>Ga0123356_10002456_pt1 | contig 19781 bp, 14 predicted proteins | sample TergutEmb28metaG_2_FD_92546 | JGI IMG/M metagenome (GOLD analysis project Ga0123356, IMG submission 92546) | Embiratermes neotenicus P3 segment gut microbial communities from Petit-Saut dam, French Guiana - Emb289 P3 | ecosystem: Host-associated > Arthropoda: Insects > Digestive system > Gut ... | reverse complement strand
TATTCATCCATTTTGCAAAGAAGAGAAGCTTTGGAAATCAGGATAAATGACAGAAGATTAAGGCTTATAAACCATGCGCTTATTCTGGAGAATACATTAAGAGCCGGTCCTCAATCAGGCGCATGGAATGCTAGAGCATCCAATGTAACAAGTTTTCAGCGCGAATATTCATCGATAATATCAATTCAGAATGACAGATCCATTATGGTATACATGATTGAATTATACAGAAAATTTTCTGTTCCCCTTGGCGCGTTTTGTTTTGTTTTTCTTGCCGTTTCTCTGGGATTAATGGCAAAAAAATCAGGACAAACTGTTGGATTTCTTTTTGGCATTATGATTGCAGTTTTATACTGGTCAATGCTTTTTATCGGACAGACAATGGCATTACGCGCAGGAACGCCTCCGTTCTGGTCAATGTGGTTTCCGAATTTTGTTTGTCTTTTTATCGGCATTGTTCTTGCGTTATTCAGGGTACGCAAATGACATTAGACAGATATTTGCTGCGCCAGTTTATTCCTGTTTTTTTAATTGCTCTTTCCATGTTTGTTTTTGTACTGCTATTAATTGATCTGTTTGCCAATCTGACACGATATCTCAATAATAATGTTTCAATGACAACTATGCTGTTTATCAGCCTTTATTTTGTTCCCAAAAGTATTTCTTACGCATTGCCGATTTCCCTTCTTTTTGCTTCTGCATATACGCTGGGAGATCTTTATGCAAAAAATGAACTTGCCTGCGTTTTTTCTTCCGGAATTCCATTCTGGCGTTTCAGTGTTTCATTTCTGATTGTAGGTCTGGTTGTCTCTGTTTTTTCATTCTTCTTCGACGACTATATCGTAATACCGACATTAAAAACCAAAAATGATCTGACAAGGCAGGCATTGAATCTGCATGTGGTAGAAAACGACTCTGATATTGTAATAAAAACCAGAAACGGCCTTCTTACATACTCTATAGATTATTATGATAATAACAGAAAAACGCTCAATGGCGTTAATATAATAGAAATGGACGAGAACGGAAGATTTGTTTCGCAAATCCGCGCTCTTTCCGCTGAATGGAGGGATACTCACTGGGAATTCAGAAATGCTCTTATCTACCGGTACGAAGGTGATATTTTACGTGTACGTCCGCTTGTAAATAATACATCGTATAACGAGCATCCTGACTCCTTCAGGAGAAGGGCAGTTAATATTAGTGAACTTACTGCAGGCGAAGCAAAATTACTGGTAGATGATCTTCAGCAGATGGGGCTTCCTTTTTTAAATGCGCAGGCGAATTATTACCATCGTTTTTCGTTTGCATCTACATCCTTTATTGTTATGTTTTTATCGTTATCTATGGGAACCAGATTTAAAAAAAATATTCTTTTAATGAGTCTGTTTACAAGCCTTGCGGCAGCGGTTGTTTTTTATGTTACCGAAATGCTGACTATGACGATGGCAGGTCTTAACTACATTCAGCCTGCTATAGGAGCATGGTTTCCGGTTGTTTTATTTATCTTTATCGGGATAATTCTTTTACGGAGCGCAAAAACATAGTATGCGTTTTAACGTTAAAAGCCGTGATAAAACCTGCGCTGCAAGAACAGGAATCCTGAGTCTTCCCCGCGGAGAAGTGAATACTCCTGTTTTTATGCCTGTAGGAACAAACGGAACTGTAAAAGCGCTGACAGTAAACGATTTAAATGAAATAGGATTTAATCTTATTTTATCCAATACATATCATTTATATCTGAGACCGGGAGAAGAAGTAATTAAAAAATCCGGAGGACTTCACCGGTTTATGAACTGGAAAGAAAATATCCTTACAGATTCGGGCGGATTTCAGGTTTTTTCCCTTTCAGCGCTGCGGAAGATCACATCACAGGGAGCGTTTTTTCAATCGCATATAGACGGTTCAAGGCATTTTTTAAGCCCGGAGAAAGCAGTCGAAATTCAGGTTTTGCTCGGTAGTGACATTCAAATGCAGCTTGATTATTGTTCTGCCTGGGGAGCATCACGTAAGGAAGCGGAAAAAGCCCTGGATATTACTGCAGAATGGCTTTCCAGATCGGTTAAATCCTGGGAACTGGCTGTTTCTGAAGGCCAATATAATGGCAGTTTATTCAGTATAGTACAGGGAAATTTTTTCGGCGATCTAAGAAAAAAAAGCGCGGAAGTTTGTTCATCTTCCGGTACTCCAGGTATCGCAATCGGAGGGCTTTCTGTCGGGGAACCTGCAGATCTTTTCCATGAAACACTGGCAGCTACAGCGGTATTGCTTCCTGAAGAAAAACCGCGTTATGTAATGGGAATTGGAACGCCAGATTATATTTTAAATGCAATAGAACACGGCATCGATATGTTTGATTGTGTTCTTCTTACAAGAGAAGCGCGCAACGGCAGAGTTTATACAAGGAAAGGACCGCTTTCACTGAAAAGAAGCGATAATACATATGATTTTTCGCCGATAGATAAAGAGTGCGGCTGTAAAGTGTGCAGGGATTATTCACGCGCCTATCTTCGCCACCTTTTTAAAGCAAGGGAGATTCTTTTTTCAATGCTTGCAAGTTATCATAATTTGTATTTTATAAATGATTTAGTCGTTAACGCCCGTAACGCAATCGAAGAAGGAAGGTTTTTAAAGTATAAGAAGGATTTTCTGTACAGGTATAACGGAGGAGAAACAAATGGCTATAATTAAAAAATTAAATATTTCAATTTTTGCTGTTTTTTGGCTTTTTCTGATTCAACCGGTTTTTTCGCAGCAGAATACAGAAGCATACAGACGGGATACTATACTTTACGGAACAGAAACAGAAATTGCAGCTTTAATACAGACACTCAGATCCGAGAATGTGGATTATCTTGATAATGAATTAATTGCGCTTGTTGACAATACTAGAAACCAGAGAATTTTAACCGGTGTTTTCGGCTTTTTCGGCGAACGGGAAAAAACCGGTCTTGAACTGCGCGCAATAAGGACAATAACCGAACGTGAAAACGAAACAAACGAAAGTATTCTTTCTGCAATTGATTACCTTGGGCGTATAAGGTCTGCAGATGCTGTTCCTGTTATTATGGAACTTCTGGATACTCAGGAAAGGCGTTTTTTAAGTTCGGGATTCCGCGCGATTGGCAGGGCAAGTTCATCTGACAGCGCTCTGGCGGATGAAACGGCTGAATTTCTTGTTGATTATTATACATACCGGAATCCCGGAACTGATAACCACAGTGTAATAATAACAGCAATAGGCGATACAAAATCGTCCATAGGAGTAGATTTTCTTGTAAACATTGTTACAAACAATGATGAGCGTATTCCGCTGCGTATTGCCGCGTTAGGCGCACTTTCCGGCATCGGGGACGAAAGAGGTCTTGATGCAATCTTAAGCTGCGTTTCAACCAACGATCCCAATGTACGATCAGCAGCTGTTGCAGCCCTCGGTCCTTTTTCCGGTGAAGCCGTAGACAGGGCAATTCTGGATGCGTTCAGGGATTCATATTACAGGACACGCATTGCAGCAGCGCAGGCAAGCCGCGACAGAAGACTTTCCGCAGCGGTTCCTTTTTTAAGATACCGCGCAGAGCGTGATGATGTTGCCAATGTCAAAGACGAAGCGATTCGCGCTCTTGGAGCAATTGCAGACAGCGAAGCGATTGAAGTTCTCGACAGTCTGTTTTCCGAAAGACGTAATCCGGATCGGGTCAGAATTCTTGCAGCGGAAATGCTGATGAACAATGACGCATCTTCTTTTTTCAGAAAGGTTGTTATTGAACTTGAAGAAGCCAGACTCAGAAATCAGACAAATCTATACAATGGTCTTGTAAGAGTTGCCGGCGAAACGAAAATTGACGGTGAAACAGACGATATCGAAGATCTTGCGCGGAACTTCATGCGAAACGGTTCTGCTGTAGAAAAACTGTTCGGACTTGATATGGCAGCAAACAATAACCTTACAATGCTTCGGGATGATATTCTGTTTCTTGTCGGAGAAAGAAATGAATCGATAAGCAGGAGAGCAAGGCGTACTGCAGAAACTCTTGGAATTGAGATACCGGGATAATGATTGATAAAATCCGGAAAATCGCAGAACAGTGTATAGATAAAAATTCCTGCGAGGCTGATGTCCGTTATAATGAACCAATGAATGAACACACAACATTCAAAGTTGGAGGACCGGCAGACTGTTTTATACAGCCTAAAAATGAAAATTTTATTTCCTTTTGCATTGACTTATTAAACCATGCACATGATGCCGGTGTTCCTGTATTTATTCTCGGCGGCGGAGCAAACATTGTTGTCAGCGATAAAGGATTCAGGGGAATAATACTTGATACAGGCGCATGGAAGGGACATTCAGTAATTGACAATGAACTGGTTTTTAAAAGCGGAACATCAATAGACGAAGCATGTGAAATTACCGCAGGTTTAAATCTTTGCGGGTTTGAAACATTTGCCGGAATGCCGGGAACAATAGGCGGAGCTGTGTGGATGAATGCGCGCTGTTACGGCAGGCAAATATCTGATGTTTTAGACTGGGTAGAAATAATCATTAATGACAAATCCGCATCCGGCAATGATAATTACAGAAAAAAAAATAATTACATTAGAAAAAAATATATTAAAAACAAAACAGAATTCAATTATAAAAAAAGCCCGTTTCAAAAAATGGATTGCCTGATATTATACGCGTCTTTTAATCTTGCTAAAAGCAATAAAGAAATAATTCAAAATGAAATGAAAAAAAACATACTGGACAGAAAGGAAAAAGGACACTACCTGTTTCCATGCGCAGGTTCGGCGTTTAAAAATAATCATGAATTTGGAAAGCCAACCGGTGTAATTATCGACGAAACCGGATTAAAAGGATTAAAAAAGGGCGGCGCACAAATAGCTCCTTTTCATGCCAATATAATAATAAATACAGGAAGTGCAGCCGCATCTGATATACGATTATTAATGAATGAAATAATGGAAACAGTAAAAAATAAAACAGGTTTTATACTGGAACCTGAAGTTTTATTTATCGGTGAATGGGATTAAACTATTCTTCAAAAAGATAGTCTGTCTTTCCGCTGCTTAAGGCTTTTAATATTCTGCGTTTCATATCGCCGTCATTTTGAACAAATTCGCCGATGCGTTTTCTGATATCACGGCGGTTTGAATTTTGTCCATACGGGCATGTACATGCATTTTTTAAAATGTTTTGTTCTTCTGCGCATATTATAATCTGTTTTTCTTCCAGCAGGGCAAGAGGACGTATAAGGCTTACAGGATATTTGCGGTATTTGAGCATAACAGGCATTGCAAGCAATGTACCTTTTGAGCAAAGATTCATAAAAAATGTTTCGATTATATCATCAAGGTGATGTCCGAGCGCAATTTTATTAAAATTATTTTCTACTGCATACTTTAAAAGTTCAGTCCTTCTCTGGGTAGAACACCAGTAACAGTTCATTTTTTCTCCGTTTTTTAATCTGCCTATTACAGGGACAAACAGATCAGTAAAAGGGATGCCCCATTCTTCGAGCCTGCTGCATAAAACGGACTTTTTACAGCATGCGCAGAAATCTGTACTTATGTGCAAACCTGCAAGTTCATAAGTAAATTTTAATGCAGGTCTTATTGCAGAAAGAGCCCACGAAAGCACGCTGGAATCCTTGCCCCCTGACACTGCTATCAGAATGCGGTCGCCGTCTTGTATAAGATTACGCTCCATTATATTTTTTACTGTAAGTTTTTTAACTATTTCGCTTATTTTTGTTTTTCTGAAAAATCTTTTCAATGTTTATCCCGGTTCTTTAGAACATCCTGTATTACAAGATTTGCAAGCAATAATCCTGCGCTTGCAGTAACTGTTACAATACTTGCGTTTAATCTTTGCCCTGCTTGCTGTGTTCTGATTGCAGGTTCATTGCTGTAGACAACGGTAAAATCTCCGCCGAACATGCGCTTGCGAAGTCCCTGCCTTACAATTCTTGCAAGCGGGCAGCCGTCTGTTTTCCATACCGATGCGGTTTTTATTTTTGAAGGATCGGTTTTAAAAGCCATACCCATCGAAGAAAATAAAGTTACATTAAAACCCGCTGTTGTTTCAATTAAATCAAGCTTGTGATTGACTGTATCAATGGCATCGATTACATAATCCGCTTTTTCGATATCAAAATCATGTTTTTTTTCCAGGCAGAAAAGTTCGTTATATACAGTAATTTTACATTCAGCGTTAATTTCCAATAGACGTTTTCCAAGTACAGATACTTTTGGCATATTCAATGTTTGTATTGTAGCCTGTATCTGTCTGTTTATATTTGAAGCGCAGACTATGTCATGGTCGATTATGCCGATTTTTCCAATACCGGATCTGGTCAGGGCTTCGGCAGCCCAGCTTCCAACGCCACCCGCGCCAAAAATCAATACATTTGTATTTGAAAGTTTTTTCAGTCCATCCTCGCCGGTTAGAAGCGCCAACCTTTCAAAAATAGGATTTATTATATTATTAATCATAAATCAAACGAACCTGTTTTTTTATAACGTTCTTCTTCGCTAAAAATACAGCCGCAGTATTTTTGCATGTACATTTTATTTTCTCGGGCTGCAGATTGTCCTGAGCGGAATAGAGGACGAAAATCCCTGTATAAAAATTCCAAACAGTATTTTTTTGCTGTTTCTTCGCCGATATGTTTTATTTTTTTATGATCCTGATACGGGCTTATAAGCAATGTAGTAGAAAAAGCATTTAACCCTGCATTTACTGCGGCAGAAGCTGTTTTTTCAAGACGTAAACGGTAACATCTTTCGCAGCGGTTTTCTGTTTCTGTGTATACTTCTTTAATGAACAGCCCAAGATCATAAACATTTAAGGATGTTACATCAAGATTTTCCTTTTCTACAAACGAAACAAAACAATCATAACGCTGTTTATATTCACTGTACGGATGGATATTGGGATTAAACCAGAAAAGATTAGGCTTTAAACCTTCGGTAATGAGACTGCTGATACAGGAAACAGAACAGGGAGCGCAGCAGCAGTGCAAAAGAAGTTCCATAAAATAATTTATAACATACTAACAGGATCAATATCTACTTCAAGATATGTCTTTGGATCCTTGACTTTTTCATAACGGAAAAGAAGTTCTTTTGTCATGAAGCGGATGGGACCCAACGAAGGACTTTTTAATATAAGCTGTTTACGGTAATTATTGTTAATAATTCCGATTGGACATTCGGCAGGACCCAAAAGGCTAACGCCTGCAGGAATCAGTTTATTTGCAAAAGATGCAAGCCGTTTGATTGCTGCATCAGCTCTTTTTTCTTCTTTGGAACGTATAATAAAGCGGATTAACCTTGAATACGGCGGAAAATCCAATACCTTGCGGTGTTTTAATTCCGAATTTAAAAAACCAGTAACATCCATAGCGCATGAATATTTAATAACAGGATCGTCCATCCTTAGAGTCTGAACAATTACCTTACTTTCGGGAAAGTATCTGCCGGCGCGGCCTGCCACTTGGACAATCAGGGAAAAAGTTCTTTCCGCTGCGCGAAAATCCGGCAGATGAAGACCGGTATCGGCAAAAACCACGCCGACTAACCGCACACCCGGAAAGTTAAGTCCCTTGGCAACCATTTGAGTTCCCAAAAGGATGTCAATCATGCCTAATTTAAAAAGAGATAATGTTTCTTCCAGATTATTTTTAAAGGTTTGATTTTCATTGGCTGCCGCAGGCTGTCCTGTTTTTTTTGCCGCTGTATCTGCATCAATACGGCGAATGCGCAAATCAGGAAAAGAGCGCCGTACTTCTTCTTCGATCATTTCTGTTCCAAAACCACTGTAACCTGCTTCCAGACACCCGCACTTCGGACAAAAAGACGGCGGCGGTTCGCTGTAACCGCAGTAGTGGCAGATACAACGGCCTCGGTTTTTATGCCATGTAAGCGATACAGAACAGCGTTTGCAAACAAGGTCCCATCCGCAGTCAGGACAATGGTAAAAATGGGCAAAACCTCTTCTGTTTAAAAAAAGAATAGTCTGCTTTCCCATTTGCGCTGTTATTCTTATTTCGTCTTTTAACTCTTTTGTAAGGCAAGTTTCAGTTTTTGCAAAGCTGACAGGTTTAATTTCCGGCATTCCTCCGCCTGATAAACGGCGCGACAAATCAAGTCTTTTAATACTGCCTTCCGACATTAATTTCCAGGTTTCTGCAGAAGGAGTAGCAGATCCCATAACAAGACGCGCACCTTCGGATGAGCATCTTTTAATTGCAATCTGGCGCGCATGATAACGCGGCGTGTTCCCTGATTTGTATGAACTGTCATGTTCTTCGTCAATAATGATTAAACCAAGATTTGCAACAGGCGCAAAAACTGCGCTTCGCGGACCTACGACAATTGATGCCTGTGCGCTGCGGATTCTGATCCATTCTGCAAGACGTTTTGACGGACTCATTCCGGAATGTATTACAGCTGCAAGCGGACCAAAACGGCTTGTGATCATCTGCGCTGTCTGATGTGTTAATGAAATTTCCGGTACAAGATAGATAACAGACTTCCCCGAATTAATCATAAATTGCGCAGAACGCAGGAATACTTCTGTTTTTCCTGATCCGGTTATTCCGTATAAATAAAACATAGGCGGAAATGAAGGATGCTGCCTGTTAAAATCATTTTGCTTCTGTGATGTTATTGCATTCAATGCTGAATATTGTTCGTCCGACATTGAAAGCGCAGGCTGTGTTTCTTCATCACTGCCAGATAATGCAGGAACCGGTATCTTTCTTCCTGAAGGAATCATTGCAGCAAGAGCCTGACCTGTACTGCAAAAATAAAAATTTGACATCCATCGCGCTGTTTCGATGATTTTTAAATCGAATAACGGCTCACTGTCAACGACCCTGCGGATTTTTTTTATGCTTTCAGGTTTTACATTATCCGGCGGATTTTCCCTTTCTGCGATAATATAGCCAAGGCAGTCCCTTCTTCCGAATGGAACCATTGCGCGTTTGCCTGCGGCTGCTTCGCCTTTTTCATCTTTTGAATATGTAAAACTTTGATCTGTTATATCTGAACAATGTGAATTTAAAACGGGAATATCAAAAACCAGATCAAAAAAAGCAGCCAATCAGTTAACCTCTTTTTAGTAATGCTTTTAATTATGATACAGCAGGAAAATTATTTTCATTTAAATCCGTTAATAGATTCAATCTGGACCGGAGAAGTTTTAAATCCTCCCAGGCAGGGCGTTTATAGTCTTCAAACCTTAAAAGCGCAGCGGGATGATATGTTGCAATTAACGGATAAACGGCGCCGCTGATTTTAATTTCCATAACTTTTCCGCGAAGTTTACCAATTGAATCGTTTGTTTTTAAAAGGGTTTGAGCTGCTATTTTGCCGGTTATAAGTAAAAACTTTGGTTTTAGAAATTTAATTTGTCTTTCAAGGAAATGTGCGCAGGCTGTTATTTCTTCAGGGTATGGGTCACGGTTACCAGGAGGCCTGCACTTAATTATATTTGCAATAAAAGTATTTGTATCGCGCGAAAGTTCTATGGAAGAGAGCATTTTATCCAGAAGCTGTCCTGCCTTGCCGACAAACGGACGGCCCTGCCTGTCTTCGTCTTCGCCGGGACCTTCACCGATAACCATAACAAGCGGATTTAAGGAACCTTCTCCGGCGGCTGCATTTTTTCTTGTACTGCCAAGATTACAGTTTCTGCAGGCTTTTATTTCTTCGGATATTTTTTCGATAGTATCGTTTTCCCTGATTGTGATGTTTTTATTTATTGATTCAATGTTATGGGATTTATCAAAATTATATTCTTTTTCGGCGCTTTTATATCCCGAACCCAGATAATCTGCAGTTAAATCAAGAAATCCGGCAATTTTCTGTTTTTCCGCCGAAGTCATATCAATAAAAACTCCTGTATTAACCGAAATATTTTACAGCGCCGGTAAAAATATCCATTTTACAGATACCGGGAATATTTTTAAAAAGACCGTCATCAAAACGTTCGTTATGCGCCATTTTTGCAAAAATGCGTCCATCGGCTGATGTTAAACCTTCAACTGAAAAATCCGAATTGCCGGGATTAAAAAAGATATCCTGCGAAGCATTACCGTCAAAATCAGCATACTGAGTAGCTATCTGTCCGTTAGATGCAAGTTTTCTTACAGCGCTTTCACTGGCGGCAAAACGGCCTTCCATATGTGAAACCGGAACAATGTATTGATCTCCTTGTTTTAAATGAGAAAGCCAGGGTGAATTATTGGAGACTATCTTTGTATTTACAAGAGTACACTGGTGTCTTCCTATTGTGTTAAATGCAAAAGAAGGTGATTCTTCTGTCATATCCCTGATTTCTCCGTATGGAACAAGTCCCAGTTTTACAAGTGCCTGAAACCCGTTTCCAATTCCGCAAATAAGACCGTTTCGTTTCTGCAATAGTTCCATTACTGCATTCGAAACAGGTTTATTCCGGAAAAATATTGCAATAAATTTTGCACAGCCGTCAGGTTCATCGCCGCCGGAGGATCCGCCAGGTATAAAAATAACCTGGGAATTATCTATTACTTTTCCAAAATTAATAATGCTTTCGGTTGTTTCAACTGCTGTTTTATTTTTAATTATAAAAACCTGCGCTGTTCCTCCTGCCTTTTCTATGGCTCTAATGCTGTCGTATTCGCCGTTTGTACCTGGAAAAACAGGTAATAAAAATACAGGTTTTGTTTTTTTAACAGTTGAACCTAATTGGCTTACAGGAGATGAAGATTCATTTTTCTGCATATTCTGATCATAATAAAAATTTTCAGTTTTATTATTTTGTTTGATTAAACAGGGATATACAGGTTCCAGGGTCTGTTCCCATACAGCCTGTAATTTTTCCAGAGAAATATTAATTGAAGGTGTTTTAAGTATATATTCTTCGGTTGTATGTCCCAATAAATTAAATGAAATTTTTTGCTTCATTGCACATGAATCAACCGGCATATTTGTTTCTGCAATAAATCCGCAAAATCCGCTGCCGGAAAAAAGATCATTTTTGGATTCAAAACCAATACGGTTGCCAAGGCACATTTTAAATACTGCATCCGCTGTTCCGCCTGAACCTGCAGCCCATGCTGATACAATAATTCCCTGATCAATCAGATTTTCTATTGAATCAAAGTAATCAATTAATTTCTTAAAATCAGGTTTTTCATTAACTGCAAAGGGAGCTTCAAAAAAATAAACAAAACTGCAGGGTTTCTTGAATTCCGGCGAAATAATTTTATCGTTTTTTGATACAGAAACTGCAAATGAAACCAGTGTAGGAGGAACATCAATTTCGGTTCCATCACTTAATTTATAACTTCCGGACATAGAATCCTTTCCGCCTATTGCCGCTGTTTCAAGTCCAATCTGGGCATCAAGGGCTCCCAAAAGTGAAGCTGCAGGTTTACCCCAGCGTAAAGGATCATCGCGTAATTTTTCAAAATACTCCTGAAATGAAAGCCAGCATTTATTTCTGCGCCCTCCAGTTGCAATTATTTTTGCTATTGAATGAACAACAGCGTCTATCGCTCCGTGATACGGACTTACACTTGATACTTCAGGATCAAACCCCCATGACATAATTGAACATGTCTTTGTTTCACCTTTTAAAACAGGGATTTTGGCTGTCATTGCCTGTACGGGTGTCAGCTGATATTTTCCGCCGTATGGAGCGGTAACAGCTGCTGCGCCGATGCTTGAATCAAAACGGCCGGCAAGTCCTTTTTGGGAACAGATGTTAAGGCTTCCGATAAACATTTCCAAATCATTTTCATTTAATAACGGTGTTTTCCTGAATTTATTTTCCTGTTCTATATTTTTTATTGGGATTTGCACATTTGCTGTTTTCACTGCTCCGTTGGAATTTAAAAATTCCCTGGATATATCAACTATTGTTTTATCTCTCCATTTCATGACTAGCCGCGGAATATCTGTTACACTGGCGATAACAGTTGCTTCAAGATTTTCCTTTTCGGCAAGATCAATAAAAGCAGTTTCATTTTTTTTATCAATTACTACGGACATTCTTTCCTGGCTTTCACTTATTGCGATCTCCGTTCCGTCAAGACCATCGTATTTTACAGGAACTTTATCAAGGTCAATTAATAAACCGTCAGCAAGTTCTCCGACTGAAACGCTTACCCCGCCTGCGCCGAAATCATTGCATTTTTTTATTAGTTTTGCCGCATCCGGATTACGGAAAAGACGCAAAAGTTTACGCTCTTCGGGAGCATTACCTTTTTGAACATCAGCTGCACATGTATCAAGTGAAGTTGATGTATGGGATTTTGATGAACCTGCAGCAGCTCCAATACCGTCGCGTCCGGTTCTTCCGCCAAGGAGAATAATTACATCTCCTGCAGACGGTGTTTTTCTTATGACATTTTCTGCCGGAGCTGCTCCAATTACAGCTCCCAGTTCCATACGTTTAGCAGCATAGCCAGGATGGTAAATTTCATTAACAAGTCCTGAAGCAGTGCCGATCTGGTTTCCGTAGGAGCTGTATCCTGCTGCTGCAGTGCGGCAAATTTTAAGCTGCGGTAGTTTTCCGGGTAATGTATCGGAAACATTCTGAAGCGGATTTGCGGCTCCTGTTATGCGCATTGCCTGATAAACATATGCGCGGCCTGAAAGAGGATCCCTGATTGCTCCGCCTAAACAGGTAGACGCTCCGCCGAATGGTTCAATTTCTGTAGGGTGATTATGCGTTTCGTTCTTAAACATTAAAAGCCAGTCCTGTTCCTGATTATCAACATCAACTTTTATTTTTACAGAACATGCGTTTATTTCGTCTGACTCGTCCAAATCCTGCAGTAACCCGCGCTGCTTAAGAACTTTTGCTGCGATAGTTGCCATGTCCATCAATGTTACAGGTTTGTCTTCGCGGTTAAGGAATGAACGCAGTTCAAGATATTTATTATAGCTTTCCTGAATGGAATCATCGTTTATAATTACTTCGTTTAGTTCAGTTAAAAATGTTGTGTGACGGCAGTGATCTGACCAATATGTGTCAAGAAGGCGGATTTCCGTTATTGTGGGGTCGCGTTTTTCTTCGTTTAAAAAATAATCACGGCAGAAAATCAAGTCTTGAATATCCATTGCAAGATTCATTGAAGAAAGCAAATCTGACAGACTGTCATTTGAAAATTTTATAAACCCTTCGATAACTTTTATATCTTCCGGAACTGTAAAATTCTGGATAAGAGAAGAAGGTTTTTCAAGGGAAGTTTCCCTGCTTTCAACAGGATTTATAAGCCATGATTTAATCCGGGATAATTCATCATCATCAATATCACCGTATACTGCGTATATTTTTGCTGTCTGAACAATTGGTTTTTCTTTTCCTGATGCAAGCGAAATACATTGAGCGCAGGAATCCGCGCGCTGGTCAAACTGCCCTGGAAGAAATTCAACGGCAAATACATTAACTTTCATATTTGGTTCATTCAAGGAAGGCAATGTGTCATATACAATATCCAGGGGCGGCTGGGAGAATATGGTATTTCTTGCGGCAAGGAAATCATCTGTTAATATTCCTTCTGTAAAATACCTGATTAATATTCTTACTTTCTTTATTTTATCAATTTGAAGCGCCAGACGTAATTCTGAAGCAATTAAAGCGGCTTCCGCAGCATAATCTGATTTTTTCTCAATATAGATTTCAAAAACACTCATTTAATGTTATCCTTCTGGAAAAATTATACTCATTTATCAGGAAATTTAAAGAGAATTAAACCACGATATTAAAAATAATTAACTTGCTAAAACCAAAAAACAAATATAGAATAATTTATATGAAAAAGATACTTTTATTTCTTGTTATTTATATTTTTATTGTTCAATCAGTATATTCACAGGTTCAAAACCCAATGATACGGATTCAGGGAGGAACATTTTTAATGGGCAGTCCTGAAAATGAACCTGGAAGAAACTGGACTGATGAAGGTCCGCAGCATCAGGTAACAGTCAGTTCATTCTATATTGCCAAATTTCCTGTCACCCAGGCTGAATACCAGAATATAATGGGATCAAATCCAAGTCATCACAGGGGACTGGATTTACCTGTTGAACAGGTTAGCTGGATGGATGCTGTAAATTACTGCAACAGGCGCAGTATTGCAGAAGGTTTAACCCCTGTTTATACGATTAATGGCAATAATGTTACCTGGAACAGACAGGCAAACGGATACAGGCTGCTTACAGAGGCAGAATGGGAATATGCATGCCGTGCAGGAACACAAACGCCGTTTTATTCAGGAACTACTATGGATGATGCCGGTTGGTATCAGGGTAATACCCTTGTTTTTATTGACGGAATAAGACACCGCTCTACATTTCCTGTAGGCCAGAAAATACCAAATGCCTGGGGATTACACGATATGCACGGGAATGTTCTTGAATGGTGCTGGGACTGGATGGCTCCCTATACACCAGAACCAAAAACAAATCCGGCAGGACCAGCAACAGGCGCCAGGCGTATTTACAGAGGCGGCAGTTTTGATTTTCTGGATTCATGGTGCCGAAGCGCCTACCGTTTCGGACAGCATCAGAATTTCCGTATGTTCTGGGTAGGTTTCCGCGTTGGCCGCAATGCCAGTTAGTATTCAAAAGTGACAGAAAAAAAATGTCCGCGGACTTTTAATTAATAATTTTATGGATATAAAACATAAACGAACTCATGAGCTGGAAGATTTAATTCAAAAATATCAGGCTTCTTATTACAGCGGAGAAGCGGAAATATCTGATGAAGAATTTGATCTTTTATGGGATGAATTAAAAAGGACAGCTCCGGAAAGCGAAATTCTGAAAAAAGTAGGAACATCTGTTCCCGGCGTTGACGGCTTTCCGAAAGTGCAGCATATAATGCCTATGGGCAGTCAGGATAAAGCATCAAACCCCAATGAATTTATAACATGGTTTAAAAAACAATTTCCGGAAATCTGCATTGATAATAATGATATATCTGCAAATGATAAAATTCAGTTAACCTATAATAAAAATGAGTTAACAAAGACAATAATTGTTCAGTATAAACTGGACGGCGCAAGCCTGGAGCTGCAATACGAAAATGGCATACTTCTGCGTGCAGTTACACGCGGAGACGGAATCATTGGCGATGAAATTACAGAAAATGCGCGGCGCATGAAAGGATCAATTAAAAAACTGGACAAACCATTTACAGGCGGCATTCGCGGCGAAGTAATAATGACTCATGAAGTCAGAAAAAATAAATATTCAAACAAGGCAAACTGCCGTAATGCCGCAAACGGGCTGATGCGCCGCAAGGACGGTGAAGGCTGCGAAGATCTTACACTGATTGTATATGATGCTGCCGCAACAGGCGATGATTTTTATTTTAAGGATGAAATGCAAAAGTTAAAATGGCTTAAGCAGCGCGGCTTTAATACAACTGAATCAAAAACTTTTTTTTCTGCACAGGAGATTATTTCCTACAGGGATGAAGTATCAAAAATTAGAGTAAAACTTCCTTTTGATATAGACGGACTTGTTGTAAAAGACAATGAAATAAATATGGATGATCTCCGCAAGCCGCGTCCGGAAAAACAAATTGCGTTCAAGTTTGAACCGGAAGCCGCATTCAGTACGCTGCTTGAAATTGAATGGAGCGAATCAGGCGCTACATATACGCCTATAGGAATAATTGAACCTGTACGCCTTGCAGGAACTACAGTAAAACGCGCAAACCTTAATAATCCTGATTTAATCCGGAAGATGGGATTAAAAATCGGTTCAATGGTTTCTGTTGTTAAACGCGGAGAAATAATCCCTAAAATCGAAGGACTTGCTCCTGTATTATCTTTTGAAAAAACAAAAGAAATTATTTATCCGCAAATATGCAGTACCTGTAATACAACTCTTGTCGATGCCGGAACAAGGCTGTATTGCCCTAACTCAAAATGCCCAAAACGTCTTTTACACAGACTGGAAAAATGGATATCTGTGCTTGATATCCGTGAACTTGGCGAAAAATTAATCCGTCAATTATTTGAAAAAGGAATAAAATACATTCATGAATTATACAAACTAAAAGCGGAAGAACTTTCTGATTACGAAAGGATGGGAAATGTATCTGCTGCAAAGGTTATACGCCATATACAGACAAAACGTGAACTGCCGCTTGCTGTATTTATAGCCGGTTTTGATTTTGAAAATATTGCCGAAACAACAATGGAAAAATTAACCGCCGCGGGTTTTGATACCCTGGAAAAATTACGGAATGCCAGTATGATTCAGTTATCATCAATACATGGAATTGGCGAAATAACAGCGGCAGTTATAACAGACGGATTAAGGGAATGTGCCGGCGAAATGGATGAGGTATTAAAAACAGGAATAATTACAATTGCAAAACCGCAGATGCAGGAGTTGCTGCCGTTAAATGGAATGACATTTTGCTTTACAGGCGAACTTAAATCAATAAAAAGAAGTGAAGCTGAAGAAAAAATTAAATCCCTGGGCGCGCAGGTAAAATCATCTGTAGTAAAAGGTCTTTCATACCTTGTTAATAACGATAAAAGTTCCGGTTCATCAAAAAATAAAAAAGCGCTCGAACTTGGAATAACCATTATCAACGAAGATCAATTTCTGGAATTAATTAAACCAGGCGAAAAAAAGAAAACAGAGCCAAAACAGGGCGAACTGTTTTAATCAGGTATATACATGACAGGAATATACCCGATTATGTTAGTACCAGGTTTCCATTGCTTCAAACTGTTCGCGTACGCTTTGCAGATATTCAAGTTCGCGTGTAATTGTTCTGCCGTAGTTCAATGTTCCGTTTTCAATTCTGAAAGCTTCATCCTGCCAATATTGAACACGGGGAAGATCAATCCATCTGAAGCGTCTTTCATTGGCTTTGGCTGCCCAGGCAAGAGCTTCATCCCAGTATAATAAAGCGGTACGATAGCAGCTTTCGGCAATTTTTATGCTTTCAAGATTTTGATCGCGGAAAGGCGCATTGTAAAAATAGGCATTACGCTTGTTATATTTATTTCCCAAAAACAGATACTGTTCTAATAGTTTAATGTATAAATGCATGTTAAAAAGATAGCGGTATTTTTCCCACTGGATTTCATTTTCTATAAGGGCAAGAGCATACAGAGGATTTGCAAAATCAGCATCTATTGCCATTTCAAGCCAGTAAATATTTTCAATGGAATCATTTGGGTTTTGAATATAATGCACATGGAAAAGTCTGTAGTATTGTTCTTTGTAAGTGACAAAATAGCTGTTTGCGGGTATTGCAACTGCAAAAAGAACCAGAATAGCTATTAATTTAAATGATGTTTTCATTATGTATTAAATATCGGCATTTCACATATTATGCTCCATACCTGATCCGCTACATCCTGTTCGCTTTTTGAAGCGTCAATTATTTCGACTCTGGCGCCTGCGTTACGGTATATTTCAATAAATGATTTATATTTTTCACGGACTTTTTCCTGAAATTCCCTGTATTCATAAATTTCCAGTGATGTCCGCTTTTTCATTCTGCCAAGGGCAATTACCGGATCAATATCAAAAAAAAATGTTATTTCCGGCGCAGGAAAACGGGTATTTAAAAATAACGGCAGTTCATCACCGCATTCAATTCCCTGATAAACGATTGATGAAAGAGCATATCTGTCGCTGACTACCAATTCACCTCTTTTACAGCGTGAAATAATGCCGTCTTTGCTGTTCAGATGTTCATTTCGATCAGCTGCAAAAAGCATTGCAATAGTCTGTTGATTTAATGGTATTTCCCCTTTTAATGCCGATCGGATTATTCTGCCAATTTGTCCATCTGTAGGTTCAAATGTAGGAAAAAATGGCGGTTTTTTGTTTTTTTTCAGACGTTCTGCAAGTAAAGAAATCTGAGTAGTTGTTCCGCTGCCGTCTCCGCCTTCAAAAACTGCAAAATTGGCAATTATATCCATAATGTAGGAAGATACCATAAAAAACAGTGACTGTCACCTTCAAATGTGTTACAATTTATAGTATAAATGTCATTATTTGTCATAAAAAACGGGAAAAAAGTGCTTCCCAATACATTGTTCATAAAAATTCTCATTTTTTGCATTCTAATTGCTGTATCCGGTATTGCCATGCGGCCAATACAATCATTATTAAACCGGATGATGACTGGAATTCAGACTAATTTCATAGAAAATCTGGAAAATTATACAGGTCTAAAAATTACTTATTCATCAATCAGACCGTCTTTTACTGGTTCATTCGATATCAGAAATCTGAATTTCCTGAAAAACGATGATATTTTTTTTACAGTGTCCCGCATAAGCATCAAATTTTCGCTGAAAAATTTAATCTTTAACCAAAAATTTACTGTTCACACTGTTCAGATTGACAATCCTATAATAAAAATTGACACATACAGGGACAAGGATACCCTGGATTTAATTTTATCGCTGACAGACAGCGAGGATTCCGGACAATACAATGATGGCTCTTTTCTTCAGATACTTGATTTATTTCCAGAAGATGTTAATTACAGGATTAGTAAAGGTTATTTGTCATTTTCAGACAATGAATTGTCATTTTTGTTAGACGATATAAATTTGCTCATGTACGAAAAGGATAATTTTTTTTTAATTGACGGAAATTTTTCTGTTGAATTAAAACATGAACGGATTTTTGACAGGGCAATTACTGCAAGAACGTCAGTAGATTTTAACGGATTATGTTTTGATGATTTTAAAGCCGGCAATGCAGATTTTTCTTTTTCACATACGGTATTTTACGAACAGGAGTATAACAGAAATACATCATTTTTTAATCAAATTATTAATACAGTAAATCAAAAAATGATTTTTTCAGTTCTGCCTCTCAATATCGGGTTTTCATATGATAAAGATATATTTAAATTATTTTCTTCTGACGAAGGAACTTCTTCAGATTATTTTGTCCAGTATAACGCTCAAACAGGCAGTATTTTTGTTGATTTGAATTTTTTCGGATTCCAGTTAGGCGATATGTTTATATTTTCTGATTATTGGGATGAAATAAATTATTTTTTGGGTTCGCAGATAACAGGAAATACATCATTAAAAACCGGAAATGATCTTTTTGATTATTATGTCAATTTAAGCGGCAGGATAGCGCCGGTAAATTCATCCGCTGCGGTAATTGACGCATTTAATATTAATGCTTCAGGAAATGACAAATCGGTATTAATAAATAATTTAAGCCTTAGTTCATATTCAAATTCTGAAACTTCAAATGCTGGTATTTTCTACGGCATGGCGGAATTTTCCGGAAATATTAATTTTGTTCCGGTAAACTCAGTTTCTTCAAATCCGCTGAATTTACCATTCAGACCTGACGGTGATGTTATTTTTAGTTCCTTTAGTCTTTCCACAGATGAATATTTATCAGCTGTTTTTAATGTTTCCAGCCATGATAATGAAATCCGTATTCACAGTGATAAAATTGATATAGCGCAGACAGAAATAATTGATATGGATATTAGACTGCTCATGGCGGATAAAGATTCAAAAATATCTGTTTCATGGTCGAACCGCAATGACGGAAAATTATATCTGGATGCATTATACAGCGGAAGTCCAAATCATCTGGATGTTTCACTAAAATTAATCTCAATGCCTGTTCTTGAACTGACGGAAGCAGCGAAGCCATTTTTTGAAATGATCGAGATACCGTTTATCGGAGAGGAGTATATACAGGAAGCAGTAATCAGCGCAGATATATTTATGTACACAGATTTTGAAAAGATGATATATAAC
>Ga0123356_10002455_pt1 | contig 19796 bp, 21 predicted proteins | sample TergutEmb28metaG_2_FD_92546 | JGI IMG/M metagenome (GOLD analysis project Ga0123356, IMG submission 92546) | Embiratermes neotenicus P3 segment gut microbial communities from Petit-Saut dam, French Guiana - Emb289 P3 | ecosystem: Host-associated > Arthropoda: Insects > Digestive system > Gut ... | reverse complement strand
TCGTGGCGTTGAACCTGCACCACATAGGGCGGATTCTTCGTGCACTTTACGGACGTTGGCTATATTGGTTTCGTGTATACGAGCTCACGCCAAAAATGCTGTTTGTTCAGTAGGCATTATATACATATAATATAAGAATTTCTGTAAATGAAGAACCTATTGGTGTTCAAGAGCAAGGCGAATTAAAGTTATATGATTTATTATTAAACGAAGGTGAAAATACGATAACCCTTTCTGAATTTGGTAATGATGACAATGTAACTATTGATACGTTTAATGCTTCTGCAGATAGCATTAACTATTTCTTTATTAAAGCCAGAAGAACCAAAGATGTTTGGTGGTTATAGAATACTAAGATAATGGAGTTTCAATATGAAAAAACGACGTCCAAGTGTTCTTTTAGATTTTATATTGGTGATATTAACAGGTGGATTATGGTTAATCTGGGTTATAATACGTTATATGAATAGGCGTGTAGGGTAACCCGATGTAAACAGGGCAGGACGAAAGGCGAACGCTTAAATACCTGTCCAATATATGAAAACGAGCCGTGATCTTCTCACCCCGAATCAAAAATCACAACTCGTTTTCCTGTCACTCATAAGAAAAAAACCGTGATAAATTGTCACACTTTAAAATCATAAATAACTGACTATAATTTGTAGTCAGTTGTAAGTGTGATCAGTTGTACGAAAAAATCGTACAACTGTCACCTGTATTGTTATTATTGATGTTTCTGAACTGGTGGCAATCTGTCAACGATTTAACTGCATGTTCAAGATGCTGTTGAATATTACTTAATATTATGCTAAACTATTGCCTGAGGAGTTGATTTTATGCCAAGTATAATGCCGGTATCTGATTTGAGAAACTATAACAATGTATTACGTGAAATAGATGTTGGGCAACCTGTATTTCTAACCAAGAACGGAAGAGGTCGTTACGCTATACTCGATATGCGGGATTATGAAAAGGCACAAGCGACAATAAAACTACTCTCTGAGCTTGAAAAAGGAGAAAAGAGCGGACGTGAAAAGGGTTGGATATCTGCGGACGGGATAGAGAAAAAATTCGGAGTCTCCGATGAATGAGATACACTATTCACATGAATCTTCAATAGACCTTGCGGAGATAGAAAAGTACATAAATGATGATTTAAACAGTCCGAAAGCTGCAAAGAACACGATATCGAAAATAACAAAAAAGATACGCCAACTGGAGATGTTTGCTGAACTTAGCACTCCATTGTCTGCGATTATTGATATTGATACTTGTTATAAATTTCTTGTTAGTGGGAGTTATTTATCGTTCTACCGTATTGATGGAAAAAGGAGCGGTTGTTAAATGAGAGGATATGACCTTGGTGCAGGCACGGAGTTTGACTCTATTGTCCCCGAACTACAAGATGATTCAAAGCTTGTGGTTATATGTAATTCGGGTGAGCTGTACAATTTGCTTGATGTTTTTGGCTGGGACAAGGACACCGTGGACGAATGCACGAATCTGGATGAAAAAATACGCTTTAACAACTATGATGGTTACGACTTTGTCAGCATGCTTTATGCTGAATCGGAATGTGAGGAAATAATGCAGCGTGAGGTTAATATTTTTTTCTCAGAGAAGTATCTTACCCTTGTTTTACCGGAATCTCCGGGAGCGAGCCTTTCAAGACTTGCCGACAGGCTGCTTGCGGCGATTCCATTGGCTTTTAATCACCCTGCTCCTTTGATTCACCTATATTACTATATTTTCGATAATATAGCGTCCTTTTATACGGATTCGCTTGAGGGGCTTGAGGGTAAAATCGAGGCTTTGGCAGAATCCATCGAGATGGCTCCCCAAAGAGAGCATATCGCGGATATCGTGCTTATGCGGAAAACGACATACACCTATAAAAAGCTTCTGCGTGCGCTTTCATATGTCGGGGATCAGGTTTTATTGGACGATAACAAGTTTCTTGACAGCTCCCAGCTCCGGCATTTCCGCGATGTCGATACACGGTTTGCAAAACTCTTTGATTTTGCGGATAGTTTATATTCTATGTCGCACGATTTATTAAATCTTTACGATAGCAAAGCTTCAGCCCAAATGAACGAGACTGTAAAAAAGCTTACTATAATCACCTTGTTCTTTGGACCGCCGACCGTAATTGCAGGAATTTACGGCATGAACTTTATGAGAATGCCGGAGCTTGAGTGGGACTTTGGCTATCCTATTGTTTTAGGATTGATGGTGGTTGTAAGCACTGTGATATACCTTATTCTTAAGATAAAAAAATGGCTGTAGCAAAATTATTGACATATCCTTGCCATCGCAATATACTGTTTTTACTCAAATGCAAAGTTTTATAAGTTATTAAATATTATGTTTGCCTTTCCCATCGGGTTTTTACATGATTTGAAAAAGACTCTGGAGGCTTAGCTCAGCTGGTTAGAGCGCTCGCCTCACACGCGAGAGGTCGATGGTTCAAGTCCATTAGTCTCCACCACACCTATTAAATCCGAACTTGCTGTCAATGTGAGCGGGTTCGGTTTTCTGCCAAGGAGCGATATATAGCATGTATATTCTTTTATTCAGCGCGGGAGCGGGTATCCTCGGCATGGGGGTCGGGGCGTTATTCTCTGCGCTTTTATTTAAAAATGCTTCTGCTACTGTTACTTGCTGGCTCCTATCATTTGCGGCCGGTATTATGACCAGTACAGTTTGCTTCGGAATGCTGCCTGAGGCTATCGAGCTATCAAATGTATGGGTTTCCATGCTGGGATTGATACTAGGCATTATCATTATTTTAATTCTTAATAAGCTAATTGACAGGATTACTTCTATTAACGGCAGCAGCATGAAGATACACCATACGCATGAGGAGCTTTACCATCAGGAGCAGGTCATCAACAGCCAGCCTAAGATGCTTCGCTCCGGAATAATTATGTTAACAGCAATAAGCCTTCATAATATCCCCGAAGGCATTGCAATCGGTGCGGGTGGTACTCATGACTTCTCTCTGGGAGTGCTTATAACTCTCATGGTGACTTTGCATAATGTGCCGGAGGGGATGGCTGTTGCCGCTCCGCTTCTGGCCGGCGGCGTGAAGAGGTGGAAGGCTGTTTTCTGGACAACCCTCTCAGGAGCACCGACGGTTTTGGGTACTCTGATAGGTTTGGTTATCGGCAATGTTTCCGATTTTGCGGTTGCTGTTTCGCTGGCTGCGGCGGGCGGCGCTATGTTGTATGTTGTTTTCGGAGAGATAATCCCGCAATCCGTTGTTATGACTAAATCCAGGATTGCTCCCCTTATAACTCTTTTTGGTATTATTGTGGGTCTTTTAATTGCGGGAATATAGTCCCCGCTGTTTATTGCCGTGAGACTTTCCGTATAGCCAAGAAGATATCTCTGAAAGCCGGCCTTACCTTTATGTATTTTGGAAAGGATGTTTATACTTGATAGATACGATAATGTTTGATTTGGACGGTACGCTGTGCCGCTTTTTACAAGATGATTTTATTAATGCTTATTTTAAGGAAATCAGTAAGGTTTTTATAAAATTGGGCTTGGATGCCAACACCGCGGTCAAAGGGGTTTGGGCCGGTACCAAAGCGATGGCTCAAAATGACGGCTCCACAATTAACAAAAACAGGTTTTGGGATGCTTTTTCAGAATATATGGGAATCGGGAAAAAGCAGCTTAAAGCCGTTGAAGCCGCATGTGACAGTTTTTACTCTAATGAGTTCAATATTGTTAAATCTGTAGTGAAACCAAGCGATATCCCCATGCGGCTTGTTCGTGAAATGGCAAAAAGAGGATATTGCGTTGTTCTGGCGACAAACCCTCTTTTCCCTCCTTGTGCGGTTGACTCGCGGCTTGGGTGGATAGGGTTGGATAAGCAAGATTTTAAGCTTATTACACACTATGAAAACAGCACATTCTGCAAGCCAAACCCGGCATATTATTATGAGGTGTTTTCAAAAATAGAAAAGTTACCTGAGCAATGTCTGATGGTTGGTAATAATCCGGCTGAGGATATTTGTGTCAGTAAACTCGGGTCAGAGATTTTCCTTGTCACAGATTTTATAGAAAATGAGGCGGAGATCGACATTGTCGACTTCAGGCGCGGGACAATTGAAGATTTGGAAGCATTTCTTATGTCGCTGCCCAAGCTTGGTAGTTGAGGCTTTTTATATCGCTCTGAAATATTTTTGTATCTTTTATTTAGGATTAATTCAAATGAAAATAGGTATTATCGGACTTAATCAAACAGGAAAAACTACCCTTTTCAACTTGCTCACCGGCAGGGATTATAACGAAGGCTCTTCAGGCGGGAAGGGCTTTGCAAATGTCGGAACATGCACAGTGCCTGACGATCGTGTGGATTTTCTCTCCGGGTTATATAAGCCAAAGAAAACAACATATGCAAAAATAGAAATAATCGACATCGTTGGTTTTTCTGTCTCCGATAACGCAAACAGCTCGGGAGCCGCAAGGTTTCTAAATGATGTGCGCCCATGTAATGCAATTGTCCATGTTCTTAGGGCATTTGAATCCGAAGCTGTTGTACATGCTCCGGGCAGCATCAATCCTGCACGCGACCTTGAGGCTGTCGAAACTGAAATGCTTTTTGCCGATTTAGAGATGATAGAGAAGCGAATCGCCCGTATTAAAGCCGGTAAAAAAGTAACAAAAGAGCATGAATCGGAAATCGCGCTGCTGGAACGATGTTTTTCCCGGTTGGAAGAGGGCGGCGCTATAGCTGATATGGATATATCTGATGAAGAGCGGGTGCTTATCCGGGGCTTTTCTTTCCTGACAGACAAGCCTCGTCTTGCAGTCGTTAACCTGGACGAGGCAGGGTGGAGATTAAGAACCTGGTCAAATCAGGAGGAGCTGCACTTGTTATGCACAAAGCTTTGTATCCCGTTATTGGAGCTTTGCATTGATATGGAGCTGGAAATCAGCCGGTTGCCGCAGGATGACAAGCAGGTGTTCATGGCGGATATGGGTATCACACAACCCGGAATCACAGCACTTGCCAAAGCTTTATACAATCTGTTGGGTTTAATATCGTTTCTGACAATCGGCGAAGATGAAGTGCGTGCATGGACAATTGAAGACGGGGTTGTTGCGCGTACCGCCGCAGGAAAAATACATACGGATATTGAGCGGGGTTTCATTCGCGCCGAGGTGGTTAAATATAATAATCTCCATGAGCTTGGCTCTATGCCAAAGGTCAAGGAGAACGGTCTTTTTCGACTTGAGGGAAAAGATTATACAGTTGTCGACGGGGATGTTATTAACTTCAGATTTAATGTATAATGTCAATAAAGGAATTTAACTGTGTAATTGGCTCCGTCGCCGATATACCGGGATATATCCTGCGATGAGCCGCTTGCCGCAAAGGTCGGGTCTAAAAGCTTCCATGTGTGTCCGTCAAAAAAGATAATATCATCGAGCCAGCCGTCTTCCTCACAATAAACGCTAATCCAGGCATGGTACACGTCTCCCGTATATCCAATAGCCAGCTTCGTTGGAATATTCCGGCTGCGCAGCATTGCAGCCATTAATGAGGCATAGTCAAAGCATATGCCTTTACCGCTTTCAAGAATCATGTCTACATCCGGCAGATAGTCACTTTGAACCGTACCCGCTAATTCCACGTCATAGACTATGTTCGTAATAACAAAGTGATAAATTGCCGATACTATATCGAGAAACTCGTTTTTGCCCGCTGTTAACTCAGCCGCTTTTCTCACTACATTACTATCCTGATTGTAGCTTACATACTGGTTCGGGCGTATAAACGGCGCAAACTCATCTACCAGAGACACATTTATTGTTGTCGAAAGCACCATTGAGTATCGCGTACCCTCCACCTGTTTGAACACGCCAATTTCGTAGACTCCGTCTCCGCCTGACAACGGAAACACCTCAAAGCCCCTGTTTGGATGTAGCGCGTAGGTGTATTGCGCTCCATCCGGTACTGTTATAAGAAGCTTGACCATCATATCCGTAGCTTCAATGTATTTCGCCATAATATAACCATCTTGTTTGTTTGAAAAATCAACAACCGCCTGACCGTTTTCCTCGACGGCGATACCGGAAGCCGTTGGAACATTTATCTCCGGCAACTCGTAGAGCGGCTGCGCGGATGATTCCGAACTCGGCTCCCGCTCTGTTTGTGACGGTTGTGCCGGGCTCGTTGGTTGCTGCGTCTGCGAATTATCGCTGTTACCGCTTAAACTGAGATTTATATTATCACAGCCGCTTAACAGCACAAAAGTCAGCAACCCCGGAATAACAAGCAATGAAGCTGTGAGCCGCTTTACTCTTGTCATCAGGCTGCCTCCTTTTGAGATTTTTGTATTCATATAATTCTCCCTTATTTTAGCCATTTTGTCAAGTTATTTAAGCGAAACAGCAAAAGTTTTTGTATTTGTGACATTTTTAGGAGATTGCCATGTTTTACAGAAGATTAATCCTTGTAATTTTATGCCTTTCTATTACGCTTTTGTCTTTTGGGTGCATTGGCCGTTTTAGTTCATCCCTTGTCGATGGCGTTCGTAATAGCGGTCGTGACCCAGGTGTTGTCATTCGCGACCCGGGCGGGCAAAATAACGGTAGCTCTCAAAGGCAGGAAGATGACACTCCCCCGTCTCCGCACAGGAACGGTGACACCGACTCCGGGAGCGGGGAAATCCCGGTTAATCACAAGCTTGACATGTCATCCTCCGCCGCTTTTATCGCAGATGTGATGTATGTATATGAAATCACGCTTTTGGATAAAGCCGGGTTTTTATCGGGTGAGGACGGGGATTTCTTAATGGGTGAGATTTGCCATGCGTTATCTTTATTTTCTCCGGAATTTATAAGGGCTCTGGTGGCTGAATACAGGGAACATCGCGCAAATTTTATAATTAAGCTGGATGTTCCGAGCAGAACCGAGTTCGGGATAACCGAATGGCAAAGAAATCTAACGATAACCTTGCATTATGATAAAGAACCCGATGAAAACGGAATTACTGCAGGTGTGCTGGCCCACGAAATGGCACATGCCGTGCATTTCATCATAGAGGAATATATCGGCGAGGAGCGCTCCGAGCTTGAACTTCGTGCATTTAACGGCGATTTTGATTATGTCGGGAGAAATTACGAATCTGTTTGGAATCCGGACATTCATGGCTTTTATTTTGCTTATGATTACAGCATGGCCGATTACTATGAAGACTTCGCTACAATTGTGGAAATGCTCATTGCCGACCCGGAGGAGATGCTGGCACGGTTCAATGACGCTCAACATGAAGCGTTAATCCTTAAGACAATATATTTGCGGGATATTATATATTCGTATCTGTCTGACGCTTGTTCTGACGTTTTCACCCCGTTGTACGATGCGAGCTTGCCCGGCAACCTTCGGGCAGATTAATAGAACTTATACGGTTAACATAGATATTTTCAGGAATATAGCATGTATCTTCAGGTCGTGTCTCAACTTTAAAATACTCGCGTTAACAGGTATAATTCCGCAAAATGAGTTGACAGGCACATATGCGTGTTATATAATTCACTTCCGCGCAAATTCAAGAGTTGCCGCGAGATAAACTTAAAATACGTAAACCTTCACATTGCGAAAGGAATGTACCGTAACTATGCTTAGAACATATCAGCCAAAAAAAAGAAAACGCGCAAAGGAACATGGCTTCCGGAAGAGAATGTCCTCAAGGAGCGGGCGCAAGATTCTCGCCCGTCGGCGTCTGAAAGGTCGCGCAAAGCTGTCGGCTTAAATGAAGTTTACTAAACCTCTTACGATGAATTACGAGTTTAAACGACTGTACAACAAAGGCAAAAGTGCAGCATCAAAATGTGTTGTCGTCTATTGTATCAGAAACGGAAAAGCCGGCAATCTCCTCGGCATTACAGTAAGCACCAAGCTTGGGGGAGCTGTACAGCGAAACCGGATACGCCGTCGTTTAAAAGAGATATACCGCCTAAATGAGCAAGCCTTAAATACGGGTTATAGTATAGTCATCGTAGCAAGGCAAAGGAGCCGTTTTGCGGGGTGGAGCGAGCTTGAGTCTTCTGTTTTATCTCTTTTTGGAAAACTTGGACTAACAAAAACCGTTATTTAGAAAGAAGCACAATATGAAAAGTGCGCTAATCGCCGTAGTGCGATTTTACAGGAAGCATTTGTCGTCCCCTTCCACTCCAAAATGCAGGTATTTTCCAACCTGTTCAAAGTACGCTCTTGAGTCGCTGGAGAAGTACGGCGCTCTTAAGGGCAGTTTCCTTGCGCTCCGGCGGTTCTTCAGATGTCATCCGTTCCGCGAGGGCGGATATGATCCGGTTCCGTAGCCTTTAAAGCTGTCAGTTTGTTTATATTATTTATTTGAAGTATATACGGTTTTACTTAATAAGGATTTAGGAGTTACTACGTATGAACTGTTTTGATTGGTTTGAGCCAATTGCAGTACCTTTCGGCTGGTTGATGATGAGGCTGTATGAGTTCTTTTACAGCTACGGTTTAGCACTTTTCCTTATCGCCGTATTCGTAAAGGTTGTCTTACTTCCATTTCAAATGAAAAGCAAGCGCGGCATGATGAGGCAAACCAGGCTTCAACCGAGGATTGCCGAACTGCAGAAAAAGCATGCGGCAAATAAGCAAAAATTAAATGAGGAAATGGCGAAGCTTTATAAAGAAGAAGGCGTTAACCCCGCAGCCGGTTGTTTATGGAGTTTTATCCAAATGCCCATTATGATAGCGCTTTTTATCGCTATAAGGCAACCCTTGACCCTTATGATGGGTCTCAGTGAGAGCCTGTTTAACAGGGTGGACGGGGTTACCGGCAGAATTCTTGAGGTTCTCGAGAGCGCAGGTGTTACTACATATACTAATGAGGTTTTAACAACTGACTGGTACGTGCAGATTAACATCGCTCATGATGTCAGCAGATTTTGGGAGTATTTTGAGAGACTTATACCGCCTATTGAAGGCTTGGCAAACATTGATTTTAATCTCTTTGGTATTATTGACCTTACAAAGATACCGAACTGGCAGTTTTTATGGAACCCCGGTGATGGTATAGATACATTTAATCTGTGGATGCCGGGATTTTTGCTGTTCCTGCTTCCAATACTCTCGGGTGCTGCGCAGTTCGTATCGGCAGGTATCATGCGCAAAATGAATGCTGCCGGTTCGCCGGAAGCTGCCGGAGGTTCGGCCGGTAAAATAATTAAGTTTATGCCGTTGATGTCTGTATGGTTTGGTTTTATCCTTCCTGCGGCGTTAAGTTTTTACTGGATGATAGGCACTATATTGCAAATCGCCCAGGATATATGGCTTACAAAAAAATATACAAAGATTCTTGACGAGGAAGATGCAGAGAAAGCTAAAGTACGCGCTGCAAGGGAAGCAGAGCTTGAAGCCAAGCGGCTGGAAACAGAACGCAGAAAAGCGGAAGGTCTTGCAGAACGAAACAGGAACACATCAAAAAACAAGAAAAGGAAAAGCAATAGGCAGGATCAAATTGACAAGGCTGCCGAGTGGGAAAAGAAAAATACCCCAGTCTCAGCAAAAACAGAAGAGAAGGATGAGCCTGGCAGAGTTGGAAACAGGCGATATGCACGAGGCCGTGCCTATGATCCTGAGAGATTTTCAAAAGAAGCGGAGGATAGTGCCGTAAAATTGCTTGGTACTGCAGACGATGACATTGAAGATGAACAAGACGGCGATGATATTGATGAGCGCGCCGATATCGAGATTGGATATGAAGAGGATTCTTTTGATGAAACCGAAAATGACGAAGGTGGCGATATAGATGACGGCGTAGTTGATGACGATTACGACGATGATGGCGAGGAAGAGTACGACGAAGACGAAGATGACAGCGATGTTGACGATGAAGACGGCGAGGACGACGATGATTATGGCGACGAGGACGGCGAGGACGAGGACGACGATGACGGCGGCGACGATGATGACGAGGACGGCGAGGACGAGGACGATGATGGCGAGGACGGCGACGATGATGGCGAGGACGGCGAGGAAAATGAGAACTCAAGCACATCATCCACGGTGAGATTTGATACAAAACGATTCGATTCTAAGGATTAGTCCATGATTGGAGACAATATATATGTTAAAGTCTATTGAAGTGCAAGGGCGCACAGAGGATGAAGCAATTGAAGCCGCTTTAGAACAGCTCGGTATGTCTCGCGATGATGTGTCTGTTGAGATTGTCGAGCAGGCAAGGACCGGGTTTTTGGGCCTGAAAAATACTCCCGCCATTGTAAAGGTCGCTTACGAAGCAACCGAGGAGCGAACGGGGCAAGTTGAGGATTTCCTCAACGGGCTTTTCAAGCGCATGGACATTGATGTTAGTCTGGATCTAAAAGAAGAGGAAGACGCTATAAGCGTTATACTCACCGGCAAGGATCCCGGCGCGTTAATTGGTCGCCGGGGTGAAACCCTTGATGCGATTCAGCACCTTACCAACTACGTTGTCAACCGCAGCGTATCCGGCCGCATCAGGGTTAATCTTGATGCTGAAAATTACAGGCAGAGAAGAAATGAAGCTCTTGAGAATCTGGCATCCCGTACTGCGGGCAAGGTAATTAAATATCGCCGGAACATGACCCTTGACCCTATGAATGCATACGAACGTCATGTAATTCATTCGGCTCTTCAGGAGCATGAGCAGGTTTCAACGTTTTCTGTAGGAAGCGAGCCGAACAGAAGGGTTGTCGTCGCATATGGAGAGGGGAAAGAAAACTCCGGGCAATCTGATTCACCAAAGTACCGCGAATGGCGATAATTCAAACCAATAGGGGTCAGGCATGGAGCGGTGCCTGAACCCCTAAGCATTAGGAGGCAATCATGGTATTTGACAAAATGAAGGAAGTCCTGGCAGAACAATTAGGGGTAGAGCCTGAGAAAATCACAAGAGATACCGATTTGATGAACGATTTAGGAGCGGATTCATTAGATCTTGTCGAGCTGATAATGACCCTTGAGGAAGAGTACGGTGTCAGCGCGACTGATGAATCAGTTTACGAACACAAAACTGTCGGCGAAATATCTGACTATATTGAGACTCTGGTGAAATAGTTGGATAAGTACGGACTAAACGAACTAAGAGAGATGTTCCTTGCCTTTTTTGAGGAAAAGGGACATCTGCGTCTGCCCAGTTTTCCGCTTATACCGCAAAACGACGCTTCACTCCTTCTTATAAACTCCGGTATGGCTCCCATGAAAACATGGTTCACGGGCGAACAGGAGCCGCCTCGCAATCGAGTATGCACTTGCCAGAAATGCATACGCACAGGTGATATTGACAACGTTGGTAAAACGGCACGACACGGCACTTACTTCGAAATGCTTGGCAACTTTTCATTTGGTGATTATTTTAAAACCGATGCAATTGTATGGTGCTGGGAGTTTTTAACCGACCGGTTAGGCATAGACCCTGAGTTTCTCCATCCATCCGTGTACCTGGAAGATGACGATGCTTTTGATATATGGACAAATGTTGTCGGAATCTCCCCCGAGCGCGTGATAAAATTAGGCAAGGAAGATAATTTCTGGGATCATGGCAGCGGTCCGTGCGGTCCGTGTTCTGAGGTATATTTTGACCGCGGCATGGAGAGCGGTTGTAAAAAGCCGGACTGCGCACCGGGTTGCGACTGCGATCGTTATGTCGAAATTTGGAATAATGTTTTTACTCAGTTTAATAACGACGGCTCCGGGAATTACTCAGAACTGAGTCAAAAAAATATAGACACCGGCATGGGTCTTGAGCGCCTGGCCTGCGTCTGTCAGGGTGTCGGCAGTTTATTTGAGGTTGATACTGTTATAAGCATAATTGACAAGGTTTCCGAAATTTGCGGCATTCCCTACGGAAGTGACGCGAACTCGGATATTTCCATCCGTATTATTACCGACCATATACGCTCAGCTACAATGATGATTTGCGACGGTGTTTTACCCTCAAATGAGGGGCGCGGGTATGTCTTGCGCCGGTTATTGCGCCGCGCGGCAAGGCATGGAAGGCTTCTGGGCATCAGTGGTGCTTTTTTGAGCGATGTGTGCAATATTGTTATTAAACTAAACGAGTCAGCTTACCCTGATTTGATAGAAAAGTCCGGCTTCATTAATCGAATCATCAGGGTCGAGGAGGATAGCTTCGGCAAGACTATTGACGCGGGAACGGCAATGCTTAGCGGGCTAATAGAAAAGCTCAAGGATGCAGGCTCGTCTGTATTGTCCGGCGAAGATGCTTTTAAGCTATATGATACCTACGGATTCCCGCTGGATTTGACGGTTGATATCCTCTCAGAGCTTGATATGACAGTTGACAAGAGCGCTTTTAATGATTTTATGGATAAGCAAAGAGTACGTGCACGAAAAGCGCGTGAAGCTCTTGGTGATCTTGCCTGGGCAGGAATCGAGTTGGGTCTGGATAATATTCCCACCGAATTTATCGGCTATCAGCTCTCCGGCGACGAAGAACTTGTTGACACAGAATATATCGCTAAAGTACTGGCCATAGTTACACAAGGGGAAATCAGCTCTTCTATCCGCGAGGGTGACGAGGGAATTATTGTTCTTGATAAAACGCCTTTTTATGCTGAAATGGGGGGGCAGTCCGCCGATTTCGGGACGATATCACGTGATGATGCTGTTTTTGAAGTTACAGGTGTACAGGTTAGCAAGGGTGATAAGTATCTGCACTATGGCAAGATGCGCTCCGGTACTATATCTGTTGATGAAAATGCCGGGGCATGTATAGATATAACGCGGCGGCATGCAATCATGCGCGCGCATACCGCAACTCATCTAATGCACAAGGCACTGCGGGCAATACTTGGAGAGCACGTCAATCAAGCCGGCTCGCTGGTTGAGCCGGATAAACTCAGGTTCGATTTCACTCATTTTTCTGCTCTGACAAAAGACGAACTTTCAAAAATCGAGCAATATGTAAATGATGCTGTTTTAAACGGTTTTCCAGTTTCTGTTGAAGAGATGTCTTTGGAGGATGCCAAAAGACTTGGTGCAACCGCACTTTTCGGTGAAAAATACAGCGATATTGTCCGTGTTGTAAAAATGGGCAACTCGATTGAGCTTTGCGGCGGAACACACCTCAGTAATACGGGACAAACCGGGGCTTTCACCATTGTTTCCGAATTCTCCGTTGCTTCGGGGGTTCGCCGCATAGAAGCTCTTACAGGGTTTGCTACATTGGAGCTGCTCAGTTCCAACCGCAAACACTTAGCGGAACTCGCAGGATTGTTAAAGGCAAATGCTCCGGAGGAAATCGCCGGAAAGCTGGAGCAAAATATAGCTACTCTTCGCGAATTGCGCAGCAAGGTCGAATCGGCAATGTCGAAGGAGTCCGACGGAGAAGCGCGGCGGATATTAACAGGCGCAAGAGATATAGACGGTTTAAAGGTTATAACGGCAATTATAGACGACGCAAACGTTGATATTGACAAGCTTCGCCATATAGAAGATACGCTCCGGGACTGGGAGGTCGGCGTAGTTGCCGTGCTTGCAGCCATAAAAGGCGACAAAATAACAATAATGGCTGCTTGTGGCAAGGCTGCTGTTGAGAGGGGCATCAATGCCGGGGAGCTTATACGGGATGTGTCAAAAATTTGCGGCGGCTCGGGAGGCGGCAAGCCTGAGTTTGCTATGGGCGGCGGAAAAGACGCAAGTAAGCTGAAAGCAACGCTTGATGCAGTTGATGATTATGTTAAAGATAAGCTTGGTGTTTAATTAAATGGCAGTAACTGTCAAATAACTATTCCGGAGGGATATTATGTCTGACTGTCTTTTTTGTAAGATAATAGCGGGAGAAATCCCGTCAACAAGTATATATGAGGATGACTTCGTCCTTGCATTTCGTGATATCAACCCGCAAGCTCCTGTTCATATTCTCATCGTTCCGAAGGAGCACGTTGCATCTGCTGCGGAGTTGACTGCGGCTACCTCGCATCTGGTTGCAAAGTGTTTCGAAGCAATTCCGGTAATCGCACAAAATGAAGGACTGTGCAATGGCTTCAGGGTAATCACAAACAGCGGTTCCGACGGCGGACAAACTGTATATCATTTACATTTTCATTTGCTTGGCGGGAAACAGTTTAGTGCCGGATTAGTATAAAATTCTCAAACAGTTTCGCGTAGTTATATGCAGTATCGGCAAACGTGTGTAAAACGCTTGCGATTTTTACATATTTATATTACTATGTACTGGAATGTTATTTAATTGTTCCTAAAGTATATTTATTCAGATTGGAGGTTCCTATGGTTAAGCTTCAAAATGAGCAAGGTTATATCAGTATCTCCAGTGATGTTTTTACAAACCTCACGGGGGAAGCCGCAACTAACTGCTTTGGAGTCAAGGGGATGACTGTCCGTTCTGTCACGGACGGGCTTGTTCACCTGCTTAAGCGGGAGTTCATGGGTAAAGGCGTGCATGTCATATACAATAATGATAATACCATATCTATTGAACTGCATATCGCTGTCGATCAAGGGGTTAATATACCTGTCGTATGCGAAAGTATAAAAGATGAAGTGCGATACAAGGTCACTAAAGGCACCGGAGTCGATATAAAGCGCATTGATATTTTTGTAGACTCGATGCTGCTTGGTTAGATTGGCGGCACTTATAATATCGTTCCATATAAAGGGGGGAACCGCGTGACACAGCATGTTACCGGCGAGCTGTACAGGAAAATGATAATTAATGCAGCGGCTGCTATAGAAAATAACAAACAGGAAATCAATGAGTTAAATGTTTTCCCTGTCCCGGACGGTGACACCGGAACAAACATGAGTCTTACTATAGGTGCAGCCGAAGCGGCTCTGGCATCTATGACGCCGGGGACTATGACTTATGTGGCTGATGTAACTGCAAGCGCATTGCTTCGAGGTGCAAGAGGTAACTCCGGAGTCATATTGTCTCTTTTATTCCGCGGATTTTCAAGGAGCTTAAAAGACGTTGACACAGCAAATGCCGCGGCATTTGCATCTGCACTTGCCGCAGGGGTGGATTCCGCATATAAAGCTGTCATGAAGCCTGCGGAAGGCACGATATTGACAGTTTCAAGGTTAGCGGCAAAGATGGCTGTTACTACGGCAGAAACCGAAAGTGATGTTGAAGTCGTTTTAGAGCGCGCTATTGAAGCCGGGCATATCGCACTGGCGGATACGATTAATCTTAACCCCGTCCTGGAGAAAGCCGGTGTAATTGACGCCGGTGGTAAAGGGTATCTGTATATTCTTGAGGGAATGCTTCAGGCGATGCGCGGAGTGGTTTTAGAAAAAGCATTTTCTGCTGTCGCAGAGGACGGAAAGGCAGATTTTTCTCAGTATACTTCCGAGGATATAAAGTTTGCGTACTGTACGGAGTTTATTGTTGAACGAAAGAATACAACCAAAGAAGCCAACCGCTTACGTGATTTCCTTGATTTGCGCGGCGATAGTATTGTCGTAGTTGATGATGATGAGATAATAAAAGTACATGTCCACACTAACGACCCGGGGGTGGTACTCACCGAAGCTTTGACTTACGGCTCTCTTCTTTCAATAAAAATCGAAAATATGCGTGAGCAGCATTCGGAAGCCGTTTCCGAGGCAGAAGCGGCCGTATCGCAGACATCGGAGGAGATAAAGGCGTTTGGTATTGTTGCTGTTTGCGCAGGAAAAGGAATAGAAGAGATTTTTCGCAATCTCGGCACCGACAGGATTATCACAGGCGGACAAACTATGAATCCTTCTACAGAGGATATTCTGGAGAAAATTAATGTTACGCCTTCAGATACAGTTTTTGTGTTGCCAAATAATAAAAATATTATTATGGCAGCCGAGCAATGCATCCCGTTGACCGAGAAGCGAGTTGTTGTTATCCCAACAAAGAGCATTCCGCAAGGCGTTTCGGCTTTATTGGCTATTGATGGCATTGATGATGTTGAGGAAATGATTGTATTGATGAAGGATGCGCTCAAAAAGGTGCATACCGCTCTGGTTACCACAGCGGCGCGAAACTCGGTTTTTGACGGACAAAAAATCCGAAAAGGCTCGCATCTCGCTCTGGTTGATGATGCATTAATAACAAGCAACAGCGATTTTAATTCCGTCATCCGTTCGGTCGCCGAAGTTCTAAGCACTTACTTGCCCGATTTTATTACTATATTTACCGGTGAGGATGCGGAAGATTCAGAAATTAAAGCTGTTTCAGAATTTGTCAGTTCTTATGCACCGGATGTTGAGGTAACTATCATTGATGGCGGACAACCCGTTTATCGCTATATTGTGTCGGCGGAATAATCTAGGGAATGCAAAAGCAGGATACTTCTGATTAGATAGTATCCTGCTTATTGATATCAAGGGTTTATTCATTATTTATGCGATGCACGTCCACACCACCGAGGGAGACATTCCCGGAAATTTTTAACGTAGGTGCGTTTTCATCAAGGACTTCGCGGCGACCGTTAATATCAATACCGCCGAGTGATGTATTCATGTTATCTATGATTCGCCAGTTGCTGGGTACATAAATCTCAATCGCGCCAAACTTGCAGTTCAAGAAAGCTTCCGCGCCATCTTGACAGAGCTGCACGTGGTCAAAGTAAACCTCCAGAGACCCAAAGCGGCATTCCAACTCTACTGTTTCAAGGCTGTCGGCATGCAGATATCTGCTGACTGAGCCGAACTGTACGCTTATGCGCGGATTGTTGTCGCCGCCGCCTTCCTCAATCTGACCCTCATCATCAAATCCGCGAGTGCCGGTTACACCATCCTCACCGGTATATATGATTTCAATATTTTTCTTTTTTATATTCCGGAACAGCCTGTTTGGCAGCAGTGTATGCAAGCCTGCTGTTGCAAGTAGGGTCACAAGAACAAGAGGCCAAAAATCAATGATATAAGGAAAGTCCAGCGGCACTTGAAATATGTAGTACAGCGCGGCAATTGGTATCGGGAGCGAGCCGAATGTTAGGCTTACTATACACTGCACAAACATTCCAACGGCAAGCGCAGCGATGATTATGCTCCATATGCCAAGCTCCGGAAAGCCGCCAAATTGATTGGCTAACACCAGCGCGGCTATGAGCAGGAAGAAAACACCCCAGCCCCATGCCCAAGTTTTCTTATAATTAACCTTAATACTTTTTCCCATAATTCATCTTCTCCGTTCGTTCATTTTATCCTTTAAGCTGCTGTAATAGTGCCGGGATACGTAAATTTGCTTATGTGTTCCTGCGAACTTAACCTGACTTGATGCCGTAAGGCTGCGGTTTATTGCGTAAATGTGTATTGTATTGACGATTGTCCCCTTTGCTGCGCGAACAAAGTTATGAGGCAGTTTTTCTTCAAGCTCATAAAGTCTGTGCTTAACTCTGAATGCGTCATTTGCTGTGTGTGCATGTATTTGCTCCCCTTCGGTCTCAAAGAACAGCACTTCCTCAAGGGGAAGATAATACTCCTGTGTTCCTTTGAAAAAGGTTATCTTAGGTGTAGCCATGCTTTGTATATATGCCTGAAGCTTTTGCGTGGAATCATCAATCCGACCGCAGCGAATGATTACCTCATCCTCCGGCAAACCGTCAACAACTTCAATCCGCAGTTTCACAAAAACACAACCTCCTCAGGACATCCGTAGTATAGCAAGTATTGCAAATACTTACAAGAGGTATGCGCTTATAGGTGGATAAAGAGCGGTAAGTGGTAGAGAAACGAGGGGCAACAGGTGGCTGTATAAAGGAAATAGCAAAAGCGGGTAATGCGCCATGTGTTTTAATCAAAATCCGAAGCTTTGTTGGGGGAACAGTATTTATGAATGATAATTATATTTCAGAGCGCAACAGTATGGTTGACAGGCAGCTTATTCCGCGAGGAGTAAAGCTGCCCGCTGTTTTGGATGCCATGAGAAATGTACCCAGACATCTATTTATACCCGACACCTTACAGGGCAGCGCATATGACGATTCGCCCCTGCCTATTGGTCTTGGGCAGACTATCTCACAGCCGTACATAGTTGCATATATGACTGAGCAGCTTGAGCCTTTTCCCGGGATGAAGGTGTTGGAAATAGGCACCGGGTCAGGTTATCAGGCTGCCATTTTATCTCACTTGGGCTGCGAGGTTTTCACTATCGAGCTTTTGGAGGAGCATGCCTCAAGAGCCCGGAAGATTCTTTCCTCTTGCGGGCACGGGAATGTTTTTGTCCGGCATGGCAACGGCTACGCGGGTTGGCGGGAGGAGGCTCCGTTTGATGCGATGATTGTTACTGCCGCGCCTGATCATATTCCTTCCGCATTGGTTGAGCAGTTAAAAGAAGGCGGCAGGATGGTTATCCCTGTCGGAGAGGTTCACTCCGTGCAGTTGCTTAAACTCTTGACGAAGGAAGCTGATATCTGCACAGTAAAGGAGCTTCTTTTAGTGAGGTTTGTACCTATGGTTGAAGGCTAGCTTGGTGTCGACGGCTTTTGTTTTTTGTTTTTAAATTTTCGATAATTTCTTGAACGCTTGGCACTATTGCAGATTCTCTGTATGTATGGCAGGCGTTTCTTCTTTTCCTCCCTTTCACCTCTTATGAGGATGAAAAATTCCCTTTCACCTCTTATGAGGATGAAAAATTCCCTTTCACCTCTTATGAGGATGAAAAATTCCCTTTCACCTCTTATGAGGATGAAAATTCTTGACGCGCACATACGTCTGTGGTATCATATACCTCGCTGGCAACTTGTCAGTAGCATTTATTAATAGCGCGGGATGGAGCAGTCCGGTAGCTCGTTGGGCTCATAACCCAAAGGTCGGGGGTTCAAATCCCCCTCCCGCAACCAAAAAGAACCTTGTAGTTTCAATGGCTACAGGGTTTTTGCTTCCCTTCCTGCAGTTTTCATTATAACTTTTGCATTCCGGCGGTAGTTAGTTTATAATGAGGCTGTAGGAGTTCAGATGTTTAGGAGGTTCAGCCATGAGTAAGACTTTTACAGTTGCAATTCAAAAAGAAGATGATTGGTTTGTCGCGAAATGCTTAGAAAATAATGTAGCTTCCCAAGGTAAAACAATGGATGAAGCTACTGACAATCTTCGCGAAGCACTTTCTTTATATTACGAAGGTGAAACATTTCCAGTATTTTTCCCGCAAACGTATGTTACAACAATGCAGGTATCTGTATAATGCCAATTGTATTAAAGCCAGAACAGGTTATTAAAGGATTAGAGCGGAACGGCTTTCGTTTTGTTAAGCAACGTGGCAGTCATCGAAAGTATAAAAAGGATAATCGGACTGTTATTGTTCCAATGCACTATGAGTTAGCAAAAGGCACATTGATGTCTATACTGGAACAGGCAGGATTAACACTCGAACAAATCATGTAGCATTTTTATAACGATTTTAGCACTTTGCCCTCCGTTTGACCTCCGATTATATTAACTTAGGTTGAACCAGATTGAATTATATTAAACATAACCCAAATTATATTGACCTATATTGAACTGTGTTGAAACGCGTTAAACTCAGTAATATCAACCAGTCCGCGCTCATAACCCAAAGGTCGGGGGTTCAAATCCCCCTCCCGCAACCATTTGAGATTACGTCCGAGGTCGGAAACTTGGGATATTGCACATCCCCGCAGCCATTCACGTTTACGACAGAGGGCGTAAGCACGGTAGATTGCACACCCCCGCAACCATTTAAGTTTACGCCCCCTGTGATGATTACTTCATCATTGTGGGCGTAAATCTTATCTATATAAGACTTTATCAGACGTGCGGTATCTCCGTCTTGGAGGTGCTGTGC
>Ga0123356_10002454_pt1 | contig 19800 bp, 12 predicted proteins | sample TergutEmb28metaG_2_FD_92546 | JGI IMG/M metagenome (GOLD analysis project Ga0123356, IMG submission 92546) | Embiratermes neotenicus P3 segment gut microbial communities from Petit-Saut dam, French Guiana - Emb289 P3 | ecosystem: Host-associated > Arthropoda: Insects > Digestive system > Gut ... | reverse complement strand
CTCAGCGTCAACACCGTGGCGGTTCACCGCGCCAACATCATGAACACTCTGGACATCCACAAGACGGCGGAACTGGTGGTCTACGCGATTCGCGCGGGGCTGGTGAACGTTCCGTGAATCGTCGCTCCTTCCTAGGACATCTAGCCGGGCTCGCAACCTGGTCGCAACTCTCCCGCCTTGAAGCCATTGGCGCTCAGGGTGGAGCCAGTTCCCTGGGATTTCGCTTCACCGATGTAACCACTCCGGCCGGAATTCACTTCCAGCACAACAGCGGAGCCTTCGGGGGAAAATTCCTTCCCGAGACTCTGGGTTCCGGTTGCGCTTTCCTGGACTACGATGGCGACGGCTGGCAGGACATCCTCCTGATCAACGGCGCGGACTGGCCCGGCCACAAGAAGTCCCGCACCACTCTCCGCCTCTATCGCAACAACGGAGACGGCACGTTCACGGACGTGACTTCGCGTGCCGGACTCGACATCGAGCTCTACGGCATGGGGGTAGCAGTCGGGGATTACAACAACGACGGCTTCCCCGACCTCCTCATCACCTGTGTCGGTCAGAACCGCCTGTTCCGCAACACCGGTAAAGGCACCTTTGTCGACGTAACCAATGCCGCCGGGCTGGGCAAGCGGGAGGGCTTCAGCACCTCAGCTCTCTGGTTTGACTATGACCGCGATGGCTTTCTCGATCTCTTCGTGTGCAACTACGTGAAGTGGTCGCCCGAGACCGACGTGTTCTGCAGCCTCGATGGCAAGCATAAGTCCTACTGCACGCCCGAAGCCTATCGCGGAGCCACTTGCTGGCTTTTTCACAATCGTGGCAATGGCACCTTCGAGGACGTGACCGCCACCAGCGGGATCTTCGACAGCAGCTCCAAATCGCTGGGCGTAGCGCTGTTGGATAAGAACCACGATGGCTGGCCTGATCTGTTAGTCGCCAACGATACCCAGCCGAACAAGCTCTACCGAAACCAGCACAACGGTACCTTCAAAGATACCGCGGTCGAAGCCGGCATGGCATTCAGCAGTGAAGGCAAAGCCCGCGCCGGCATGGGCGTCGACGTGGCCGACTTCGACAACTCAGGCACGCCGGGCGTGGCCATCACGAACTTCGACAACGAAATGATCGGTCTTTACCGGCTCAATGGCAAGACTTTCGAAGATATCGCGCCGCAATCCGGGATTGGACTGGCTTCCCGAAACAGCCTGGGGTTCGGCTGCAGTTTTCTCGATGTCAACCTCGATGGCTGGCTCGACTTCGCTGTCGCCAACGGGCACATCGACGAGACCGTCCGCAACATTCGCGGCAATGTGGGATACGCACAACCGCCACAGCTTTTTCTCAACAACGGAAGAGGAAACTTCCGCGACGTCGCCGCAGAAGTGGGCGGCGGCTTCGATCAGCCCAAGGTGGGCCGTGGTCTGGCCTACGGCGACTTCGACCGCGACGGCGATCTCGATCTGCTCATCACCACCAACAACGGTCCCGCATATCTCTATCGCAACGACCAGTTGAGGGGAAACCGCAGCATTCGTTTCCATCTGAGGGGAACGAAATCGAACCGCGATGCGATTGGAGCCCGGGTGCGCGTTTTTGCGGGCGGACTCACCCAAACCCGGATGGTGAAAGGGGGCTCCAGTTATCTGTCGCAGTCGGAACTTCCCGTGACCTTCGGCGTCGAAAAGCATGACGTCATCGAGCGCGTCGTCATCGATTGGCCGAGCGGGCAAACCGAAGACTATAAGAATCTCTCCCCCGGCCGGGCCTACCAATGTGGTGAAGGAAAGGGAATTGTTCCCTTGAATGGCTATTGAGGGTGGGGCCAGACGGGCCGGTTCAGGGAGCCGAACCGGCTGTCGGCCTTACCACCCTTCCCGATGTCACCAGGTCAATCTCCACCGAATCGCTGACTCTGAGAAACAGCGTACTCGGATTCTTCATCCCCCAATTGGCGTAAGGGACGGTGAAGTGAGCCCTCGCTGTCCAGTGCTCCGCATCCATTTCGACTTGTGCCGGAACCGTGATTTCGCGGTCCACCCCGTGAATGTTGAACACTCCGTGTACGCTCACGGATGATTTTCCGTGATTGGCGATGGCACCGACGATCCGTGAAGGGCGAAAGACGATCTCGGGATAACGATCGCTTTCGAGTACATCGTTGTGCATCTTCCGGTCGCGCATGGTGTTTCCGGTCTGCCCGCTTTTCGCGTCCACCAGGATCTGTCCGGAGATCTGCCCCGAAGCAGGGTCAAATTGCAGGGCGCCCTGCCTGGCCTGAAACGTTCCGTGTACAGTGTGGAGTGCGGCGTCCAGGGTGAATTGTACGGTGGTTTTGGAGAGATCGAGCTCGAGGGCCAGGGGCTGGGCCGAGCCCGAGATCGCGGCGGTGAGGAGCAGAGCCAAGGCCGCTGCTCTCGTCGGAGAGAAGCGGCCGGCGGCGCGAACTAGGTTGTGAGCAATCCCCATCCCAGGCTCAAGCCATCTTTCAAGATATCGAGCAGCGGCAACTCGCCCACATACCACTCGAGGAAGCGGCGGAAAATCTCCGGATGTTTCTGGAAGACCTCGAGCGTTCGTCTCTGCAGGCTGGGCCGCCGGTCCATGACGAGCATCAGCCGCGCCATCCAGGTGGGACGGCGCGCCAGCTTGCGATGTTCGAGCTGATAGGGCGATAAGTCCCCCGACTCGAGGCAGGCTGCCAGTCGAAGCGCTTGGCGGAATGAAAGGCCCAGCCCTTCGCCGGTGATGGCATCCACCGTCCCGGAAGCGTCCCCAATCAGGGCGACGTTTCCCCGCCAAACGCGCGCCAACTCGCGATTGCCGATAAGGCCACCGCGTTCACTGGAGACAATCTCCGCACCTTTCAGCCGGGCCGCCAACCGGGGCAGTGTCCGCAGCCCTTCTTCCAGACGCATCCGGGGATCATCCGACGCCAGGGCTACACACATCTGTTCGCCGCTTACGCCACTGGCGTATCCCTGGCAGTGCTCTCCCCAATAAACTTCCATGTGCTGGGTCCAGGGTGCGATGCGGAAGTGCTGCCGGAATGCGTAACGCAACCGCGGACGCGAGCTGCTTTGTAAACGCGCCCATCGCCGCACACGCGAATTCGAGCCATCGGCTCCGACGATCCAGCGGGCCCGGACGGCATGATTTCGCAGATGAACTGCTTCCCGCGAAATGCCGCGAACCGAACTCCCCCACAGCAACTCCGCACCCAGTTGCTGGGCGCGCTCCACCATGGCGCGGTGGAGAACGGTACGGCGAACCGCAAGACCATGGCGTGAGCAGCTGAAGCGGGCGGCGGCCGACTGCTCGGCATTCAAAAAGCGGACCCCGCGGAATTCCCGCGCTTCCCCCCGGGGTATCTGAATGCCCAACTCGTGGAGTGCGGCCACGCCATCGGGCAGCAGCCCCTCGCCGCAGGCTTTATCAATCGGGACGAGCGTGCCGTCGGCGACCAGAACACTCAAGCCCTGCTGGCGGGCAGCGATTGCGGCCGCCAGACCCGCCGGTCCACCCCCAATCACAAACACGTCGGTCGAGTAGGGGAGGCTTCGCCTTGAGCTCATCGCTTCACCACTTCACCACTTCAGCAATACCAGCTCCGAGCAGAATCCCGGCCCCATGGCCGCCAGCACACCCAGCGTGCCCGGCTGGGGACGCCGGTTTCTCATCACGTCTTCGAGCACTACCAGCACGGAAGCGGACGACAGATTGCCGACTTTCTTAAGGCAGTCCCAGGAAGCATCTAGCTGACCGTTCTGCAGGTCGAGCGCCGCGGCGGTGGCCTCCAGCACCTTGGGCCCGCCGGTGTGCAGTACCCAGCTCCCGATGTCGCCGCGCTTATATCCGTTATCGGCGAGAAATGTGTCCATATCCCCGCCCAGCTTCCGGCGAATCAGCGTCGGCACCTCGGGAGACAACGTAATCCGGAAACCCTTTTCGGTGACTTTCCACCCCATCATCTCTTCTGTGTCAGGGTAGAAAATCGATCGAGTCGCCACAATCTCGGGGCCGTCGGCCTCCAACTCGTCGCCTGCGACAATGACCGCAGCCGACCCGTCGGCAAACAGTCCCGAGGAAATCAGATTGGCCACGGAAAGATCGTCACGCTGAATGGTCAGCGAGCACAACTCGACCGATACCAATGCGGCCGCCTGGGAGGGATAGGCACGAACATAGTCCGCAGCACGGGCGATTCCCGCCGCTCCCGCCACGCAACCCAGCCCGAAGATGGGTAGCCGCTTGATATTGGCCGGCAGCCCCATTCGATTGATCAGCAGGGCGTCGATGGAAGGGCTGCAAATGCCGGTGACGGAGGTGAAGAACAGCGCCCCCAGTGCGGTCGCCTCCAGACCGGCATGATGCAGTGCCCGGCAGAGGCCTTGCTCTCCCAGTTCCTGAGCGACTTCGATCCAGATATCGTTCGCCCGCCCCCAGGTATTGATGTCGTAATACTTCTCATACGACATGGCCAGGTGGCGTCCTTCGACGGCGACATTCCGGTGCAGGCGAGCCAGTAGTTGTGGATTGCGTAAAGTGTCGCACCAGTATTCTTGCAACTTTTCCAGGAGAAACTTCTGAGAGTAATAGTGCTCCGGAAAGGCACTTGCCGCGCTTGCTATTTTCATCTTTGTCTCAGGTCCCAGTCCCGGCGCGGAGCGAGCGTCATCATCCGCCGGACATCGTAAATGGAGGCTAAGATGGCTCGCCGCTGTCTGCGGTTACAGTCCGCTTCCAGCGCACCGTCGAGTGTATTGTCTTAATGCCACGACCGCCGAATTGTCACGCCATTGTTAAAAAGAGGAACCGGGGATGTCAAAATTCGACCCTAAGGCGATACCACGATCGAAGTCGGCGCCCCCGATCCTGTCAGCGGATACGCGCCGACAGACGTTAGCGTTCCGCTACTACCACCCAGGCTGAAGGATTGTAGCGCAGGCGGCGAGGTTCCGTACCCGACAAATATATAGCCTCCTGCCGGATCGGCGGCAAGAAAGTTGGGCTGGGTTCCGGTGACGTAGGGCGAGGTGCTCAATAAGGTGAGGGAGCCGTCGGAGCCGATCGAATAGCCGATCACATTTCCATTGCCCTGATTGGCGGCGTAAAGATATTTACCCGACTTATCGATGACCAGGGAAACCGGCGAGTTATACACCTCAGTGATCGGGGAGTTCGCCAGCTGGGTGAGGGTCCCACCGGAGTTAATGGTGAATTCGGAGATCGAGGAATCCGTCTTGTTGCTGGTGTAGAGAAACCCTCCACCCGGAGCAATGGCCAGCCCGTAGGGGTTATCTCCGGTGATGTAGGGCGATCCGGCAAGCTGCATACCAAGAACCCCTTGATTGAGCGGGAACGCTTCGATGAATCCCTGTGTACCCTGGCCGGTTACATAAAGAACGCTTCCCGAGGGCGCCACGGCCATATTGATGGCCGACAGACCGATGGGCGCGGTGGCGCCCGAAAGTTGGGTCACCGGGTTTAAGCTTACCGTGCCGTTTGTCTGGGCGATGGCAAAAACCGAAATGTCAAAGGATCCAGCGTTCGCTACATAGAGAAAACTTCCGGCCGGATCGATGGCCAGCAGCGTCGGCGAGGTGCCAGCGGGCGTGCGCGTCGCGGATTCCGTGAGGGATCCGTTCGAAATGCTGTACACCGAGACGTTGTTCTGCGCGGAGTTGGCCGCGAACAGGAATTTTCCCGTAGGATGCATGGCCAGCGATTGCACCGCCGGACCGGCCGTGACCGGGCTGCCCACCAACTGTACCAGGCCCCCCGAATTGGGGTCCTCGCGATACACCACGATTGCGTTCGAGGTGGGAAGCGCCGCAAACAGGTAGCGATTGCTGGACGTACTACTACAACTGACCCCCAGGGCAATGCACGCACAAACAAGCAACAGAGCTGCTGCTCTCTTTAACATCCGTAACTCCTCAAGAAATTTGACCGAAAACGAAAACTGGAAGTGCTGGTTGGCCCCGCACCGGGACGAATCGGTGGCTCTCAGGCTGTTTTACTCGTAATCCCTATCATACGGGACAAGCGGTTCTTGCGCATCTTCAGGGGCTTGGTTCTGCGATGCGGGATTTCTCCGCCAAGGTTGCACCCGGCCCCCCTGGGCACGGCATTGCGGGATCAGCGGAACCATCAATCCCCGGGGGCCGGGCTGGGTCTCGGTGGTCCGGGCAGGGAAGTTGCCGGCAGGGCGTGGTCTTCTCGTCCTCCGCGCAAGAACAGCCTCAGGCGGTCGAGATAGATATAGACGACGGGGGTGGTGAAAAGGGTGAGCATCTGGCTCACAATCAAACCGCCAACGATGGTGATGCCGAGTGGCCGGTGCAACTCCGACCCTACTCCGTTGCCCAACGCCAGCGGCAGGGCGCCCAGCAACGCCGCCATGGTGGTCATCATGATGGGTCGGAAGCGCAAAATGCAGGCATCGTAGATCGCCTCAGCCGGTTTCTTGCCCTGGTTTCGTTCCACTTCGAGAGCCACGTCGATCATCATGATCGCGTTTTTCTTCACCAGGCCGATCAGCAGGATGATGCCGATCATTCCGATCACGTTGAGTTCGTTGTGGGTCAGCAGGAGCGCCAGCAGGGCTCCCAGCCCGGCCGATGGAATCGTCGACAAGATCGTGATGGGATGAATGTAGCTCTCATACAGCATGCCCAGCACGATATAGACGGCCCCCAATGCGGTGATGATCAGCACCAGCATGTTCGATTTCGAATCCTGGAACGCGGCCGCTGTGCCCTGAAAGCTCGCCTGGATGCTGGGAGGAAAACCGATCGTCGCTTCCGCTCTTTGAATCGCGTCGGTGGCCTGGCCCAGAGAAACGCCCGGGGCCAGGTTGAACGAGATCGTCACCGATGGAATTTGCCCCTGGTGGTTCACCGCCAGCGGTGTGTTGGAGGGCTCGAAGTGGGTGAATGCCGAGAGCGGCACCGGGGTGCCCGCCGTCGACCGCAGATAAATATTCTGGAGGGCCTCGGGAGTCTGCTGGAATTGGGGCGCAACTTCCATGACGACGTGATACTGGTTGAGCGGCTGGTAGATCGTCGAGACCTGGCGCTGCCCGAATGCGTCATAAAGCGCATTGTCAAGCGTCTCCGGAGTAATTCCCAGGCGGCTGGCCGTATCCCGGTCGATCACCAGCTTGGCCTGTAGCCCCTTATCCTGCTGGTCCGAGTTCTGGTCGCGCAACTCCGGCAGGGTTCTTAACTTCTGCAGCAAACGCGGAGCCCAGCTGTTCAGCTCATTCAGATCCGCGCTCTGCAAGGTGTACTGGTACTGCGCGTTGCCGTATCGCGCACCGATGGTGAGCTCCTGGGCTGATTGCAGAATGAGGGTCGCCCCCGGTACCACCGCCAATTTGCCGCGCAGCCGGTTGATCACGTCATCGGCGGTCACGTAGGTGCACCGGTCCCAGAAATGTTTCTTCTGGCACGGGCCTCGCTGCTGCAGCGGCTTTAGCATCATGAAGAAGCGGCCCTGGTTCAGAGCGGTAGTTCCGCCCGTCGACCCTACCATCGTATCGACCGCCGGATCTTTCATTACGATCTCGACAAAGCGGCGCATCTTGTCGGCCATGGACTGGAAAGAAATATCCTGCTGCCCAATCACTGTGCCCTGGATGCGCCCCGTATCCTGCTGCGGGAAAAACCCTGTCGGCACCTTGGTGTACAGGTAAATGCTCAAGGCGGCGACTCCGATCGTGACCAACAGCGTCGCGAACTGGTGGGCCAGTACATGCTTGAGCATGTAGTCGTAACTTCCACGCAGGCGGTCAAACCACCACTCGCTGATGCGGTAAAAGACGTTGTGCTTTTCCTCTTTCGCAGGCCGCAGGAATTTTGCGCACATGGTGGGCGTCGTGGTCAGCGAGACCAGCAACGACACGGCAATCGCGATACTCAGGGTCACCGCGAACTCGCGGAACAGGCGGCCCACAATGCCGCCCATCATCAATAGCGGAATGAACACGGCGACCAGAGACACACTCATCGAAAGCACGGTGAAGCCAATCTCTGCGGCGCCCTTGAATGCCGCCTGCACCGGGCCCATGCCGTGCTCAATGTAACGCGTGATGTTCTCCAGCACGACAATCGCGTCGTCGACCACGAATCCAGTCGAAATCGCCAGCGCCATCAAGGAAAGGTTATCCAGGCTGTAGCCCAGCAGATACATTGCGCCAAAGGTCCCCACCAACGACAACGGCACGGCGATGCTGGGAATGATCGTCGCGCGCACGGTGCGCAGAAATACGAAGACGACCATGATGACAAGAAAGATCGAGATCAGCAGGGTCCTCTCAATGTCCTGGACCGAAGCGCGGATGGTGGTGGTGCGGTCCATCATCACCGAGAGCTTCATGGCCGGCGGGATCGAGGATTGCAGGTACGGCAGCAGCGCCTTTACCCGATCGACGGTCTCAATGATGTTGGCCCCAGGCTGGCGAAAAATGGGCATCACGATTCCCGGTTTTCCGTTGATCAGCCCCAGGTTGCGGACGTCGGCGACTGAATCCTCCACCGTGGCCACATCGCTGAGCCGCACCGGGGCCCCGTCGTTGTAGGCCACAATCAGGGGGGCATACTGCTCCGCCCTGGTCAATTGATCGGTCGTCTCCAGGATCTGAGTCGTCGACCCGCTTTCCACTTGCCCTTTTGGCCGGTTGGCGTTGGCGGCGTTGAGGGCATTGCGAACCGTATCGAGGCCGACTCCGAGCTTATTCAGCAGCGTCGGATTCACCTCCACCCGCACCGCAGGCTGGGCGGCTCCCCACACAAACACCTGGCCCACGCCGTTCACTTGCGCCAACTTCTGGGACAGGATCGAATCCGCCGCGTCATACATTTGCGGCACGGTGTTTATATCCGAGGTCAAGGCCAGCAAAAGAATGGGCGCGTCCGAGGGGTTGACCTTGCGGTAGGTCGGATTGCTCGGCAGGTTGGCGGGAAGCTGGCCGCGGGCGGCGTTGATGGCAGCCTGAACATCGCGCGCCGCAGCGTCAATATTCCGGTTGAGATCGAACTGCAGCGCAATCGCCGTGCTCCCCAGCTGACTCGACGAAGTCATCTGGTTCACGGAGGCAATCCTCCCGAACTGCCGTTCCAGCGGCGTGGCTACGGCCGACGCCATGGTCTGCGGGTCTGCTCCCGGCAGCGAGGCTCCGACGCTGATCACCGGGAAGTCCATCCTCGGCAACGAAGCCACGGGAAGAAAATTGAAGGCGAGAATTCCCGACAGCAATACCGCCGCTGCCAGCAGCGAAGTGCCGATCGGGCGCCGGATGAATGGAGACGAAATGCTCATGACTCAGTCTGCCGACATCGGCTCTTGCGTAATCTCATTGCCAATGCGATAACGGGAGAATTTCTGCGCCAGCCGGTCAAACCACAGATAAACCACCGGCGTGGTGTACAAAGTAAGCAACTGGCTCACCAGCAAACCGCCCACAATGGTAATTCCGAGCGGACGCCGCAATTCGGCGCCGGTCCCGGTGCCCAGCGCCAGCGGCAATCCCCCCAGCAATGCCGCCATCGTCGTCATCATGATGGGACGGAAGCGCAGCAGGCACGCTTGATAGATCGCCTCTTCCGGCGGTTTGTGTTCCACACGCTCCGCCTCGAGCGCGAAGTCGATCATCATAATGGCGTTCTTCTTCACGATGCCGATGAGAAGAATGATGCCAATCAGGGCCACCACGGTGAGGTCGTTCCTCGTGATCATCAGCGCCAGAATCGCGCCCACGCCCGCCGAAGGCAGCGTCGAGAGAATCGTGATGGGATGGATATAGCTCTCGTACAAAACTCCCAGCACGATGTAAACCGTGACCACCGCCGCCAGAATCAGATAAGGCTCCGACGCCAGCGAGTTCTGAAACGCCGCGGCGGTTCCCTGGAACGAGGCGTGAATGCTCGGCGGCAGCTGGATGTCTTGTTCCGCTTGCCGGATTGCTTTGGTCGCATCCCCAAGAGAGGCTCCCGGCGCGAGGTTGAACGACAGAGTCACCACGGGAAACTGTCCCTGATGGTTCACCGACAGCGGAGTGTTGGTCTGCCTCATCCTGGTAAATGTCGAAATGGGAACCGGATTGCCGCTGGTCGTCACCGCAGCGGCGTTCCCAGTCGGTGCCCCCGTGTTCGGCGTTACTACGCTCGGACGGATGTAAATATCTCTGATATTGTCGGGCGTCTCGGCGAAGCTCGGCAGCACCTCGAGCACGACGTGATACTGGTTTAACTGGGTGAAGATGGTCGAGACCTGCCGCTGCCCGAAGGCGTCGTAGAGAGTGTTGTCGATCGCCTGCGGGAAAATCCCCAGCCGCGACGCCGTATCCCGGTCAATGGTGACGTTGGTCCTCATTCCGCTGTTCAGCTGATCGGTGGCGACGTCGGTCAGCTGCGGCAAGGTTCGAAGCTTGGCCACCAGCTTCGGGGTCCACTGGGCGAGTTCCTGGGCATCGGCATCTTCGATCGAATACTGGAACTCGGTCCGGCTCACGCGATCTTCGACGGTCAGATCTTGTACCGGCTGCATGTAGAGCGTGATGCCTTCCACTTTGTTGACCGCGGGCTGCAGCCGGCGGATAATCGCCGAGGCATCGTCGGAACGCTCATCGCGCGGCTTCAAGTTGATCTGAATCCTGCCCGAGTTGGGCGTGATATTGGTTCCATCGACCCCGATAAACGACGACAAGCTCTGGACATCCTTATCCTGCAGAATGATCTTGGCGAGTTCCTGCTGGCGCTGGGACATGGCATCAAACGAAACCGCATCCGGCGCCTCTGAAATTCCGAGAATTACCCCGGTATCCTGCACGGGGAAAAATCCTTTCGGCACGATCACATAAAGGAACAGCGTGAGCACGAGTGTCGCGACCGTGACCAGCAGCGTCGCCGTCTGGTGCTTCAGGACCCATTTCACGGTCCGCCCGTAGAACGCGATGATCCGGTTGTACAACTCCTCGGTCTTGTCGTAGAACTTGCCCTTTTCACCTTCCTTGCGATGCTTGAGCAGCTTGGCGCACATCATCGGGGTCAGGGTAAGCGACACTCCGGCGGAAACCAGAATCGTAACCGCCAGCGTAACCGCAAACTCACGGAACAGCCGCCCCACGATGTCGCCCATGAACAGCAGCGGGATCAGCACTGCGATTAAGGAGACCGTGAGCGAAATGATGGTGAACCCGATTTGGCTTGATCCCTTCAATGCCGCATCCAGCGGCGAGTCCCCATGTTCGAGGAAACGATCGATGTTCTCGATCATCACGATGGCGTCATCCACCACGAACCCGGTGGAAATGGTGAGCGCCATCAGCGTCAGGTTGTTCAAGCTATAGCCGAGCAGGTACATCACTCCGAAAGTGCCAATCAGCGAGAGCGGATCCGCGACGCTGGGGATGACCGTGGCTGGCAGGTTGCGAAGAAACAGGAAGACCACCATCACCACCAGCGCGATGGCCAGCATGAGCTCGAACTCGACGTCTTTCACCGAGGCGCGAATCGTCGTCGTCCGGTCGGTAAGAATCTGCACCTTCACGGCAGCGGGCAGCGACGCCTGTAATTGCGGCAGCAGCTTCTTGATCCGGTCTACTACGCTGATGATGTTGGCGCCGGGCTGCCGCTGAATGTTGACGATGACGGCACGGGTAAGGGTCGGCTGCTGTCCTTGGCCAGCCCCAATGCCCATCCAGGCCGCAAGCTGGCTGTTCTCTACGCCGTCAATGACATTGGCTACATCGCTGACCCGGACGGGCGCGCCGTTGTGATACGCAATCACAATCGGCTTGTACTGTTCGGCAGAAAAGAGTTGATCGTTGGCACCAATGGTGTAGGACTGCCGCGCCCCATCGATGACACCCTTGGCCTGATCGACGTTGGCCTGCGCCAGCGCTGCCCGCAGATCCTCTAGGCTGAGGCCATAAGACGCGAGCGCGGTAGGATTGGCCTGAATCCGCACCGCCGGCTTCTGCCCACCGCTGATCGAAACCAGTCCCACGCCCGGCAGCTGCGAGATCTTCTGCGCCAGCGAAGTGTCGGCAAGGTCCTCCACCTTCGACAGGTCCAGGGAATCGGAAGTGAGCGCCAGGGTCAGAATCGGCGCGTCCGCGGGATTTACCTTGTTGTAGATCGGAGGATTCGGCAGGTCGGTCGGCAGATAGGTTTGAGCAGAGTTGATCGCCGCCTGCACCTGCTGCTCTTCCACGTCAATGTTCTGATCGAGGCCGAACTGCAGCGTGATGACCGAGCTGCCATAGGAACTCGTCGACGTCATTTGGGTCAGTCCGGGTACCTGCCCAAACTGGCGCTCCAGCGGAGACGTGACCGACGACGCCATCACATCGGGGTCTGCGCCCGGATAGAAGGTCACGACCTGAATGGTGGGATAGTCGACTTCCGGCAGGGCGGAAACCGGAAGCTGCGTAAAGGCGACCCAGCCCACCAGCAGCACGCCCAACATGAGCAGCGTGGTTGCGACGGGCCGGAGAATGAATATTCGTGAAGGGCTCATGAACTGATCTACCCCAGTAATCGGCGCTAGTCGCCCGGGCTGCTTGAGCCTGACCTCGGAGGCGCTCCCTTTCCGGTACTCGGGGCGGTGTTGCGCGGCGCGATCAAACTCCCAGGTTGCAATTTGTCTTGTCCGTCCGTCACTACCGTTTCGCCGGGACTCACCCCGCTCGTCACCACCGTGGAATCTCCTTGCGTCAGCGAAACCGTTATTGGCTTATCCTGCACGGTTTTGTCCGAATTCACGGTGTAAACAAACGTGCCCTGCGGCCCGCGCAGAACCGCTGCCGTGGGCAGTACGGTGCTGTTTTTTCGCATCTCCAGCAGCAGGTTGGTATTCACGAACTGGTTGGGCCAGAGCTTGTTGTCTTTGTTGTCAAAAACCGCTTTCAGCTTGGCGGTTCCGGTGGTCGGATCAATCTGGTTGTCGATGGTGAGCAGTTTCCCGGAAGCCAGCTTGGTCTGATCATCGCGGCTGAAAGCGTCCACTTGCAGCGTGCCTTTCTTCATCTGATCGGCTACCCTCGGCAACACGTCCTCGGGCAGGGTGAAGATCACGGCGATCGGCTGCAGCTGCGTCAGAATCAGCATGGGGTTGGTGTCCGTGGCGTGGACGATATTGCCCGGATCGACTTGCCGCAATCCCACGCGCCCGCTGAAGGGCGCTGTAATACGGGAATACACGATCTGCAGCTTGGCGTTGTCGATCTGCGCCTGATCGGTGCGCACCTGGCCTTCCAGCTGATCGACCGTCGCCCTCTGTGTGTCAACTTGCTGCTGCGCGATGCTGCCGGAGGGAATCAAGGCGGTGTAGCGGTCGAGATTCAGCTTGGCGTCGCGCAACGAGGCCTGATCCTTGAACAATTGCGCCTGCATCTGGTCTAACTGGACCTGGAAAGGCCGGGCATCGATCTCAATCAGCAGCTCGCCCTGATTGACGAACTGCCCTTCGACGAAGTTGACTTTCATGATCTGCCCGTCGACGCGGCTCTTGATGTTGGCGGTGTTAAACGCGGTCACCGACCCCAGCCCGCTCAGATAAACGGGCACATCCTGCTTCAGGACGGGAGCGACCGCCACCGAGACCGCATGCGGACCTGACGCCGCTTGCGCCTTCGATTTGGGGTCATTACCGCTGCTGCAGGCCAGCAAAGACGCGCAAACTGCCGCAAGAGTGCCAACAACTCCGGCGCGCACGATCGCGGTGGTGCACGCCCTTTTTGTATAAGAATGAATCATATGTAAAGGTGTCCGCTGCCGTTCTTTTTGACCCGGACTCGGGAGGAGGTCCGATTGTTAGACGTATGCATTTTAGTCTCGGTTGCGGCAACTCCCCCCAAAAGAGGGATTTTTCCGTATCGGCGGGAACTACATCCGAGTGACTCGGGTAAACGCCAGGGAAGAGCAGTTGCGATGGCAGAACCGCGCTCCTCTAGCATCAACTCTGGCCCGCAGGCGGGTCAAGACCGGGGCGGCGGTTTTACAAATCTTTACTCGCTTTAACCTCTTGTTCACGAGACCTCGAGGCCCGCCGGGGCCGGATGCGCGCGCTCATAGGCGGCGATCTCCGGCTCGTGCTTGAGCGTCAGCCCGATGTCGTCCAGTCCGTTCAATAGGCAGTGCCTGACGAATTCATCGATCGGAAAGTGGGCATAGAATCCCTGCTGGTCGCGCACTTCGCACTTTTCGAGGTCAATGGTGACCTCGTAGTCGTCGATCCGGTGCGCGCGCTCGATCAAGGTCCGAACTTCGTCCTCGCTGAGGCGCACCGTCAGGAAGCCATTCTTCGTGCTGTTGTTGGCAAAGATATCGGCAAACGAAGAGGAGATCACGGCGCGAAAGCCAAAGTCGGCCAGAGCCCAAACCGCGTGTTCGCGCGAGGAGCCGCACCCGAAATTCTTGCCCGCCACCAGCACGGTCGCACCTTCATAGCGGGGCTGATGTAAGACAAAATCCGGATTCTTTTTCCCCTCTGCGTCAAAGCGCCAGTCGTAAAACACAAACTGCCCAAATCCAGTCTTTTCAATCCGCTTCAGAAACTGTTTGGGGATGATCTGGTCGGTGTCGACGTTGACACGATCGAGCGGCGCCACCCGGCCGCGATGTAGAGTAAAAGGTTTCATTCTTACCTCAATTCGGAACCGAGCCCCTTGCCCATCACCCCGCAAGAAAGCCCTGAAACCGCGAACCGTAGAGGAGCCAATCGCACTCAACACAAACATTTGAGGGCGTTCACCGCTTTCAGGAAAGAACCCGCGATGCTGGCAGCAGAACGATCCGGTGTTTCCACCCCAGGCTCTCTGAGAACTTCACTGGCTACTGAAACTTCCAGTTCCGGATATCGGTGAAATGGCCGGCAATTGCCGCCGCCGCCGCCATCATCGGACTCACCAGATGGGTTCTCCCTCCGCGTCCCTGGCGTCCTTCAAAATTCCGATTGCTGGTCGAGGCGCAGCGCTCACCCGGATGCAAAATGTCGGGATTCATCCCCAGACACATCGAGCACCCGGACTCCCGCCACTCAAATCCCGCATCCTGGAAAATCCGATCGAGTCCTTCGAGTTCGGCAGCACGCTTCACCGCCTGGGAGCCGGGAACGACCATGGCCCGCACCTTCGGACTCACACGATGTCCCCTGGCCACTCGCGCCGCGGCACGCAGGTCTTCAATCCGCGAATTCGTGCATGAACCAATAAACACGCGGTCGATGCCGATCTCCTGAATCTTCCTCCCCGGCTCCAGACCCATATACCGCAAGGCCAGTTCAGCCGCGCGACGATCGGCCTCGCCCATACTGTTAATCTCCGGCACTCGCCCGGTCACCGGCGCCACCATGCCAGGATTGGTTCCCCAGGTCACAAACGGGCACAGTCGGGAGGCATCGATTTCGACGACCTGGTCGAAGACCGCCCCCTCATCGGAGGGCAGGTCGTGCCAACGCTCCATGGCGCGCTCCCACTCCTCACCCGCGGGGGCGAACCGTCTGCCGGCCATGTATGCGATGGTGGTCTCATCGGGTGTCACCATGCCCGCGCGTGCCCCAGCTTCGATGCTCATGTTGCACAGCGTCATGCGCCCTTCCATGGAGAGCGCCCGCACCGCCGACCCCCGGTATTCGATCACATGCCCGCTGGCGCCATCGGTCCCGATCTGCCCGATGATGCCGAGCGCCAGATCCTTCGCGGAAACGCCCTCGGCGAGCCGCCCGCTTACTTCAATCTTCATGGTCTTCGGCTTGTTCTGGGGCAGGCACTGGGTCGCCAGCACATGCTCCACCTCCGACGTCCCAATCCCAAAGGCCAGCGCGCCGAATGCTCCATGGGTCGAGGTGTGGCTGTCGCCGCACACAATCGTCATGCCCGGTTGCGTCAGCCCGAGCTCTGGACCAATTACGTGCACGATGCCCTGCTCGGGCGAATTCATGTCGAACAGGCGGATGCCAAACTCCTTGGAGTTGGCCTCCAGGGCGGAAATCTGCCGGGCCGCGATCAGGTCGGTAATCGGGGTTCCACGGGGCTCGGTCGGAACGTTGTGATCCACCGTGGCGACGGTACGCAAAGGCTGACGCACGCGGCGTCCGGCGGCCCGTAACCCGTCGAAGGCCTGAGGCGAGGTCACCTCATGGACCAGATGCAGGTCAATGTAGAGGATGGGCGAGCGCCCCGCTGGCGAAGCCACCAGATGCGTATCCCAGATTTTTTCGAACAGTGTCCGCGCTGTTGCCATAGGTACTCAGGAAGCTAAAAAAGGGCTTAAAAATCAGTTTTTCACACCGCGCCGCACATGAGCAAGCGGGGCTCGCTGGCGGCGCTCCGTCCAAGATCGAACGCGGGCGCCGCCGCTGTAATAGCCCTCCTGCAGAGCGCCTAACCGGAAGCGCAGGTTGCAAGGACTATTGGGGGCGGGTAATGGCTCCTTGTGACGCCGACGAGACCAGGGCGGCGTACTTGGCAAAGACCCCCGTTCGATAGCGCGGTTGGGGCGGCTTCCATTGCGCCATGCGCTGAACAAGGACGTCATTGTTGACTTCGATTTCGAGCGTTCGCTGGTTGACGTCGAAGCGGATCATGTCGCCATCCCGGATACCCGTGATGGGTCCGCCCTGTGCCGCCTCGGGAGAAACGTGCCCGGCCATGAGTCCTCGAGTGGCACCGCTGAAGCGGCCGTCGGTCACGAGCGCCACGGAATCTCCCAGACCTTCGCCGACAATCGCGGCGGTCACTCCCAGCATCTCGCGCATCCCCGGTCCGCCCTTGGGTCCTTCGTTGCGAATGACGACAACATCGCCGGCTTTGATCTTTTTGCCCGTGACCGCAGCCATGGCGTCCTCTTCGCACTCGAAGACGCGCGCGGGCCCACGCTGCTCGAGCCGCTCATGCCCGCTGATCTTGGCCACCGAGCCTTCCGGCGCCAGATTACCCTTAAGAATCACCAGCCCGCCGGTTGCTTTCAGAGGCTTGTCGAGCGGGGCAATGACTTCCTGGTCCGGGGTCTCCACCGCCCCGCGAGCTTCTTCGCCAATGGTCAGCCCGGTTACGGTTTTCGCCGAAGGATCGAGATATTTCCCGTTCAGCAACCGCCGCGCCAGGAGCCGAATGCCGCCCGCTCGATGCATATCGGCAGCAACGAACCGTCCGGAAGGCTTGAGATCGGCAAGCAATGGGGTGCGCTGGCTGACGGTTTGAAAGTCATCGATTTCGAGGTTGACTCCGGCTTCGCGCGCGATGGCGAGCAAATGCAGCACCGCATTGGTTGAGCCGCCGGTTGCGGCGACCGATGCAATCGCATTCTCGAAAGCCTCGCGGGTGAGAATATCCCGCGGCCTCGGTCCCTTCTCGAGCACATTCATGACAATCTTGCCGCACTCGAACGAGACCTGGTCTTTATGCGGGTCCATCGCCGGTATGCTGTTGAAGCCCATGGGAGAGAGCCCGATCATCTCCATCACGGTCGACATCGTGTTGGCGGTGTACTGCCCGCCGCATGCACCGGCTCCCGGACAGGCGACATCTTCCAGCTCCTTCAGTTCCCTGTCGCTCATCTTCCCCGCAAGGTTGGCGCCGATGGCTTCATATACATCCTGAATGGTTACATCCTTTCCGCGATAGCTGCCCGCGGCAATGGTCCCGCCGTAGAGCACCAAGCCGGGCAGATTGGTGCGCGCCAGAGCCATGGCGCCGGCAGGGATAGTCTTATCGCAGCCGACCACGCACACCACCGCGTCAAACATCTGCCCACGACAAACCAGTTCGATCGAGTCCGTGATCAGCTCCCGGCTCACGAGCGACGCGCGCATGCCGTCGGTACCCATCGTCTCGCCGTCGGAGATCGCGATGGTGTTGAACTCCATCGGAGTGCCCCCGGCCGCGCGAATCCCTTCCTTCACCTTCGCCGACAAGCGGCGCAGATGGAAGTTACAGGGCATGGTTTCAATCCAGGTATTGGCGACGCCGATCAGCGGGCGACTCAGATCGGCATCCGTGTACCCAACCGCTTTGAACATGGAGCGGGCGCCCGCACGCGAGCGCCCTTCGGTGATGAGGCGACTATTGTGCTTGAGATCCATAAGGTGATGACTCGCTGAAAGATTACAAGATCGAGGATTGAGGTTTCAAAGTTTCAAGGCTTAAAGGACGAATTTGTAAGCTGCGCGTTGCTTCACCTTGAACCGGTGCAACTCGAAGTTCCGGAGAAAACGGGGAACCCGCAACGCGGGTTCCCCAAGTCGCATGACGCTGCCCAGGAAGCCGTCATGCTTGCCCAGCTAAAACTTATGCCCGAGCCGCGGCCCGCGCTTCATCGATGGTCACACCCGCCGGAGGATGGGTCTGGGGCCACGCCGCCGCGTGGGCTGCGCCGGAACCGACATGAATCACATCGGCGATCGAATACCATTCCCGACACAGCTGCCCCACCTGCTTCGGATTTACATCGAGCACCACCGTGACCTGATGATCCCGCTCTGCCGCTTCGGCCTGGACCGCAGGCAGATCCAGCCCACGCCGCGAAGCCGCGTTCAAAATCCGCATCAGCGTTCCCTGGGTATTGCGATAACGAATATGAAAAGTCTGCATTTGTTTCGTCCCCGGTCTTCGGTAGCGCCGGCTCCCTGCCGGCTGTTTCGCAGCCATTCTCGCCGCGGGCTTACGGTGTCGGTTCTTCTTTCAGCAACATCTCTGACAGCGCCGCTCCCGAGGGAACCATGGGGAAAACATTGGCTTCAGGAGCGCAATCAAACACCAGCAGCTCAGGCCGCGGCGAACTGAGGAAGCGGTCCATCTGATCGCCAGTCTGCTCGGATACCGGAAATTCCCGCATCGCGTCTTCGTTCAACCGCCAGCTGTGAATCTTGTAAGCCTTGGCGATCTCCACGAAATCCGGATTATCGCTGAGGTCGGTCTCGGCGTAGTTGCGCTCGTAGAAAAGCTGCTGCCACTGCCGCACCATGCCCAGGTATTTGTTGTCGATGATGACCATCTTTACCGGAAGCCCGAGCCGGTGAACGGTGGCGAGTTCCTGGATGTTCATCTGGAATCCACCATCGCCGGAGACACAGAGGACGCAAGTGTCCGGTTGGGCGAGTTGGACGCCAACCGCCGCGGGCAGGGCGAAGCCCATGGCTCCCAGACCGCCCGAGGTAATGAAGCCGCGTGGCGAAGACGAGCGGTAGCGTTGCGCGGCCCACATCTGGTGTTGGCCCACATCGGCGAGAATCACGCTGTCCGGGGGCAGGCGGCTGAACAGTTCGTCGAGAAAACGGATCGTCGGCTGCGCCAGCCCGCGGGGATCAAGTTCGGCGCGCTCGGGACCACAGGCGACGGCGCGCCATTCGGAAAAATCGGGCAGCGTGTGTCGCCCGAGCTCCGCCTGAAAGGCGGGAATGGTGTCAGCCAGGTTGCCAATCACCGAAAGATTGCCGGGACGCACGCGATCGAGCTGCGCGGGATCGATTTCGAAGTGAACGATTTTGGCATGCGGAGCAAACCGCGCCGGATCGCCCGTGACCCGGTCATCGAGGCGAGCTCCGAACACCAGCAGGAGATCGGTCTCATGCAGGGCCATGTTCGCAGCCCGCGTGCCGTGCATGCCGACCATTCCCAGGTAGTACTGGGCCTGGGGTTCGACGGCACCCAGTCCGTGCACGGTCGAAAAAGTCGGAACATTCAATTGCGCGAGCAGTTGCCGGAGCTCGCCAATAGCGCCCGAAAGCTTGGCGCCCGCACCGACCAGCGCCACCGGTTTCGCCGACTGCGCCAGCAAGGCCACAATGGTGTCGGTG
>Ga0123356_10002453_pt1 | contig 19814 bp, 24 predicted proteins | sample TergutEmb28metaG_2_FD_92546 | JGI IMG/M metagenome (GOLD analysis project Ga0123356, IMG submission 92546) | Embiratermes neotenicus P3 segment gut microbial communities from Petit-Saut dam, French Guiana - Emb289 P3 | ecosystem: Host-associated > Arthropoda: Insects > Digestive system > Gut ... | reverse complement strand
CAACGCCTGTTTCCCATAATTCCCACAGGCAGCCGAATGCAAGACCCATCATGAACGTGATGAACAGCAGCACCCCGTTCGGGATGTTTATACGTGTTGTGTAATTCTTTATGACAAGCAACGCCATGAACACTATCATCGTCACAAGAAGGCCGGAGAACCAATGCGTGAACGGACTCCACCACCACAGATCGTCATACGTGCCGAACATGACCATATATGAGAACATTATTATGTTCGAGGTCATCAGCGCCATGAACCAGTACGGCGCGTAGAATATCTTCTTTATTCTGAGTAACGGTAATACAATGACCGTCAGCGCGCAGGCTATTTGAACGGCTGCCGCATATCCGTGATCTCTGTTGGAGGCATATCCGTTGACCGCCAGCAGGAAACCGATGACGCATAAGGAAGGGAATATGATCAGACATGCAAGGTCTATCTTCCTTTCTGCGGCCTCTGACGGCATTCAATCACCTTCCAGTACGGTCCTGTCGGTAACAAGGAATATGTTGTTTTTACGCAGAATTAGAAGAACAGCTATCGCACCGATGATCGCGAAGACCATTCCCATTGTATATTCAGCGGCCAATTGAACGTATGTTTCCATCAGCGTGTTATCAAGTTCGGACATTATCATCAATCTTATCGCGAACACACCGAGAACGGAGATCGCCACCTCGAAGGCAAGGATACACACGACCGTAAGCATCCTGTCCAATCTTAGCTCGAAGTATGCGAACAGAATTGCAAGACAAAGGAGTGCGGCACCGAGATAGGAAACGGTCCTCATCGAATACAGGATGATAAGATCGTTCATATCCAGCACAACAGACGTAATTGAGACCAGAAGACAGAGCGACATGAACAGCGGAACGGCAACGATCATGTTCTTTCCGCGGGAAAGTGAGAAGAATATAACAACACATATCATACCAAGCGCGGCCACGCCCGAGGTAAGCACCCTCGGTTCATTGTTGATCGCACTGATGATGACCGCCAGTACTGCTATCGTGAACGTCAGCATATACGAGGCCACGGCCCTGGAATTCATGGTGACGGATGCGTGCATCCGTATTTAATGATGTTTGGATGACGTATCCTTTCATCAAATATTTTCTGAAAAACACTCAGCGATACGCTGCGCACATCGCTTTCAACTATGAACTATGCGCCTTATCGCTCTTTCTTTTCTTGATGAACGCAGCCGTCAGACTGATAGCTATCAGACTGACAACGAACAGTATCATATACAGTTCATACGGACCGTCGTTGAAATACACATAGAAGAAATTGCTCATTGTCATTATGACACTGTATTTCATCACATAACCGAGCGCAACATACATCAGCGCACGGTCCAGTCTCCATATGTCAACAATGCTTATGAACGCGCCCGCAAAAGGTATCATCGGCGCAACGTGATTCACCAGCAACATCCTTTCATCACGCAATATCAGGAAATTGACGTACTTGTTGGCAACTCTTTTTATCTTTTCCGGGATACGGACGTGCTCCACGATGAAATAAAGCGTTGTCATTCCGAGGATCTGGCCGGTAACACCGACCGCCATAAGTTCAAGACCGAACACCAGTGACGGATTGGCCATGAAACCGATGACGAAGAACAGTTCCGGAAGTGTCGGGAACACAAGCGCATCAATAAGGAATATCAGAAAAATGAACACAAGCACGCCGGTCATTCCCCACGGGCCGAAAAGGCCGCTGAGCCACTCACCGACGCCGTCCAACATATTTCATCCATCCCTCTGCACGAACATCGTGGTCAGAGATGCCATACTGGTAGTTATCCTCATCGGTCGATACCGCGAAAAAGACTTATCCATCATTGATGATATTGTTCTATGCTTTTCCGACGCCCGCAGGAGGAATGACGCTGTGAAAATTGTATTCATCACAGATAGTTATATTCCGACCACGGACGGCGTTGTTACGACCGTCGTAACAACAAAGAGAGAATTGGAGAAGATGGGGCATCACGTGACAGTGATAGCACCGGATCCCGGAAAGGAATTCCGAGAACCTGAAACAATATATTTTCCCGCAACGGGATTCAAAAGATATAAAGGGTATTACATTCCGATATTCAGGTCGAACAAGATCGAGATAATAAAAGAACTGGATCCGGACATAATTCATATTTACGGAGTAGCATTCATGGCGATAAAAGGGCTTATCGCGTCCCGTACGCTCAAGATACCGGCAGTTGCAACATATATAACATCGGTCGGCGAGGTGATGAGCGATTATTCACCCGTTAAACTTCCGAAGGAGATAATGGATAAGTTGGTATGGACGTACATGAGATCTTTTCTGAAACGGCCGAAAGCGGTGATAGTCCCGACGCAGCCTATAGCAGATGAATTGAATTCACACGATACTGAATTCAAACGACTTGAGAGGATACATATAGGCGTCGATACGGAAAGGTTCGTCAGGAATGCCGACGACGGGAACAGGATACGCGAACGTCACGGTCTGACGGGGAAAAAGGTGTTGATATGCGCCGGACGTTTATCAGCGGAAAAGAACATAGACCTATTGATAAGGTCGATGCGTTATGTTGATGGTAACGTATCGCTTCTCATAGTCGGAAAGGGACCAATGGCGGAAGAACTGAAACAACTTTCCGGTGAACTGGCACTTAATGAGAGAGTGATATTCACAGGTTTCGTTCCTGATGACGAGATCGTCGCATATTACTCCGCAGCGGACGTGACGGTATCATGCTCAAGATTTGAGACACAAGGCCTTACAACGCTTGAGGCAATGGCCTGCGGCCTGCCTGCGGCATGCGCAAATGCACGTGCATTCCGTGAGACGATAAAGGATGGAAAGAACGGTTACAAATTTGAACAGAGCGAGGAAGAATGCGCAGATGCGGTGATGAGGTGCATCCGCGAAGCGGAAACATTATCGCCGGCGGCGAGAGCGACAGCCGAAGAGTACTCTATCCGAAGAACAGCCGAAAAACTGGAAGGATTGTACACTGAGATATTACAGGAAAATACCGCCGGTACAAAATAAGCGTTCATCTAACATTAAATATTCAGTAATCCATCAACGGATGATGACAAAGGTCGTTATTTTGGCGGGCGGGTTCGGAACGAGGCTCAGTGAAGAGACCAAAAAGATCCCCAAACCGATGGTGGAGATAGGCGGAATGCCGATGATATGGCACATAATGAAGATATTCTCTCATCAGGGATTCAATGATTTCATCATATGTCTGGGATACAAAGGCAACATAATCAAAGAGTTCTTCAGGGATCTCTACATGAACTCTTCAGATGTGACATTCGACCTGAGGGATAACAAGATAACATTTGAAAATATCAAGGCGGAGCCGTGGAATGTCTCACTTGTGGAAACAGGATTATACACAATGACCGGCGGCAGGATAAAGAGACTTAAGGAAAAACTGGGAAACGAAGCGTTCTTCGTTGCGTACGGGGACTGTGTTTCAGATGTCGATCTGAATGAATTGCTTAAATTCCACAAAAAGAAGAAAATGAAGGCAACGCTCACTTCCGTGATACCTGACGGACGGTTCGGTGTGCTTGACATCAACGACGGTATCGTGAACTCGTTCAGAGAAAAACAGTCATCTGACGTCGGATGGATAAACGGGGGGTTCATGGTACTGGAACCGTCCGTTCTCAGTTACATCAAAAATGACGATGTGATGCTGGAGGTCGGCCCGTTGGGGAAACTTGCTGAAGAAGGGGAACTTGCGGCATATCAGCACAAAGGGTTCTGGAAATGCATGGACACGCTGAAGGATCGTAACGATATGGAAGATCTTTGGCAGAAGGACCCGAAATGGAAGATATGGAAAGAATGATCAGAGGAAATCCCTTATCTGAGAAGAGGTGAACTTCTCCATATCCTTTCCTTTATGTTCGGCCATGTACCAGTCGGCTGTTCTTCCGACTGCTTCGCTGATGTTCCATTTGGGCGACCAGTTGAACGTTCTTTTGAATTTTGAACAGTCCAATCTCAAAAGATTGGCTTCATGAGGCGCATCCGCATCTTCCGCGATCTTCCATTCAGCACCTTTCCAGTTCATGCAGAAAAGTTCCGCCAGTCTTTGTGTGGTCACAGCACTTTCATCATCCGGTCCTATGTTGTAACTTCCCGCCAATGTATGATCCTCAGCCTGCTTCGCGGCCAGAAGAAGATATGCGAACACCGGTTCAAGGACATGCTGGTATGGCCTTACCGATAATGGATTTCTGAGTATTATCGGTTCGCCGCGCACCGCGGATCTAACACAATCCGGTATTATACGATCCTTTGCCATATCACCGCCGCCTATGACATTCCCCGCTCTGCACGTCGATACGGGAACGCCCAAACGATCAAAGAATGACCGTTTATATGTCCATGTCACAAGTTCCGAGCATGATTTGGAATTGGAATAAGGATCGTACCCGTCTATCGTCTCATTTTCTGTGTATCCTTCAAGCCGTTCCGTGTTACGGTATACCTTATCAGTGGTCACGTTCACGAAAGACAGGACGGTATCGCATTTTCTCGCAGCATCCAGTGTGTTCACCGTTCCCATGACGTTCGTCATGTACGTTCCGACGGGATCCTCGTACGACAGACGTACAAGAGGCTGCGCGGCCATATGTATTATCACATCCGGTCCGTATCCGAGGATCGCGTTCCGAACAGCATCGGTGTCGGTGATCAGGCCGTCAACGGATGTTACCCGTTCGTCCAGTCCCATGACGCTGAACGTACCGCCGGGCGGACGGGGCATCGAGAGACCGCACACGTCCGCTCCGAGATCTGTGAGCATCTTGCACATCCATGCGCCCTTGAACCCGTTGTGTCCGGTTATGAACACCTTTTTACCTTTGTAGAACGACAGTGCGCCGATCATCAGAATACATCCTCCATGGGTCCCGTTAAGTCATGGCGTGATATAAAATCAGCACCTCGAAGCACGTCACGGATACGTGTTCACCACACTTTTTCGTTATTATAATAAGAAAGAACGGACAAACAGTATTTATATTACCACAAAGTACGCGGTCTGCTCTTTAGAGCCGATGAATGATGACGATGTAAAACATCAGAAAGAGGTAATAAAATGTCAGTATTTGTTAAATTTGAAACGCCTAAAGAATTGTCCGACAAAGCGTACTCCCTCGCGGAGATCGCCAGGGACGGCGGAAAGATAAAGAAAGGAACGAACGAGGTTACAAAAGCAGCGGAGCGCGGCGAAGCGGCCATTATCATAATGGCGACGGATGTCGCACCGCCGGAGATATTGGCGCATATGCCGTCTCTGTGCGACGAGAAGAACATACCGTATGTGTATGTTCCGAACAAAGCGGAGCTTGGTAACGCGATAGGTCTGGAAAAACCGACCGCGTCCATTGCCATCGTAGATGTTGGAAAGGGAAAGCCGCTCTGCGACGAGATATCGAAAGCAGTGCGTGAATTGAAGAAGTAAGGTGATCCCTGATGGCTGACGCAGATAGCATTCCCTCAGAGGTCGTAGAGATAATAGGCCGCACCGGGATGACCGGCGAGGCGACGCAGGTAAAGGTGCGTGTATTGGACGGCCGCGACAAGGGAAGGATCATCACACGGAACATCATGGGTCCGGTGAGAGTGGGCGACATACTCATGCTCAGAGAAACGACAAGAGAAGCCAGAAAACTCGGGATGAGGTGATATTCATGGTCGAGAAAAGGCATTGTTCGTTCTGCGGTGCTGAAATTGAACCCGGAACAGGCAAGATGTTCGTGAAGAAAGATGGCACAGTACTCAATTTCTGTACCAACAAATGTTACAAGAACATGATCGAACTCAAAAGGGTCCCGAGAACAACGAGATGGACGGAAAAGTTCAAAACGGAAAAGAAAGCACGTCTGAAGGCGGCAGAGAAGAAGTGATCTCCATGGAGAGAACGTATCTCATGATAAAACCGGACGCCGTTCAGCGCGGTCTTATGGGTCAGATAATATCCTATTTCGAGAAAAAAGGATTAAAACTCGCGGCAATGAAGTTCATGCTCATTCCGAAGGCAACAGCGGAAGTACACTACGGAGAACACAAAGGAAAGAAGTTCTACGATCCGCTGATATCATATATCACATCGGGGCCGGTACTGGCGATGGTGTGGGAAGGCGAGGACGCAGTATCGGTGTGCAGGAACATCATGGGCAAGACGAATCCCAAGGAATCCGCTCCCGGTACGATCCGCGGCGACTTCGGTATGCAGACCGGACGCAACATAATACACGGTTCCGATTCACCCGCATCAGCGGAAAGGGAGATAGCGATATTCTTCAGACCGGAAGAACTGGTGGAATACGAGAGGACAACGGATCAATGGATATATGAGTGATCCTCACCGTCGGTGATCGTTTGGCGATAAGACAGCCCGTAGTGAGCGTCCTTGGTCACGTGGACCACGGAAAGACAAAACTTCTGGATACTATCAGAGGTACCTCTGTCATAACACGCGAGGCGGGCGCAATAACGCAACATATAGGCGCAACGGAAGTTCCAATAGATCATATCTACAAAGTATGCGGAAAACTCATCGGCAGCAAAAGGTTCACTGTTCCGGGGTTATTGTTCATTGATACTCCGGGTCACCACTCGTTCACAACGCTAAGAGCGCGCGGCGGCTCCCTTGCGGATATCGCGGTTCTGGTGGTGGATATAAGAGAAGGTCTGAAACCGCAAACGATCGAGTCGATAAGGATCCTGAAACAATACAGGACGCCGTTCATCATAGCGATGAACAAAATTGACACGATACAAGGCTGGATACCGGAGAACGGAAGGCCGTTCATTTTTGCGGAAAAGGAACAGCAGGAACATACGCTCAATGCACTCAACGAAAGGATGTACCACATCATCTCGCTTCTGGCATCGGAGAATGTGCCTTCTGATCGGTACGATAGGATAGACGATTTCACAAAGGCCGTTGCATTGGTGCCGGTAAGCGCTAAAGAAGGGGAAGGCATAGCCGATCTGCTCCTGGTACTGGTAGGTCTGGCGCAGCGTTTCCTGGAATCGCAGTTATCGAACGAGGAAGGCCCCGGAAAGGGAACGATATTGGAAGTGAAGGAAGAGAAAGGGTTAGGTCAAACGCTTGATATGATATTATACTCCGGAACTCTCAGAAGAGGCGACACCGTCGCTTTGGGAACGAGGGGCGCACCCCTGATAACGAAAGTAAAAGCGATACTGAAACCGAAACCGCTGGACGAGATACGTGATCCGCGTGATCGGTTCGATTCCGTAAAAGAATTGAATGCTGCGGCAGGCGTGAAGATATCATGTCAAAATATGGATGGCGTAATAGCCGGCGCACCGCTTGTTGTTGTTTCCGGACAGAACGATCCCGCCGTGGCGGAAATGAAGGAAGAAACTTCAGTAAAAATTGAAACGCAGGATGACGGCATAATGATAAAAGCGGATGCCATAGGATCACTGGAAGCGTTGGCTTACGAAGCAAAAGCGGCGTCGATACCGATAAGGAAATACGGCATCGGCGAGATATCACGAAGAGATATCGTTGACGCGGCCGCGTGCGGGACGCAGTTCAATAAGGTCATATTAGGATTCAACGCAGAATTATCAAAGGATGCGGCCGCCGAACTTGAAGAGCACGATATCAAAGTGCTTACCAATCAGGTGGTCTACCGTTTGATAGAAGAGTTCCAGCAATGGCTTGATGACACGAAGAAGAAGCAAGATGCAGATAAACGGTCAGAATTCTCATTCCCGGCAAAATTCAAGATACTTCCGAACTGCATATTCAGAGCGGCGAAACCTGCGATAGTGGGAGTTCGCGTATTGGCAGGACGCATACGTCCGAACCAGAGGCTGATAATGCCCGACGGACGTTCCTTGGGAAAGATAAGGAGCATACGATCAGGCGAAGAAGTGATAAAGGAAGCGTCACAAGGTCAGGAAGTTGCCGTTGCGATAGACGACATCACGATAGGAAGACAGGCCGATGCGGAAGATGTGATATATATCGACCTTTTGGCATCCGCTGTTAAGGAAATGTCGAAAACGGATCTGACGGAAGACGAAAGGATGACGCTTGACGAAACGATCGCGATAAAGAGAAAAGAAGAACCGTTCTGGGGGATGTAAGATGTCTCCCAAAAGCAAACAGCATTTAGAGTCAAGGGAAATGATCCAGCAGGTGGACAGATTCGTTGACGGATTGTCCAAAGCGGCAAATACAAAACTGAGGATCCCAAGGGGTTTCAACAGAATGTGCATATGCGGCATGGGCGGCTCAGCGATGAGCGGGGACATAATCGCGGATGCATTATTGACGGCGTGGGATGTTCCGATACAGGTCGTAAGATCAACAGGCATACCGAATTGGGTGGATGAGAACACATTGGTAGTTGCGTCAAGTTATTCCGGGAATACCAAGGAAACGATCATGATGTACGATCAGGCGAAGGAAAAAGGATGCATGATCGTCGTCATAACAGCAGGCGGAGAACTTCGCGACAAATGTATGAGGGACGGTAACAAACTCATCGAAGTTCCCGGGAACATACAGCCGAGGAGCGCAATAGGATATACGATCGGATATTTAGCGAACATCGTTGAGACGACCGGAGGTCCTAAAGTAAAGAGTGAGATCCGAAGGATAATACCTGCTCTCCGCAGATTCAGAGGGAATATCTGGACCCGTAATCCAGACAGTTTGGCAAAGGATGTTGCGGAAAGGATATACGGCACGGTACCTGCGATATATGCGGCCGGTTCTTTGTCAGCGGCAGCAGTAAGATGGAAGAATCAGATAAATGAAAATGCTAAGATGATAGCGTTCAACGGTGAAATACTGGGAATGAATCACAACGAGATAATCGGATGGTCGGAATGTGTGCAGAGATCCAAATGCAGACCTGTTTTCTTGTGTGAAGAAGAAGCATCCGATGCGGTAATGTCGCTGATGCAGGAATCCGTTGATGTATTGACATCGGCAGGACAGGACCCCGAAGTGATAACCGTTTCCGGAAGAACTGCGCTGGAAAGAAGTCTGAAAGGCGTGATGCTCGGCGATTATGTTTCACTGTTCTTAGCGAAGATGAACGGCGTTGACCCGATGGACATCGGTCCGATAATAACGTTCAAACAAAGGCTCGCGATGCTACTGGGCCGCAAGAAGCCCGAAAGGCCGAAAGAGAACAAAAAAGTATAATGTCCCTCTTTTTCCCCTTTACCTGCCTTTCTAATACGCGCAGACAAGTCTTCTAAACCAAAAGTATATAAGTTGCCCTCCGATAAGGCGCTAAATACAGGTGTATAGATGGTTGACTTTAAAGTGGTCATAGGTGATGTGAAGACGGGAAAGGCACATAAGGTGACCGTATCCGGACATCATGCAAATTCACTCGTCGGAAAGAACATCGGAGAAGTAGTGGACGGAATATTCGTCGGCCTCCCGGGATACAGACTTAAGATAACCGGAGGAAGCGACGGCAACGGCACACCGATGAGAAAGGACCTTCCCGGCAACAAAAGAAGGAAGATACTTTTGTCTGACGGTCTGGGATTTCATGAGGTATATCCTGGCGAGAGACGACGCAAAGCGCTCCGCGGTTCCGCGATATCGAACGAGATCGTTCAGATAAACATGTCTGTCGCAGAGTACGGGCCTAAACCCATCGAAGAGATGCTGGTCCCGGCAACTGAGGAGACCAAATGAAAGTCCCCAAGCAGCCCGAAGTGAACATCGGTATGATCGGGCATGTCGACCACGGTAAAACGACGTTGACCAAGGCGCTGAGCGGCGAGTGGACAGACAAACATTCTGAAGAGATCAAAAGAGGTATCTCAATAAAATTGGGATACGCGGACGTTGCATTCTATCAGTGCAAAGATTGCGGCGAAAAAGGAACATCCGGAGAGTGCAGGAACTGCGGTTCCAAAGCGGAATTTTTAAGATCCGTCTCATTCGTTGACGCTCCCGGTCACGAAACGCTGATGGCGACGATGTTATCCGGCGCAGCGTTAATGGACGGTGCGTTGCTTTTAGTGGCCGCCAATGAGAAATGTCCGCAGCCGCAGACAAAAGAACATCTCATGGCATTGTCCATAGTCGGAATTGAGAAGATAATCATAGTGCAGAACAAGATCGATATCGTTACGCGCGAAGAAGCGCTTGAGAATTACAAACAGATAAAGGAATTCGTAAAAGGAACGATAGCGGAGAATGCACCGATAATACCGGTATCGGCGCATCATGACGTGAACATCGACAGACTTGTGGATGCCATTGAAAGGTACATAATCTCCGAGATAGTAAGAGATACGGAAGCGCCGCCGCTGATGCATGTGGCACGTTCATTCGATATCAACTCGCCGGGAGCGTCGCCGAAGGACATCAAAGGCGGTGTGATAGGAGGCTCGCTTATCCAAGGAACATTGAAAGTGGGCGATGAGATAGAGATCGTCCCCGGAAGGAAAACGGAGGCCGCCGGCAAGCAGACGTGGGAACGCATCACGACAACTGTAACATCACTGCAGGCAGGCGGAAAGAAGGCCGATATCGTTTATCCTGGAGGTCTTATAGCCATCGGTACGGGATTAGATCCGGCAATAACAAAATCTGACGGTCTTACCGGAAGGATGATCGGAACGCCCGTGTATCTTCCGGATGTTGTGCACGACTTTAAAATGAGAACGATACTTCTGGACCGCGTCGTAGGAACGGCGTCCGATCTGAAGGTCGATGAGATCAAGAGCAACGAACCGCTGATGCTCAGCATAGGAACGGCGACCACCGTAGGCGTCGTAAAAAGCGCAAGGAGCGATTCCGCGGAAGTAGTACTGAAGATACCCGTCTGTATCATGAAGGGACAGAGGGTAGCGATATCAAGAAGGATATCCGGTAAGTGGAGACTTATCGGATACGGAATTGTAGAGCAATGAACATGCAGACCGTGATCTTAGACACAAACGCATTGCTCATGCCGTTCGAGATGCGTATGAACCTTGATCTCGCGGTATCGTCGTTATTGGGAGAGGTAAGAATGATCGTACCCGGCCCGATGATCGGCGAATTGAAGAATTTAGATAATAAATACGCAAAAGTTGCGTTATCACTGGCAAGAAAATATGAAACTTTTCAAACAGAAACTAAAGGTGATGACGCGATAGTGGAAGCGGCGGTAAGACTGGACGCGTACGTTCTCACGAACGATAAAGAATTAAAAAGAAAACTCAGGTCGCTCAGGATACCTATCATATATCTGAGGTCGAACACTCATTTGGTAGTGGAAACGGTCAATTGAGCGGTCTCGGTCGATCATCCTCGAATGTTGACGCATCTTTTCCCAATTCTTTCAGTTTCATCAGCATTATCTTTTTGCCGAACTCGCTGCTCGCGTAAACAGGGATCTTTGTTCCTGCCTGCATAAGTGCCTTTTCTTTGGCGACATCCCTTATGTGTTCCGAGGCGCATGCAGTTATCACGTCACACGAATCGAACAATCTTTTTGCATCATCCGCCGATGTTCCTGTTGTGTGAACGGCAAATATCGCAACATTGCTGCCGAACGCGTTGCGTATCAGATCGGCATCATCCGCATATGCAACGGTAACGCCCACTTTGCTGCATTTCATCGCGAACGCCTTTGAAACGCCGGCGAACTGATCTATCGTTGCCTTTTCCGGATCGAGGATGCGTTCCGATCCTATCTCATCGATAACTTCCTTTATCGGCTCCGTTTCCATTATTCCTGATATTCTGCCCCCCAATCCTTGGACGATCTCGGGATCATCGATAACGCACGTTCCCGTACCGTCGGCAGCGATAACAGCAGCATCCAGTATATTCATGGATAATGACATACTCAATAACTCGGATATGCCGAAACTTAGGAAATCCTTCATTCTCACTTGGCGTGATGAAGTACACATTCCGAAATTTGAGATACGGAATTCCATGTTCTCGCGTATCGTATCATCATTGAATTCATCGATGTTCCTGTATTTTTTGAACAAAGGGCAATACTTTACCTTCGGTTCGCCTATATCGATAACTTTTCCGTCCTCAATGACAATCCTTGTTTTTCCAAGTGCTTCCATCACGTGCCTCGTCATTCTGAGACCTCGGCCTTTTTGATGACGATATCATTCAAAGGACGGTCATTTCTTCCCGTTCTTGAGTTACCGATAGCGTCGACGATATTCATTCCCTCTGTCACTTCGCCGAAAACTGGGTGTGCGCTCGGTGTTCTCGGGTTATCCCAATCCAAGTACGTGTTATCAACAAGATTGATGAAGAATTGACTGCCTCCGGAGTTCGGACGTCCGGTGTTGGCCATCGATATCGTTCCGCGTTTGTTGGAATGTCCTTTTACGAACTCATCTTTGATATTATATCCCGGACCTCCGGTCCCCGTACCGTCGGGGCATCCGCTCTGGATCATGAATCCGCTTATGACCCTGTGAAATATGATGCCGTCATAGAATCCTTTGTTCACCAGTTCTTTGAAGTTCCCGGCGGTCACCGGCATGTCATCGTAAAGGGAGATGACAATGTCGCCTGCCGTTGTATGCAATGTCACTTTTGCCATGAAAGATTATATGCATTACGGTAAAAGATTTTTTCCGTGCATTCAACCGTAGATGCGTGCGACAGCCTCGTCGCCGTTCACATCTATCTCCGTCAAAGCGTCGATGTACTCTCTCAGATAACGTCTGAGATTCATTATTCCGTAAAGAACTACCAGTACGACAGCAATGACGAGCGCTGCGATGCCTATCAGCACATTAGTTTCGTAGCCAGGATATATTCCCAAAAATATCAGAACGGCTATCGCTATCTCCGAGTGAAGCGTCGCCTGTCTCAATGTCCCCAGCCGTTCGATCTCATCGCTCAGAAGTGCAGTATAGCTCAACGGACTTTTTACGGAATTCCATTCTTCCACCATCTGCTTGGATACGGCGTTCTCGTCCATCTCCTCCACCGATCTGAGCACCCTGTACCTGTTGAGAAGTTTCGATGACGCACGTACCGAAAGTATTATCGTCGGCGTGGACAGCAATATCAGAAAAAGCGCAACGACGATGAGAGCGCTGAATAACAGTTCGGGGGCGATAGCTGCGGGCATTGCGACACGTTGCATACACTCCCGTATATAAGACCTTTCTATTCGTTGTTAAAATTCAGTTAATGAGATATCATACGAGATGCATACGGACCGTATGTTAACGAAAGATGACGTTCTGCAGAAGTTCGATGAAGGGATCGATTGTTCAATGCAGATATTGGCATCCGTCGCTGATATCATAGGAATATCAAAAGAGGAAGCATACAGGACAGCATCGTTATTCGGCGCCGGTATGCATACCGGCGGTGTATGCGGCGCAGTAACGGGCGCGTTCATTGCTTTAGGGATAAGATACGGAAATCACGTCCTCAACGATGTGGAACAGAAAGGTATCGCTCTTTCGAAACGCACGGAATTCATAAAAAGATTTGAAAAAGAGCACGGAAGCGTCAATTGTCCTGTGTTATTGGGTGCGGACATCAGAGATCCGGAGCAACTGATGCGTGCGCACAGAGAAGGTCTTATCGATAAAGAGTGTCCGAAGTTCTGTATCACAGCGGAACGTATACTGAAGGATATGCTCTGAACTTCGTACGAACGGTTCAAATCCTGTCCGCTTCGACCCAGCGTCTTGCTTCCTTCGTTGTCGTAAGGCCGATTATCAAGCATGATATAGCAACAAGCGTAGCGCTGAACATGAACGGTATCATACCGAACAGGAACGATATCAGCGGAACTGCCGCACCCATGACCTCCATGAATATCAGGAATCTCCATGTCCACTGACCGTTGGCGAACAATGCTCCGCCGATGGCAAGGAACAGCAACAGCGTCAGTAAGCAGCATCCGAGCTTCGCTTCCATGCCTTCGGCCGCAAGGTCAAGCTGCAGAATTGTCACCATGAGGGCGAACATCGCACCAATCACAGCCAATCCGGAAGCGAACACTATGTTTTTCGGTCTCTCATCCATTGTTGCACCTATGCTCCCGAAGATACTTTCCGTTTATTAATATATTGCATGGATGCGCGAGAAAAACAGCATATACAAAAGGCGTCACCGATAGCAACGTTAATATCCTGTTAATTCTAATTTGGAAATATGGACGAGAAATTCTCATTCGCTTTGAGAAAGATCGCTCTGCTCGGCGGAATATACGATTACGTTGCGGTATCGTCCCGCGAACTCGGCGAAGCACTCGGTATGAGCCAGCAGTCAGCATCCAAAAGGATATTAGAACTTCTTGATGAAAAATATCTTGTTCGTGACCTCGGCGCGAGAAGACAGCGCATAAAGATAACGGAAACGGGGATCGAAGAAATGAGAAAGGAATACAACGAATACCGCCGGATATTCGAACTGACGGATCACGTGACACTGCGCGGAAAAGTTGTTACCGGAATGGGCGAAGGCGGTTATTACGTAACTCAAAAACCGTACATGGACCAATTCCAGATAAAACTGAACTTCCGGCCGTACGAAGGTACGCTGAACATCAGAGTTGTGAAAGAAGATCAAGGAAAACTGGAAATAATCAGGAACATGCCCGGTCATCTGATAGACGGATTCGAAAAGGACGGAAGGACATTCGGTAAAGTGATCGCATACAAAGCGAAGATAAGGAACATAGACTGTGCAATAGTCGTTCCGGAAAGATCGCATTATGAGGATATGCTCGAACTGGTATGTCAATTCCATTTGAGAAGGACGTTAAGCATCAAGGACGGCGATGACATTGATGTCATCGTAGACCTAAGTCCTCTTTCTCCCGAAAATCAGATAACCTGTGTGACCTAACATCTGGAATGCCGGCCTTACGCCTCCTGGATGCACTTCCAGTCCGCGCTCCAACAGTTCTGCTGCGCGAACGTCGTAATATCTTCTTTCGCGCAGCGCGGTAACAGTGAGTTCAAGTTGATTGATATTCGGAACGTATGCGCACAGCCTTCCTCCCGATCTCAGGTTCTTTTCAAGATTATCCAATGCTGACCACGGATCGGGCATGTCCATGATGAGAGCATCCGCTTTCACATCGACATCAACATTCCGCGCATCGCCTATCTGACACGTCCAGTATTTGTCCAGACCGGTACGTTTGATGTTCTTTGCGGCGCGTGATGCGTGATCCTCTCTGAATTCGACAGTATGTACGCATCCGTCGGGAGCGACAGCCCCTATCAGCGCAGTCGTCAGCGAACCGGAACCGGCGCCTATTTCCAAAACAGAATCACCGCATTTGATGTCGCAGTTCATTATTATCGAAGCGGCATCCTTCGCGCCGATTATCTGCGCCCCTCTTTCCAGCGATCCGATGAGGTCGACCGTTCCCGGGCGGAATGCGGTGAATTCTTTTCCTGCTATTGTTACAGAATGGCCGTCATCCGCATCCCTGAACTTATTTCCGTCCACCGAACCCAACGACGGTACGCTCATCATTCCGTAGGATACTCTGATCCAATATCTTTTCTCATCATCCGCAAGGAATATGTATTCGCCTTCTTCGAACGGCATTGTATCGTACCTGCATCGTGTCATAGCGTTAATCCTTTTACCTTTTCTGCGCAAGTACCCTTCCATATAAATACGGTGAACACATAATAATCTTCATGACAGCAAAAGGGACATTAGGTGTGATCGCATGCCCTATACTAGAGGACGAACTGATATACAGCATATCAAAGGATAACGAAATATCAAAGATCTACCTTTTGGACAACCGTCACGCAAGAAGCATAAAACCGAAACTTATCAAAAAAGGAATAGAACATGAGATCGTCAACGAAGAAGATTTCATGAACGGTCCGCGTGCTGCGAATGATGGTTATGAGATAGCGATATGGATGATGGACCTCGGTCTTCATGAGGAACCTGTGGATCTGAAGGAAGCGATAAAGGAATGCATGTTCCGGATGCAGGAACATGCCGATGCGATAGTTCTTTATTACGGATTATGCGGGAACGGTCTGAAGGACATCGACATATGGGCAAAGGATAATCTTCGGATACCGATGACAATAATACGTGACAACGAAGGCAAGATCGTTGACGATTGTATAGCAGCAGCGATAGGCGGCACAAAGAAGTATCTGGCACTTTTGAGAAAATATCCAGGTATAATGTACTTCACACCGGCATTCGCGACCAATTACGATGACCTTTTGGGGAGGATGGAACTGTTCAAGGGCGTCGACACAGGCGACGATTCGATGCTCAAGATGGTGTTCGAAATGGCCGATTATCATGAGGTCATGAAAGTTGACACGGGTCTCGGAGATCAGGACGAATTTCAAGCGGCAGTGGAAAAATTCGCTAACAGGATGGGGTTCGACATACTCACACTGGAAGATGGTTGGGTGACGCTCGAGCCTGCCGACCGCGTTTACGGGGAGGCCAAAGGCTTTCTCGAAAGATCAAATTGATCGTGATGCGTATGCGACCTTATCTGTAGGTTTACCGCACACGATGCATTTGCCTTTGAATTCTTCCTTCACGTACGGCGTTCCGAGAAGTTTCAGGTCATTCTCGTCCTCGAACCTGTGACCGCATTCCTCCGACCCGCACCAGCCGAATCTTAATGTATTCTCCGGAACATCCTTTAACGAATCTATCGTTACCGCACATTCCTTCTGTTTTTTCCACGCTCTGTTGTACATATCATTACGTATCGTCTCAAGCAGAAGTTCTGCGCCTGATGAGATATCCGATAAAGATATCGTTCCTTTCTCGCCGTTGTCACGTCTTGCGAACGTTACAACGTTATTGTCGATATCACGCATACCGAGTTCCAGACGGAGCGGCACACCTTTTATTTCCCAGTCATAGAATTTGCTTCCGGGTCTTTCGTCACAGTCATCCAGTTTAACACGTATCCCCGCATTCTCCAGCGCATTTGTTATTTTCCGCGCCGCATCAAGAACTGCGTCAGCGTTGCCTTTTGATATTATCGGCACTATGACGATCTGGAACGGCGCCACCGGCGGCGGAAGGACTAATCCTTTATCATCCCCGTGCACACCGATCATAGCTCCTACGAGCCTTTCGGACATTCCGTACGTCGTCTGATGAACGTGTTTGTGTTCTCCGTCCGCATCTTCGTACGTGATGTTGTACGGAATTGAGAAATTCGTCCTGTAATGGTGTATCGAACCTATCTGCAGCATTCTGCCGTTGGGCATCGCCGTGTCGAGACCGACGGTGTAGTACGCACCGGGGAACTTATCCCACTCCGTGCGCGTGTGAAGTGAATACGGAATGCACAATTTTTTCATTATATTTTCCAGTATCTCGAGATCTTCTTCCACCTGCTTCTGTGCATCTTCCTCGGTGGAATGACATGTATGCGATTCAAAGAAATGGATCTCACGAACTCTGATGAACGATCTCGTCTGTTTCGTTTCGTATCTGAATGTGTTCACGATCTGATACACCTTAAGCGGAAGATCCGTGTGGGAACGCACCCATAACGAGAACATCGGATACATCGCCGTTTCTGAGGTCGGCCTTACAACAAGACGAACGTCCAATTCATTCAGACCGGCGTGTGTCACCCAATACACTTCGGAGTCGAATCCCTTTATGTGTTCTTTCTCCTTTTTGAATTCCGTTTCCGGTATGAGCAGCGGAAAACATACCTCATCATGTCCCGTTGAATCGAGTTCTTTGCGTATGAACTCATCCGCATGTCTCATGATCTTCCATCCGTACGGCGTCCATACGTTCATTCCTTTGATCGGATAACGTTTGTCGGAAAGTCCTGCCTTCTCGACGATATCGTTATACCACTCGTTAAAATTCGCTTCCTTTTCCATGTGCATCAATTCTTCCCGAACAGTCCCTTCTTTTTACCTTTTCTAAGTTCATCCGCAACTGTGCCAGCCACTGAAATGTTGGAGACCTCGCTTTCCAGCGTGTTGCAACACAGCAATGAATCTATTTGGTTACCGGTAAGTCTTCGTATCGCATCGCCGGTGAACACACCATGCGTGCAAACGACGGAAACGGATGTGGCGCCTGCAGCTTTCAGCTGCGTCGTTGCCGCCAATATCGTGCCTCCTGTTGCGATTATATCGTCAACGATAAGAACGTTCTTTCCGTTGCAGTCCATCCTCGCAGGTGCGATCTTCACTTCCGTTCCCGATAATCTCACCTTTTCAAGGTGATCGTACGGTAACTTCATTCTTTCTCCGATGTCCTTCGCTCTGTCCGCCGCACCGAAGTCCGGTGCGAGAACGACATCTATCCCCTTATCGGCGAAATATTCAGCTATCGCGCCGGATGCTTTGAGATCCTTCGCAGGGCATTTGAAATTCTTAAGCACCGTTTCTTTGTGAATATCTATCGTAATGACGCGGTTGCATATCATCCCGAGATGTTTTGCCATGACCTTGGCACTTTCCGGTTCCCCGGGTTTGAATATGCGGTCCTGTCTCGCATACCCGAAGTACGGTATGACCAGCGTTATGGATTTGGCACCCATTCTCTTCGCGGCATCCTGTATCAGGAACATCTCTATGATACTCGTATCCGGATAGGTATTCTGGACGATAACAACGTCATCGTGAAGTGACTCTCCTTCCAGTCTCGTGTAACATTCGCCGTCCGGAAATCTCGTGGATGATGCCAATATGCATTTGCAATCCAGTTTTACCGCCAATTCTTTTGCAAGATCGCGGGATGTCGAACCGCCTATGACTATCATGTGTAGGGGGTATGAGTTGAAGTTTCAAATATGTAACGGGCGTGTGCGTGCCGTGGTTAATCATTCCGGCACGACAATTGGAGGCAAAGTTACATTTTTTTGTGTTAAATGGGCACACACGGCAGGGAAAAGTTGAAAGAAAAGAATGGAATGAAAAACTTTTAAATAACGAGCGCAATGTGTTATTGCCTACAGCAGAACCGGAGCAATCCGCTATGGGCCATTCGGGGGAATGCAGGGTGCGCCCCTCCTGTGGGCAACTTTTAATCTCATTTTTTGAGTGTCCGCGTATCGCGGCTCAGCGCCTTTATCTGTTCTTTCAGTTTCTTTATTGCCCAATCATAATGGCTTGCAGTCGTTGAGATACAATATTGCCTAGACTCGAAGTTCTTGTCCATTTCTGACTACTCTCACGGACTTATCTGTGAGAGTTCAAGAAGTCAATGCACACGTCCGAATAACAATTCTTCAATGTATATCGTTCCTCCTTCAGGTTTGTCAGTATAACCTTTGAGCATATCTCTGTCTATGCTCAAGCGACCGTTGCTTCGTAAAGCGATATTAAAACCTGCATTTACATCAGCATGGTCTGCGTGTCCGCAATGCGGACACTTGAACAGCTTTCCGTCACGTATGCCGATATTACCACATCGGGAGCAAAGCTTCGATGTGTTATACGGGTCAACATATTCAACGGGCACCCCCTGCAATTGGGCCTTGTAATCTATCATCCTTTCAAGCTGACAGAAAGCCCAAGAGTTCAGTTGATGTCTTTGTAACCGTCCATACGTTTTCGCCGTATCACGTATGAAACTCAGATCTTCTAAAGCGATCTTTGCTTTCTGTTCTTTTGCATTAGCAACGATGGCTTTAGAGATATGATGGTTAATGTTCTTGATAATGTGTTTCTCTCGTTGTTTGTATATCTTTGCTTTTCGATATTTGTGTCTTCTTTTCTTTGATCCTTCTCTTTGTGCTGTTCTTCTTAAATGTGAGTATTTTTCGTGTATGTGTAAGCATTGTTTACCGTAT
>Ga0123356_10002452_pt1 | contig 19816 bp, 18 predicted proteins | sample TergutEmb28metaG_2_FD_92546 | JGI IMG/M metagenome (GOLD analysis project Ga0123356, IMG submission 92546) | Embiratermes neotenicus P3 segment gut microbial communities from Petit-Saut dam, French Guiana - Emb289 P3 | ecosystem: Host-associated > Arthropoda: Insects > Digestive system > Gut ... | reverse complement strand
TCGAGGCGCCGAGGACTCGCAAATTGGACATTCAGTCAGCTCGAACGCCGGCTACGGTGATGGATATATCTGCAGTCTGTAGCGGGGGTGGCGTTACAACAAAGAGTATCGAGGGCGAGCACGAGCGGTACTCACGGGTAGCGGTTGCGGATGGGCTTGCTCGGCGTCAGCGTGAGGGACGCGCCAGCGGCATGAAGTGAGCGATGGAGGTAGGGAGTGGGGCAACTCAGAACCGAGGCAGGATGGACGGGAGTTATCGAACGCGAGGCGTTGCGCCAGATACCGCGAGCCTCAGCCACCTTTCCCTCGGCCGGACGGGCCAGCGGTGCGTCTGTCAGACAGTCTGTCAGACATTGTGTCTTATACCATGTCTTACGCCACGTCTTGCAACTACCGGCAACAGGACCGCTACCCTGCGGAAGCGTAGCCGAGCGCGATGGGAGTGTAAGCTTCGTGTAACGAACCATAGTAGTTACTCCAATCAGAACCTCGTGGGCGGTATGGTGCAAGACATGGCGACAATTATGGCGGTTGCAAACAAGAAGGGCGGTAGCGGAAAGACCACAACGACCACAAATTTAGCTGGAGCATTCGTGGCCAGAGGCTATCGCACTTTGATTGTGGATGCCGACGGCAGTCAGGCGAGTGCTTTTTCCTGGAGAAGAACTGGCGAAGGTGCAGGCTGTTCGTATGAAGTTCTGGGACTGCAGTCCACGAACGTTCGCAACTTCCTGAAAGCCGCATTAGCCGTGGATCCCTACGATGTAGTCCTCATCGATTGCCCGCCGCGGGACCCGGGGGAGAAGGATGGCGAAGTCCTGCGTAATGCGGTATTGGTGTCGAACGCCGTTTTGATACCGGTGATGCCATCTGGACACGACCTGCGGGCGCTCATCGGGTTCCTGCAGTGGCTCCTGGCGATTCGCCAAAATGCGAAGCCCGACCTCGACATTCTTGCTTTTATCAACAATCGTGACGCCCGTACGAATTCAGCCAGGGGTGCCCGGGCTCAACTCGTACTCAACCTTGTCGGACTACCAATCCGAGTTCTAGAGAGTGAGGTTGTGCATCGGGAGGACATCCGGCGGACCGGTGATGCTGGGCTCACCATCTTTGAACTCGCACCGGAAACGAAAGGGGCACTCGAATACATATCTCTCAGAGAGGAGATTCTGAAATGGCTAGCAGCAACAAGCGAGAGGGCGGCAGCGGCATTGACTTCGGCGCAGATTTCAGCGAACTTCGCGAACGTCCAATTTTGAAAGGAGTCGATCTCGATGCGCCAACCTCTTTGGAAGTTAGCCCTCCGATAGAGGTTGCGCAGCCGGTTGGCCCTGCTGAAGACGGCGAAGTGGTGACTGCCGAAAGGGTCGCTAATCTTGACGATGACCCGCTCACCAAACTCTTGACTGCCGCTGAAAAGGAGCGGGGGCTGCCTTACACTTTTCGGATACCAATCAGCATGGACAGGGAATTTCGAACCCTGGCCAAAGAATTCGATCTGGACCTCTCCGATATCGCCCGGTCGGGTCTTGAGATGGCTCTCGTAAAGCTGCGCCAGATGTCCAGGGCAAGGAAACGGCCACGTCTCCAATAAAAGGAGCGCAGTCGCGCATCCGGATTCAGTCCAGACGAGGTTCCGGTGTTCCTTACAGGTACATTCAACTGCTCAGACAAAATGTGAACTCTCGCCGGGATCCATCTGGAAACAAGTCATTTGTGGACTTCGCGGCGGTGGGTGAGCTCCAGGAAATCCGGCGCGCGCGTTTCTAAACTACCCAGTCTCGGGATTTGGCCGACATGAGGGTGAGCGGAGCTCGTGTCGATTGCGGGAGTTCACGAACGAGGAGGCCCGAAGTCTGCAACTTACATCTTGTACTTCCCCAGATCCTCGTCGTTTAACCCCTCCAGCCACTTGCGGAGTTCTTCGTTGGTTACGCGGTCCGACATGTTGGCCGCCAGCTTTGATGTCTTGAGCACCACATCTTCCACGAAGATCGGACAATCGACGCGTAAAGCGAGCGCGAGCGCATCCGAGGGGCGGGAATCGATCGAGATCACTTCGCCGTTTCGCTCCAGCCAGATCACCGCGTAGAACGTATCTTCCTTCAATTCGGTCACGACGACTTTGTGGACCTGCGTCTCCAGGCCGGTGAGCACGTTCTTGATGAGGTCGTGGGTCATCGGACGCTGCGGGCAGAACTTTTCCATCTCCGAGGCGATCGCCTGCGCCTCGTAAGGCCCCACCCAGATCGGAAGTACCGAATCTCCGCCGACATCTTTCAGGATCACGATCGGCATTTGGCTGACTGGATCAAGCATTAAGCCGCGCACTGTCATTTCGACTTCCATCGTGACCTCCCCAGACCCGGACGACGACGCTTTCTTCTTATACACCGGGTTCCCCGTTTCTCGCCGCGTTTTCTACGCAACAAGCGGGGATTTCCCAACTCCGCGTGCCACATCGTAAACTTCGCGTTTTTTCCCGAAGTTTAAGGTGAGATTTCACTTTTGGGCCGCAAGCTACTGTCCCATCGAACACATCTGCCCAACCAGACTGTTGGGGAAACTGCGCGTCACCAGCACCGGAACGTACGATCCAACTCGAGGATCAACCCCACTTTCGACCGTAAAGTTCAGGGTCTTGTTCTGCGAGGTCCGCCCGACCCACTGCGCGCGCGCCCCGTTATATCCCTCAACCATGACTTCATATTGTGTCCCGATATACTTCTTGTACCGGGCAATCTGTATCTCCCGCTGCTGCGCCATCAGCACTTCCAGCCGGCGCGACTTCTCTTCTTCGGGAATCCGATCATCCAGCGTCAACGCCGGCGTATTCGGCCGCGCCGAGTACTTGAACGAGAACACGCCGTCGTATCCGACTTCATCGAGCAGGCTCAACGTCTCGCGGAAATCTCGTTCCGTCTCACCCGGAAATCCCACGATGACGTCGGTTGTGATGCTGATTTCGCGCTTCGCGGCTTTTATCCATCCGATGCGCTCAAGATACTGCTCGCGCGTGTACAGCCGCTGCATCGCCTCGAGCACGCGGGTCGACCCGCTCTGCACCGGCAAATGCACGTGGTCGCACAGCGCCGGCACGGCGTCGATCGCTTCGACAATATCGCGTCCAAAGTCCCGTGGATGCGATGTCGTAAACCGCACCCGCCGGATGCCCGCCACCTCGCCGACCGACGCCAGCAATTCTGCAAAGCTTTTATTTCCAGATGGATCCTTGTAGGAGTTCACATTCTGCCCGAGCAGTTGGATCTCCGTATATCCGAGATCCGCCATCTGCCGCGCCTCGGCCAGCACGGACTCCGATGTCCGGCTGCGCTCCTTACCGCGCGTGAATGGCACCACGCAATAGGCGCAAAACTTGTCGCACCCTTCAATGATCGTGATGTAGCCGCGATGCGGATTCGTCCGTGCCGTGAACTCGGTTTCAAAGCACTTCTCGGTCTGCCGGTCGTCAAGCCCGGTAATACGAACCAGATTGTCCACCGAGCGCAAGACGCCATCGGTTGCGCGAATCGAAGCGAGTGTCACCTGCTCGGGCCAGGCTTCGGACCCCCGGCTTCCGGAACTCCCTTCCAACTCCAATGCGCGCGCGTCATCCCGAAGGCTCGCGTTTTTAGCTGCAAGGTGTGCAGACCCAACCGCCGCTTCCAACTGCACCAGCATCTCTGGCAGCCTCGTATACGACGCCGACCCGCACACCAGCGACACATGCGGCGCCCGCTCGAAAATCTTCTCCCCCTCCTGCTGCGCCACGCATCCCAGCACAGCAAATTTCTTGCCTTGCGCCTGCAGCTTCTTGTAATCGGCGAGGCGGTGAAACACCTTCTGCTCAGCCTTATCGCGGATCGAGCACGTGTTGTAGAGAATGAAATCCGCCTGCTCGACAGAGTCCACCTGCCGGTACCCCTGCTGCAGCAACGTCCCCACGACCTTCTCCGAGTCGTGCACGTTCATCTGGCACCCAAAGGTCTCGAGATAAAAACTCTTCTGCGCACGTTCTTGCGGAACCCCAGACATATAGAGCAAGTATAGCGCGGCGCACATCAAGATGACCTCGAGTTCCGGGTTCGGGAGAGAGCCGAAAAAACTGTCACGATCACAGCGTCAGCAGGCTGCCATGAGCCGCAAGTTTCCGGGGAAGTTGCCGTGAGTCCGAAGCCCGTGGTGCGAGACAGGTGCCCCAGAATCGCATGCCCTCCCAAGGCAGCGATGACGCCCGATTCTCTGGGGCAGGAATTGACCAACGGGGATCCGGGCGCTTACGCGTGAGCTTGGATCAGGCCAATGATCTCGCCCGCTCGGGGCATCCTCCCTTCTTCCTTTTTGGAAAAGATCCGCTTGCCATCGACCCAAACACCCAGCGATCCCGGAGAGCCCATTTGGCAACTGAATACAGGACCGCATAACGAGCGTGAAATCGCGTACCCCCGAGTCTTTGAGGTTGCGATAATGCAGAGCGCCGCTATTGAAAGCGCTCACCAAGACACCTTCACCAAGAACAATTCTGCCCTGCAGGCGTGAGACCAGCCTGCGGATCGTTGTCTCAAAACCGGTCCTTTGCGGATCTGACGCAAAGTTTCGAAGAGCTGACTTTACGGGAACTGCGGGCATGGTGCGAACGTAAAGCTGGATTGCTAGACGTAAGCCAATCTTCCTGGAGAAGCGGTAGGCCGATAGCGTGCGAATCACGAGCATACAGCCCGATTGCTAACAGTAGCCGAGCAATGAGAGTACCAGGTGCGGGTCTGCCAACGGGAATGCGGGCTTCGCTACACAACGCGAGCAGATCTGCTCGGCGTCCTTGGAGTAATGCGGTGTGATCAGAAGGTTTTGTTGAGCCGCAAGCAAGCCTCGTACCAATGCATTCGCCTCGCGAAACGTCACAGGATGGGTCGGCTTTCTGTGATCGTGCCACGCTGCTTCCAAATCCGACGTCGGTATCAGTTTCTCCAATCGCAGGTAATCATTGCCATGCTTCGCGGCCACCGGAAAGCCTCCGCGCAGGTCCAGCAGAAGTCTGGCTGTGCGCGCCAGAACGTCTTCTGCAGAGATGAGTTGAATTCGCCCGAATGGAAATTCCAGCGGCAGCGCGCGGGTCATAATTGCTCCATACGCCCGAAACAAATCGATGCGCAGCGCGGTCTCGGCATCAACAACCTGCAGGATGGTTTTCCCCGGTGGATCGAGAGGGTGTACGTGTCGAAACAGGAAATCGTCGGCCAGCGTCTCGGGCGCACAATCGAACGCTGCCGCAACGAAATCGATGTCGTTCAATGGACGCGTCGAGGAGGGCAGGCCGCGACGGAAACAGTGGATCTCCACTGCTAAACCGCCCGCAAGCGCCCAGCAAGAGATTTCGTGTCGCGAAAGCTTCTGAATTGTCTTCAACGCACGCTTCGCGTCAGTGGCGCTCAGGAACCGATTTATCATGAGCAGCCCTCCGGGACATACATGAATGCAATCAGCGCAGACCGGCTTCAGGGGATCGAATCGTTTACGCTATGTTCCTTGAAGGCGTCGAAATAGTCGTTTCCGCCTAGATCCTCGTACTCCTCTGCGACCGATAGACCCGCGGCTCCGAGCAGCTTCCTGTACTCCTCGGCCCCCAGCGAAACTGATTCCAACCCGGTCATGGCATCGTTCCAAACGCCAGATTTGGCGCTTGAGGTGAATAGCAGACGGCCGCCCGGCGCCAGGATCTCGGCGAATCTCTGCATCAGTCGATGCTGTTGTTCAGCTTTGAGAAGGAACATCAGCCCGATGGCCAAGACAGCATCGAAGGTTCGATCAAACAATCTGGACTCTAGAACGCATTCGCAAACAACGGGCGTGCCGGGCAGATTGCGTCGGAATGCGGCAACCAACGATGGCGCTGCATCCACGCCGAAGACTTGAAGTCCTTCTTCAACCAGTACCACCGTGATGGGAAAGCCGGGCCCGCAGCCCAGATCAATAACGCTGCTGCCGTGCGGCAGTGTTTTCGCCCACTTCCGCACTTCCTTCACGCCGATTGCAGTCGACCGAGTTTTACCATTGCCACGGCGCGCAAGAAACTCTTCCGAGACTCCTTCGTATCCATTGGATCGATCCATCTGTTTTGATATTAGCAAGGCGTCCAGCTCGTTTGGCCAACTACTCACTGTTCTCGACGAACGCCTCCAGCCAGCCGAGCACTCTCTTCCACCCTTCGCCGTGGCTGGTTGCGGATGGGACATCTCCGGCGAATCCCTCGTGTCGCACACGCACGAGCGTTCCGGTGCCGGATTTTTTCGGTCCGCTCGGATGCAGCGCACTCACGCTGTGCGCCTCAAGCTCCCACCGCACCACCGTGGTTTTCGGATGGAAGCTGCCGAACCAGGTGCGAACCAGCAGGCGAGGGGGATCGACTTCCATGTATTCGCCTTCCACGAAGAACGTCTTGCCATCTGCGCCCACTCCCTCGCTGCGCCACTTGCCCCCGGGCCGCACGTCCATCGTCGACTTGGTTACGTGGTAGAGCCCGTCCTGTCCCCACCAGCGTGGCAGCTGGCTGGGATCGCTGATCGCCTGAAACACTCGCGCGGGCGGCGCGGCGATGAAGACTTCGGCGATGACAGCGTTCTGATCGGGCGAGACGGTTGCAGTTGCCATGGGTATTCTCCTATGTGCCGGGACTCGATGCCTTGCGGGTTTGCACGGTTTCCCCAGTCTCCAGCAAAGCCTTAATCCATCCAAGCATCCGCGGCCATCCCCGGTAGTTCTCGCCAATTCCGGGATGGGATGCCAAGCCGCTGTGGCAGAGGCGAAGCGCTGTACCGCCTGGAACTCGTTCCAGTTCCCAGCGAACCATTGTCTCCGCCTCGCCGGTCCAACTCGCAATCCAGGAATGAACCAGCAGACGCGGCGGATCGACTTCGAGATACTTGCCTGTAATCTCAAATCGACGCCCATCGGGACCAACGCCTGCGCTGCGCCAGAGGCCGCCGGGACGAACATCAGCGCTGAACTCCCTGCACTGGTATACGCCCTCCTGTCCCCACCACTGCAGCACAACTTCAGGATCAACCAGCGCCCGAAAGACCCGCTCCGGCGGGGCTGCGATGTCGATCTCGCTGATGATCGCGTCATGATCCGCGGAAATGTTCATGGTAGCTGTGTTTGCCAAGATCAAGCTCCTACTTCTCCACAAATTTCTTGAGCATTTCGACCACGCCCGGCCAGCCTTGGGAGTAGTCTTCGCGCGCCACCGGCAACGTGCTCAGGCCGCTGTGCGTGACGCGTACGTGCGTGCCTTCAGACTTCGGCGTGAGCTCCCAGCGCACGACCGTGCCTTTGGAGGTGTCGTCGTGCCAGTTTCCGATCCAGGTGTAGACGAGCACGCGCGGCGGATCGTATTCGAGAATCTCTCCGTGGCATTTGAACTCGTTGACGCCGTTGACGACGATCGATCCTCTCCCGGTTTCGTAGCTGTATCGACCGCCGACGCGGGCATCGAATTGCCAAAACTTGACGGGACAGTCAGGACCGCCAAACCAGTGCTTGAGCTCGCCCGCGTCGGTGAGCGCCTTGAACACGCGCTCCGGCGGGGCAGAGATTTGAATCTCGCTTACGACGGCGTCTTGGTCGGGAGTGACGATCGTTGTAGTCATGGTGTACAGCTCCTCAACGGGCTGGGGTTTGGGCCTAGTAGCCATCAAATCCCCCGGCGGCTGAAGCCGCGTCTCGGCGGCCCACCGGGAGGCACGGCTTGGAAGCCGTGCCTCCCATTGACGCGTCCTATATTTTGCGGTGTAGATCGAAGAACGCCTTGTGTTCTTTGCCATGGTCGCTAAACGTCCATTCTTCGGTGTGGTGGTTGTCATCAAGCAGAATCAGCACCATCTTTTGCATGTGGCCCGCGTCAGGAGTCGCCAGATTGGTGGCATCGACGAAATTGAAGGTGATGGTCTTGCCGTCGGGCGAAACGCTGGCTTGCATTCTGGGCTCGTTGCCGACCGCGCAGTAATGCGTGAGCAGAAGCCTGTTCGGGCCGTCCATGTGGAACATGGAGATCATGTCTTCGTGACCGAGGATTTCGCTCATGACCGCTGAGCCGCGAGCTGTAGTTTTGAAAACGACCTGAACCGGCCCCATCTGGGTCTGTCCTTCCCAGGTGCCGGGCATGTTCTTGATTGTATTGAAGGCCTTTTCGGCGTCAGTTTGAGCGGCGGCGACGGCGGCCAGGGTGAGCACGACGAGAATCAGTGGTTGGACCTGCGTTGACCTCTTCACGACTTTTTCCTTTCTTTACGGGTGGATTCTGTCCACCATCGAAATTATTTGTGTTTGCGGGTTTCGGCTTCGGTCTCCCGCGCATGTTCGGCTTCAACGAACGCTTTCAGGTTGTTTAAATTCGACATCCAGAAGACACGGTATTGTTCGATCCACGAATCGACGGCGCGAAGCGGTTCGGGATTGAGATCGTAGATACGGTTGCGCCCTTCGCGGTGCTCCCGGACGAGGTGGGCCCTACGCAAGAGACGCAGATGCTTCGAGATCGCTGGACGGGAGACGGGAAAGGCGCTGGCGATTTGCCCTGCGGGCTGACTGCCTCGCCGAAGCAGATCGAGGACGGCGCGACGGGTCGGGTCCGCTAACGCCTGGAACGTGGCTTCGGTGTTTCTTGGGGTTTTATATGTAACCGATCGGTCACGCATGATATGTAACCATACAGTTACGCGAATTGCATGTCAAGAACTTTTTTATCCGGGCGGAGGAGTGCGCTGTGGAATAGGGGCGTCGTTCCTCCCTCGGAGCCTGGATGCGCTGCCTCCCACAGCAAAGAGCCGTCTCTCAGAAGCGCCGCGCGTGGTGCGCGCAATTGCTGACGATGCAGGTCGGCAGGACGCGCCGCGTTGAGCGAACGGCCTGTGAAGGCCGTCGTCATCGAAGGGCGGCATCGAACCGCGGTGGTTTAGCGATCGCGGGCTGAATCAGGCCTTGAAGGAATCACACAACCATTCAGAGGCATCGTGCCTCGCGACTCAGCGCCTGTGCAGTCGAGGGAATATCGACAAGGCGCCCTAGTTACAGTCATGCGTGTCTGACGTTATTGGCTACCAGGTCGAGGAAGGCTTGGTGGACTCGGGTATCGTCGCTCAACTCGGGATGGAAGGTTGCGGCCATCGCTCTTCCCTGCCGGACTGCTACGGGATCGCTGCCTTCGGTGGCCAGGACTTCAACGCCCTCTCCTACATGCGAAATCTTGGGGGCCCGGATGAAGACCATCTCCAGCGGTTTGGAAACCTTCACGCCGAGAAGCTTGCCTTCGCGGATGGAGCTGTCGATCTGGCGTCCGTAGGCGTTGCGGCGGATGCGGATGTTGAGGGCGCCGAGGCCTGCTTGTCGGGGGTTCTCAACCTCTTTCGCCAGCAGGATTGCGCCGGCGCAAGTGCCGAAGGTTGGCTTTTGCTTCACGAACTCCTTGAGCTTTCCGAATCCGGCTTCGCCAAGGAGTTTGAGGAATGTGCCGCTTTCGCCTCCGGGGATGACGAGGCCGTCGATCGCGTCGAGTTGCTCGGGCTTTTTGACGAGCACAACTTTAGCCCCGAGCTCTTCGAGCCGGCGGCGGTGGGCGTCGAAATCGCCTTGCAGGGCAAGGACTCCAATGGTCATGCGACGTCTGCACAGAAAAATCTGGCAACGTTTTCATTTTAGCGGATGGCGAGTCGGGAGTCGTATCCTGGCTCGGACCGGAGTTGGTCGTGACGGATCACAATCCAGGCCCTCCTAGCGTTGTGGGGTTGTGGGTGGAGGTACGGAAGCGGGATGCGCCGCGCTGGAACTGTTCACTCCCTTGAGCGACGGATCTTCGAGTGGGTTGTCGGTCTTCAACAGATCCGTCTTGACTTCGACCTTTTGATTGGCTAGCGGGCTGATTTCCGTTTCGAACGTCTTGTATCCGGGAAGAGCGATTTTGATATGGTGGTCGCCAGGAACGATCATAAGTGAGCGTCCGAGGCCCTCGAACTCGCCGACGTGGCCGACGAAGCGTCCATCGAGAAAGACGGCGGCGCGGTTTGGATTCACCTCGAGCTTCACCGTGGACCAGGCGGCGGGCATGGCGCCAGTGGGAGCTTTCTGCATGGCTACCTGGACGACGCGCTTTTCTCCGGGATTGACGCTGACTGTCTGGGTGAAGTCCTGGTAGCCCGTTTGACGCACGGAGATCCAGTGCTCTCCCGGGAGGAGCAGGACTTTCCGGGTGCCTTTGAGTTCCTTGAGGTAGCCGACGTATTGCCCGTCGATCCAGACGCCCGAGGTTTTCTCGACTCTGGACTTGCCATGGAACTCGAGTTCGCCCATGACACCGTTGCCGGCATAGAGGGCGGGGGGGACAAGGAGCAGGGACCACGCGAGCGCGTAGCAAAACCACCGAGGCAAAGTTTTCATGGGATATCTTCACGATGAGATCGGAAGTCCGCACGGCTGGCAATCGGGGAGTTCCTGTAGTTCGAGGACAGCTTAAGGGATACTTTAAGTTCCCGCTCGTGCGAGCGGATGGCAGGGAGTTGGTGCGCCTGCCGAAAAGAGTCCGCGCCCGAGGACGGGCGTGATCAGGTACCCTTCAGGCTGCGGCGTTTTTCCATCGACAGGTCCTAGTTACGACAAGGGATGGGAGGTAGGCGGGTCGCCGACACGACACAACGAATGAGAAAACTTCATCCTTCGATGGTTGCTTTCCTTTTGATACTCCTGTGCGCGGCGGTTGCGTTTTCCCAACGTCATCGCTCCAGGCACGCGAGCCAGGGGACGCCGGGCGTGTTTGATTACTATCTGTTGACGCTGTCATGGTCGCCGGAGTTTTGCTACTCCCATGGGGATCGACCTGAGTGCCAGTCGGGGCATCATGGCTTCGTGGTGCACGGACTGTGGCCGCAGTATGTAGATGGTTATCCGGAGCGCTGTTCTAGTGCGGCGGGACTGGCGAATCCGGCTGAAGTGGCTGACATCCTGCCGGATGCCGGGCTGGTGGCGCACGAATGGAGCACGCACGGGACCTGCAGCGGGCTGGATGCGGAGAGCTACTTCAAGCTTTTGCGACGGGCGTTCTCGTCGGTGAAAGTGCCGGAGCGGTTTCGGACGGAGAAGGGGAACTTTTCCATTCCGCCGGAGGAGGTGAAGAGGGAGTTTATGCAGGCTAATCCGGGCATCCGCGCCGAGGACATGACTGTCAGCTGCGGCAATAATTTTTTAACGGCAGTCTCATTTTGCATGACTAAGGATCTGAAACCGACTGCTTGCCAGAATTTGAGGGACTGCCGCGCAAACCTGATTCGGGTGCCGCGGATTCCGTGAAGGGACCGCCTTGATGTTCCCGGGTCTCGCAGCGGAAGCGAGACCTGATGAACCTGCATTTCCTGATTGTCCAGATTCCTGATTGGTGGACTACCAGCCGCGGGTTTGCAGCATGTGCGCTTCGTCCAGAGCGCTGACTGCCAGGCCTTTCATCGCTCCCGTCAGGTCTTCGCTGACTTCGAGGAGCACTTTCGGGTCTTGGTAGTGCGTAGCGGCTTGGACTATGGCTCTCGCGCGCTTCTCGGCTTCCTTGGGATCCGCGAACTCTGTTGAGTTCTTCATGAAGATTCCCGATCCTACGAAGACGGCTTCCGCTCCCAGTTGCATGACCAGGCTCGCGTCTGCTGGCGTGGCGATGCCGCCGGCGCTGAAATTCGGGACAGGAAGCTTCCCTGCTTTGGCGACCATATGGATGAGTTCGTAGGGGGCCTGGTGCTCCTTCGCCTTGGCATAGAGTTCTTCTTCGCTGAGCACCGTCAGGATCTTCATTTCCTGCACGATCTGGCGCATGTGCTTGACGGCGTGGACTACGTCTCCGGTGCCGGCTTCGCCTTTGGTGCGGATCATGGCAGCGCCTTCGGCAATGCGGCGGAGGGCTTCTCCGAGATTGCGGGCGCCGCAGACGAACGGGACCGTGAAGGCGTGTTTGTCGACGTGGTGCGCCTCGTCTGCGGGGGTGAGGACTTCGGATTCGTCGATGTAGTCCACGCCCAGCGCCTCGAGGATTTGCGCCTCGGCGAAGTGGCCGATGCGGCATTTGGCCATCACGGGGATGGAGACGGCTTCCATAATCTCGCGAATTCTCTTGGGGCTCGCCATGCGGGCGACGCCGCCTTCGGCGCGGATCTGCGCGGGCACACGCTCGAGAGCCATGACGGAGACGGCTCCGGCTTGCTCGGCGATCACGGCCTGCTCGGCGTTGGTGACATCCATGATGACGCCGCCCTTGAGCATTTCGGCGAGGCCGGTCTTGAGACGGAGTGACGTGTTGTTGGAGCTGCCGTTGTTTTCGGACATATTTGGAACCCTGTGGATACCTTTTCGCAAGCGCGAAGAATCGCTGTCAGCTCCTAGCCCTTCGCCGTTCCTCTGATGGCTGGCTAACGACAGCGCTCAGCTAACCCTTTTATCTGATGATTCCGGGAGGGGGTTGGCCGCTACTTGATTTTAGCGCGGGCGAAGCGATAGCGGAACCCCGCCCCGCTGAGAGCTGAACGCGCCGACTATCTCTCCACGAACTTGCCGAACAATTTTTCTGGATCGATTGCGATGAAGACTCCCTTGCTGCGCGCCAGGACTTCTCCTTTCTGGTTGTAGATTTCGGCGGCGTTGATGTGTTGGGTGCCGTGGACGCTGACTTCCCTGCCCTCGACACGCAGGGGTTTGTGCAGCGGGACGGGCTTGAGGTATTCGACGGTCATTTCGCGGGTGAGGGCGATGACCTGGCGGAGTTTGTTCACCTTGCCCATGGCGTCGTCGAGGATGGTGGCGATAATTCCCCCGTGGCAGTGGCCGGGCGGCCCGGTGTAGCGCTTGGAGAGGCGGAAGCGGCAGACGAAAACCTGGCGGTCTTCGTCGAGCGTGAATTTCAGGCGCATGCCGTCGGGGTTGTTCTGTCCGCAGGCAAAGCAGTAGTTCTTCTGCATCCTGGTGTAGATGGTTTCGTGTCCGTGGATCTTGCGAGGCATGGGGATTCATTCTAGCGGATGCTGGGAGCAGCCTGTCGGAACGATAGCAGTAAAAAGCCGCGTTTCTCGCTCACAACAGGCGCGAGAAATGCGGCACCCCTCCTGTAGGCAGGGGTACGTCGAGTTTTGCGTGAAAGTTTGGCGGCAATCCTGATATACATATCGACTTTGACCAGGAGACTGCCATGAGAGCGATTGCAACTTTCTTGCTTCTGCTTGCTGTCCCATCTTTCACCCTTTTCGCGCAGTCGGCGCCGGACCAGAAGAAACCGGGCAGGGATGCCGATAAGCAGCAGGCGGCTGCGACTGCGAACGCCGCCAAGCAGGACCAGAAGAAAGAGGAGGCCAATAAGGACGAGGCGAAGAAAGACGAGGAGAAGAAGCCTGGCTTCAATGCCGAGACTTTTTCCGGGTTGAAGTTTCGGTCGATTGGGCCGGGGGTTGAGTCCGGGCGCGTAATGTCCATTGCGGTGAATCCGAAGAAGACTTCGGAGTTCTATGCCGGGGTGGCATCGGGCGGGGTTTGGAAAACCGACAACGACGGCACCACGTGGACTCCGCTGTTTGATAAGGAGGGATCGTATTCGATTGGGTGGGTGGCGCTGGATCCGAATGATCCGTCGGTAGTGTGGGTCGGGTCGGGCGAGTCGAACGCCCAGCGCAGCGTTTCGTATGGAGACGGGATTTATCGGTCCGATGATGGCGGCAAGAGTTGGAAAAACATGGGGCTGAAGAAGTCGGAGCACATTGGGCGGGTGGTGATCGATCCGCGGGATTCGGAGGTGGTGTATGTCGCGGCTGAGGGGCCGTTGTGGGGGCCGGGGGGAGATCGCGGGCTCTATAAGACGACCGACGGCGGCAAGACCTGGAAAGCCGTTTTGACCATCAGCGAGAACACGGGCGTGGGCGACGTGGTAGTGGATCCGTCAAATCCGGACATTCTGTATGCGTCGGCGTATCAGCGGCGGAGACATGTGTTTACGCTGATCGACGGCGGGCCGGAGAGCGCGGTTTATAAATCGACCGACGCGGGGGTGACGTGGAACAAAGTCTCGTCGGGATTGCCTTCCGTTGATATGGGACGAATCGGGCTGGCGGTTTCGCCGGCGGATCCGAATGTGGTGTATGCGGCCGTGGAGGGGGCGGACGGCAAGGGTGGAATCTTCCGGTCAACCGACAAGGGCGCGAACTGGGAGCGTCGCAATGAATTCGATCAGGGAGCGATGTATTACGGGCGCATTGTTCCCGACCCGAAGAATGTGGACCGTATTTTTGTCATGAACGTTCAACTGCAGGAGTCGACCGACGGCGGCAAGACCTTGCATCGGGTGAATGAGAGGAATCATCACGGCGACAATCACGCGATGTGGATCGATCCGGAGGACACCCGGCATTGGCTGCTGGGCTCGGACGGTGGGATGTATGAAACCTGGGACGACGCCAAGTCGTGGCAGTTCAAGGCGAATCTGCCGACGATGCAGTTTTACGATCTTGCGGTGGACAATGCGACGCCCTTCTACAACGTATGCGGCGGGACGCAGGATTACTTTTCCTGGTGTGGACCGACGCGTACGCGCAGCGTGAGCGGTATTGTGAATTCCGATTGGTTTGTGACAACTGGGGGAGATGGGTTCCAGTCCCGAGTGGATCCCGTGGATCCCAACACGATTTATGCGGAATCACAGGATGGCGTGCTGATTCGCTACGACAAGCCTACGGGGCAGGAATTGCTGTTACAGCCGCAGGAGGGGAAGGGCGAGGCGCCGCTGCGGTGGAACTGGGATTCGCCGATCATTATCAGCCCGCACTCGCATACGCGGCTGTATTTTGCGGCCAACAGATTGTTCCGCTCGGACGATCGCGGGGACACATGGACGGCGATCTCCGGCGATCTGACGCGACAGATCGACCGCAACAAGTTGCCAGTGATGGGAAAAGTGTGGGGGCCGGACGCGGTGGCCAAGAGCGCTTCGACTTCGTTCTACGGAAACATTGTGGCGCTGGCAGAGTCGCCGAAGAAGGCAGGATTGATTTACGTCGGGACCGACGATGGGCTGATTCAGGTGACCGCCGACGGTGGAGCAACCTGGACGAAGTACGAGAAATTTCCGGGCGTGCCGGAGATGACGTACGTCTCGCGGTTGGCTGGATCGAATCACGATGCCAACACGCTGTATGCGGCGTTTGAGAACCACAAGAATGAGGACTTCAAGCCGTATTTGCTGAAGTCGACGGATATGGGAAAGAATTGGACTTCGATTGCGGGAGATCTGCCGGAGAACGGGCCGGTGCTGGCGTTTGCCGAAGATCCGGTGAATTCGAATCTGCTCTTCGCGGGAACGGAGTTTGGCGCATACTTCACGATTGATGGCGGTGCGCATTGGGTGCGATTGAAAGGAGGGTTGCCGACCATTGCGGTACGCGACATGGTAATACAGGAGCGCGAGGGAGATCTGGTGATCGCAACCTTCGGGCGCGGATTCTATGTGCTCGATGACATCACGCCGCTGCGGCAGATGAAGGCTGGCGCGCTGGATCAGGCCGCGGCGATGTATCCCGTCAAGGATGCATTGATGTACATCGAGAAACATCCGCTGGGCGGGCCGCGGAAGGGTTTCCAGGGGGATTCCTACTTTGCTGCGGACAATCCGCCGTACGGGGCGGTGTTCACCGCTTACCTGAAAGAGAAGATCAGGACGAAGAAGGAAAAGCGGCAGCAGGCGGAAAAGGAAGCGGCGAAGAAGAACGAGACGATTCCCTACCCCTCGCACGAGCAGCTGCGAGCTGAGGCTGAGGAACCGAAGCCGGAAGTGTATTTCATTGTGTATGACGACAGCGGGGCGCCGATCCGGAGAGTGGAAGGCTCGACAGAGGCCGGGTTTCAGCGCGTGGCATGGGATCTGCGGTATCCGGCAGCGCGGGTGCCGCGGCGCTCGGAGGGCGGCGAGGAATTCTTTTCTAGCTCTGCTGATCAAGGTCCGCTGGTGATCGCCGGGACCTATTCGGTGCGCATGTTTAAAAAAGCGGACGCCACGGTAACGGAAATCGCGGGACCGCAAACGTTCAAGGTGACGCCAGAGCAATCGGCGTCGATGACGGAAGCAGATCGGGCGGCTCAGGAGACGTTCCAGCGCAAAGTCGCCCGGCTGTATCGTGCGGTGTCGGGAGCGCAGCATACTGCCGAGGATGTGCAAACGCGTCTGAGGGAGATTCGCGAGGCGTTGAAGGAGGCTCCAGCGGCCGAGAAAGATCTTGGTCCGACGGTGGATTCTCTCGAACAACGCAATCGCGAGATTCTGCGTGCGTTGCGTGGTGACGTGGAAATTGCGCGGAGGAACGAGGCGGTGCCCTCGTCGATTGACGAGCGGGTGGGGTCCATCATGGAAGGCGAGCGGTTCTCGTTGGCCAAGCCGACACAGTCGAATATTGATTCGTACAATATCGGGGCCGCGGAATTCTCCGAGCAACTGGTGAAACTTCATTCTTTGGTTGAAGTGGATCTCGACAAGCTGGAGAAAGAGATGGAGACGGCGGGGGCGCCCTGGACACCGGGACGGGTCCCGGTATGGTCGGACCAGTAGCAGCTGCAAGGGGGGCGAACGACCGGCGTTGCTTGAAACTTTGACCTGAGCGGCAACGACATTGTTCGCCGCTCGATTCATCTATCTGCATGTCGAGCAGGACCACAGGCCGAGTCGCCCCTGGCGTCTTTTCCGATGCCTCGCGATCATGCGCTCTCGTTGCGATGAGCGCAGGGTTTTGCCATGAATCGTTCCCGGCACTCATGTCAAAATGCAGATTGGCGTATAGGCGGGCGGACAATAGCCGACACTAACACTATCGATACTCAAGGGAAGTAAAAAAGCTAATAGACAGCCTTCCCGATACTTATCTGTGACCGGGACGCTGTCCGATATCAGATAGTCAAATGTTTCAGTAACCATAGCCAAAATGTTTGTCGATACTCAAGGAAGTCACAAAGCTAATCGCTAACTTTCGTTGCTGCATAGGTAGTCTGACTATGTACAATTTGCTCGTGCAATGAATGCACAGCAGGAAAATATTTCTGCAGTTATCGACGCATACTTGCAAACCCGGCGGCCACTGAGTTGCGACAAAGCCAATGTCTACGCAGCGTCCCCAAACTATGAAACGCCAACCCGGAAACCATTGGCATCCCAGTTGCTACGAGTGTGAGTAGCCCCGCCCCTGTAGCAGCCGTTGCAAATCTGCGGAGCGGGAATTTCACAAACTCTTCCCCTGATCTTCGGCGAGCTTGCGACGGTCGGCTCCGCTGAAGATGCCAACCCATTTCCCTTCAGTGGAAATGTGTAAGTCACAAGTGACCACGTACGCGCGCAAGAGCCCGGGACTGTGGCGATAAGGAGGAAAGGAGTGAAGCCTCGTCCCTGGTAACGTCAACAGAACCCCCCTGCCAGTGTAAATTGCCAGCTTTCGAAATCAAATCTACCCAGGATGTCTATGACTTTCGACGTTTTCATCCGTGCCGCCAGGCTGCTTTTGTCCGGAGTCTGTGTATGCATCGCGGTCGTAGCGCAGACGCCTGCGCCTCCACAATCCGTGTCTGGCACCGTGGCGATTATTTATGACGGTCCTGACCTGCCGATGGCTGAAGGTTTTCTGGGAGCACACTACATTAAGAACCTGCTTGGCCACTTCGAGCTCCGGGGCGAATTGATTCGGCTGGCAGACTACCAACGGGGACAACTCTCACACTACCGCGCGGCTTTCTACATTGGCAGTGTTGCAAGCACTGTCATACCACGCGGATTCCTGATGGATGTAGGGTCCACAAAGCAGCCTTTCTGCTGGCTGGGTCTGCACATCAACCAATTGCTGGCCAGTTCCGATGCCCAACATCACTTCGGCCTCCGTTACGATCGGGCGTACTGGGGAGGTTGGCGCGTGCGGTACAAAGACGCACTCTTCCCCGCGGACAACTTCAATCTCAGCATCGTCGAACCGGCAGCCGACAGCGTCAAGGTCGTGGCGACCGCGCAACGCGACAACAGAACCCAGCCTTACGTGATGAACCGACTCCGATTCTGGTATTTCGCGGACAACCCCTTTTCAGCCCCCCAGGAAGGCACCCGGTATTTGGTCTTCTGTGACCTGCTGCACGATATTCTTGAGATCTATCATGCGTCGCAGTCGGCGGCCTTGGTTCGCATGGAAGATGTGAGTGCAGAAGCCGACCCGGGCGATCTAACAGCGGTGGCTGATGTGTTGAGCCGACGCCATGCCCCCTTCCAGATCGCTACCATTCCCCTCTATCGCAATCCGATGAATAACGTCGAGATGCGATTATCGGATCGCCCCAAAGTGGTCGACGCCATCCACTACATGATCGATCGCGGAGGCACGCTGGTCATGCATGGCTGGAGTCATCAATATCACGGAGCTACCGGGGATGATTACGAATTCTGGGATGGAGTCAAGAACGCTCCCATAGCCGGCGATTCCGAAGAAGAAATAACAAAGAGGCTCGACGCCGGCTTGGGCGAACTATTCGCCAACAAACTTTTCCCGGTCGCCTTCGAGACGCCGCACTACGCTGCTTCTCGCATCGACTATCGAGCCATGCAGCGGCGCTTCACAGTCTTCAATGAGCGCACCATGCCCACGCCGCACATGGGTTCAGTTCAGTATTTTCCGTATCCCGTGACCGATGAATTCGGCCGTCATGTTGTCCCCGAAAACCTGGGCTATCTGCCAATGGAAAAGCCGGACCCCGAGGTGGTAATCGAAAACGCCCGCTTGATGCGAGTCGTGCGCGATGGCGTGCCGTCTTTCTACTTTCATCCTTTCCTCGATGCAAGACTTCTGGATCAAGTTCTCGAAGGCATTACCGATCTGGGCTATCGGTTTGTCTCCCTGCGGGAATTCGGTGGTGAGGTCAACGGCCAGGGATACGCGGTGCGCACTCAATCCGGTCCGGTGGAGTTTTCTCCCGATGGCAAGCTTTGGCGACTGCGCCGTTTCGACTCCGGCGGAAAGCTGTTGTCTGAGCAGACTGCTTCCGCAGCGCTGAATGTGCCGGTGACCCTGAATGTGGATGTGCCGCCCGGGGGATGGGCGGCCTTGGACGGTTTCGAAAAGGCTCGGGGACCGAGTCGCGTCGCCGAGGCGATGAAGGTCTTAAGAGACTGGCGGAAGACCGCCAGCACACGTCCGCAGGATGCCACCAACTATGAACAGCCAGGCGAAGCGTGGATTCTCTGGCAGCCCAATGCTTCGGCGGCCGATGCCAACAATCAGGAGAGTTATCGCACCGCCCTGGAGACGTTCGGTTTTGCCGCTCGCGCTGTGTCTCCGGCGGAATTCACACAGGCCCCCCACGAAAAGGCGACGCTTGTGGTGGTTCCGCAGGGGGTTGCCGCGCTCTTGACCGGCACCCAACAACAACAGATTCTTCGCTACGTTTCATCGGGTGGGGCATTGCTGGCAGATGGGGACCAACCCTGGCTGTCGGCGGTCGGCTTGCATGCAAAAGGCTGGCGTCTGCCGGTGAACGAAGTGCAAGAGACACTGATTGAGGGCACATCCTTCAGCTGGAATCCGGAGGAACTGGTTGGGCGATATGAACCTCCATCGGGGTCCAAGACACTTCAATTCGAAACCGCCACCAAACAGCCGGTGGTGCTCGCCGGGCAATATGGAAAGGGGCACTACTTATACCTCGCGGCACCGTTTGACATGCACACCAGATACGGTATGAGTCGGTACCCGTACCTTGCCGAGTATGTGGCCGATACCTTTCATTTACGCTC
>Ga0123356_10002451_pt1 | contig 19826 bp, 17 predicted proteins | sample TergutEmb28metaG_2_FD_92546 | JGI IMG/M metagenome (GOLD analysis project Ga0123356, IMG submission 92546) | Embiratermes neotenicus P3 segment gut microbial communities from Petit-Saut dam, French Guiana - Emb289 P3 | ecosystem: Host-associated > Arthropoda: Insects > Digestive system > Gut ... | reverse complement strand
TTCAAAATCTTCGCATAGTAATTTTATCAAATCTTCCATTTAATAACCTCCGAAAACTACTTGTTTCCAGAGGTTATTATATCATACTTTGCAATATTATTCAACTAACTTTGGAAAGAACCAAAACACCCTTGACAACACTTTCTTAAAGGTATATTGCTCAGATAATCACCATTCTTTTTGCATTAGCATAGATTCACCGAATGTTTGGATATATCCGCACTTTTTATATAAAAAAATTCCGTCGGAATTTTCAGTATTCACATATAATCTTAACCCTACAGTATTCATTTCTTTGGAAAGGCTATCGGCTTTTTTAATAAGAGCATCCGCTATGCCTTTGCGCCTGAAATTGGGGTTTACCCATAAATCATCAATAAACAGCCAACCTCTCCCATTAGTAGAACCCACTTTCGGAAGATAGTTGATGAAAATATATCCTATAAAATGGTTTTCTGATTTAGCCGCAAAAACATAAAAAGTTTGGGTTTCCAATGCAGTATAACATGAGGTGAAATCATGGTGTTCATTTGATTCCTCTTCATTTTTGTAACGCCCGCTCCCTCTATAAAAAATCATATCATCAAACATGGAATAATTGTCTTTGCGTACCCTTACAATACTGTATTCCATAATCATTAACCTCCGAAAATATAAGTTTAGCACTCAATGTCTAATTATTTACTACAGCCGAAAATAAAACTAATATTACACATAATATCATAGCGTTTAATTGCAAGCAATAATCATGATTTTTGCAGAGATTGATTTTTTGCATTTATTATGCTATTATCCAAAATATAACAAAAAAAGAAGGTGGTGAAAGGCATGAAACAAATAGATGGACATTATTACAGTTGTGCTTTTTATGCAACTCAAAACCTCCATCTTGCAATGGGTGTTGATTTTTCAAGGGGGCAGTCTGCCCATTTTTGGAAAAGTGATTGTTTTGAGTGCCTGACACCGTATAAACCGGCGGAATAAACCGCTTCTTTATATCAGGTATCCCTGTGCAGACAAAACAATCTGCACAGGGTTTATTTTACATATAAAGGAGCATAATAAAATGATTGACATATCAGTACATGAATTAAATAAATACTACGGTGCAAACCATGTTTTAAAAGGCATTAGCTTTGAAATTTTCAACGGAGAAAAGGTCGGATTGCTCGGCAAAAACGGTTCGGGTAAAACAACCATGTTTAAAATAATCGCGGAAGAAGAACCCTTCGAGAGTGGCAGCATGGCAAAGGCATCAGGCAAAATCGTAGAAGTTCTCGCACAAATCCCCGTTTTCGCAGAACATGGCACAGTTGAAGATATTCTTCGCTCATCATTTGCAGATATCAATGAAGTCTATGAATCAATGAAAAAAATCGAAGGCGACGAAGACCCAAAGGTTCTAATGCGATACGGCACATTAATGGAGGAATACGAGCGGCTCGGCGGCTATGAAATGGATTACAAAATCGATAAAATCTGCAACGGCATGAACTTGCAAGCACTACGGGACTGTCCGTTTACTCAGCTTAGCGGCGGAGAAAAAACCAGGGTAAACCTAGCTCGCATACTGTTAAGAGATTGTGATATTTTACTTCTCGATGAGCCGACAAACCACCTTGACTTAGCATCTCTTGAATGGCTTGAAAACTTTCTGCGTGAATATTCGGGAACCGTTGTCGTCATATCCCACGATAGAGTATTTCTCGATAATGTAATCACGCGGATAATTGAAATCGAAGAGGGTAAAGCTAACTTCTATAGCGGCAATTACACATGGTTTGCAGAAGAAAAACACCGAAGAATAACTTCTCAAACACAGCAATACGAGCGGCAGCAAAAAGAAATCAAAAGAATCGAAGAAAGAGCAAAATGGTTTGTTATACAAAATAGGTTTACAACAAAGCACCACGCAATTTTATCTCGAATAGACCACATGGATAAAGTAGACAAGCCAATCACATCAAGAAAAATGACAGAAGACTTCATCAATAGTAAAGGTCATGCTTCAAAAGTCATTGTTTCTCTGGAATCGGTGTATAAAAGGTATGGAGAAACAGAGCTTCTGCATAACATTGACTTAGATATTAGCAGAAACGATAGAGTTGCACTAATAGGACCCAATGGTTGCGGCAAAACAACGTTAATTAAAATGATAATGGAAGAAGAGCCGTATGACAATGGAATAGTGAAAGTGAGCAGCAATGTAAAAATAATTTACCTGCCGCAAATCATAAACTTCGATGATGAAAACGCAACAGTGCTTGAAACATTTCGTGCCGAAAATGATGTTCCCGAAGGAAAAGCACGAAGTATTCTCACAAAATTCCGCTTCAGAACACCCGACATTGCAAAAAAAGTCAGCACGCTTTCGGGCGGCGAAAAAAGCCGCTTGAAGCTATGCCTTCTAATGCAGGAAACAGCGAATTTTCTGATAATGGACGAGCCGACAAACCATCTTGATATCGATTCGAGAGAATGGATTGAAGATGCAGTTGCCGATTGGGAAGGAACAATGCTGTTCATTTCTCATGACCGTTACTTCCTCGAAAAATTCGCAACAAAAATCTGGAGTATGCAAGACGGCTCAATAGATGTTTATGATGATTTTCTCAGCGACTAAGCAAATTAACCATAACCACAGCATCTTCAGTCGGGTTATCGTAATAATCCTTACGCGTTCGCAAGGGCATAAAATCATGCTTCTCGTAGAGAGCAATCGCAGGGGCGTTACTGCTGCGCACCTCAAGAAAAACAGACTTAAACGCTTTCTCGGAAGCATGCCCTAGCACAGCGTTCATCAGCAAATCCCCGACACCACAACGGCGCACACCTTTAAAAGCCGCAATCTTAAGCAGCTCCCCGTCATCACCAACCTGTCTCACAACAGCAAACCCTAAGCAAGGAGATGGTTCTTCCGCTTTTTCAATAGCAACGATAAAAAACGAATCCTCTCTTTCAAGCTCGCTCAAAAAATCACCACGAGTCCAAGGCGGCGAAAACGCCTCCTGCTCAATTTCAACAATTCTATCGACATCTACATCTGTCGCTAGTGCAATGTAGACAGGAGGACGGTTCACCTGTCTCATTTTGCTTACTTCGCATCGAACCAACTTTTACCAACCCTCGTTTCAGCCACAAGCGGCACAGATAGCTTTGCCGCATTTTCCATTTCCTCACGCAATATGACGCTGACAGTTTCCGCTTCACTATCGGGGCACTCTGCAATAAGCTCGTCATGTACTTGCAAAATCAGCTTCGCTGAAAGCCCCTCATCACTGAACCTGCGAGAAACATTAATCATCGCAATCTTCATAATATCCGCTGCCGTACCTTGTATCGGCATATTCAAAGCGACCCTCTCGCCAAAAGAGCGAGTATTAAAATTATTCGACTTTAACTCCGGAAGCTCGCGCCGCCGCCCGAAAAGTGTCGAGACATACCCGAACTTCTTCGCACTTTCAACAATATCGGACATATACTTGCGAACACCCGAATACTTCGCAAGATAGTTCTCGATATATTCCTTTGCCTCCTTCGGGGTGACGCCGACGTCATTGGCAAGTGAAAACGCGGATATACCATACACGATGCCGAAGTTTACTGCCTTTGCCCGCGAGCGGTAAAGCGACGTAACTTCATCAAGCGGCACGCCAAACACTTGCGATGCCGTAACCGTGTGTATATCCTCGTCGTTTTCAAACGCAGAGAGCATAACAGGGTCGCTCGCAATATGTGCAAGCAACCTAAGCTCAATCTGCGAATAGTCGGCGTCAACAAGCACCTTGCCCTCAGGAGCAACAAACATCTTACGAAGCTCACCGCCCATTTCTTTTCTGACGGGAATATTCTGCAGGTTCGGATCTGTCGAAGAAAGCCGCCCTGTCGCGGTTATCGTCATTTGAAAATGCGTATGAATACGCCCATCCGAGCCAATAACCTTCAACAACCCGTCAGCATAAGTGGACTTGAGCTTCGTAAGCTCCCTGTAGTCCTTGATAAGCCCGATAATCGGGTGCTTACCAAGCAAACTATCCAGCACCTCAACATTTGTTGAGTACCCGGTTTTAGTTTTCTTAGGAGCAGGAAGCATAAGCTTATCAAAAAGAATTACGCCGAGCTGCTTGGGAGAGTTGATGTTAAATGTCTCCCCTGCGTGCTCAAAAATCTGCTTTTCAGTCTCAGCAATACTTTTTGCCAAGCCTTCGCCAAACGTAATGAGCGAGTCCTTATCAATAAGAAATCCGGCGACTTCCATCTCAGCAAGGACCGTGCACAAAGGCAGCTCGATATCATAATAAAGCTTATCAAGCTCTAGCTCCTTTAGCTTCTTATCAAGAGCAGGCTTCATAAGCGAAAGAGCAAACGCTTCTTCAGCAAGAAGCTTGCCCGTGTCTGCAAGCATTGACATTTGTCCGTCTTCTTCGCCGTCAGCACCCGGAGCATATCCGCAGTATCGCTCGGAAGTACGCTTAATTTCATAATGGCAAGAACTCTCGGTTGGTGAAATTAAATATGCAGCTAACGCCGTGTCAAAAATCCACCCGTCAGCCCCAAACCCACGCTCAAGACATACGCGGATAATATCCTTAACTCCGCTTCCAACCTTCCTAACATCACTGCTCAGCAAAACCTTGAGAGCATCGTCAAACCCCTCGGTCTCACCTTGTTGCAAAACAAAAACCGCCCCTATAGCTACCGCAACACGGTCAAAATAACCAGTATCAAATCGAACGGCAGCAAAGTCTGCACTTCTCGCCTTATCAAGCAATTTCGCACAATCATCAGCAGTGACTACATTAACAATCTCGGGTGCGGCAACAGCACACGCATCCACATTTACTGCAGTAGCAGAGCTTGGCGGCTTTAGCTTATATTTATCAATAAAGCTCACGAAACGCAGCCGCTTAAACAGCTCATAAAGCTTGTCGTTATCAACCTCTTTGCGAAGACTGTCCCGAGGTTTAAAATCGAAAGGAACACCGACACATATTTCAGCCAGCTCATACGAAAGCTTTGCACTCTCATGTCCTGCCGCAAGCTTTTTACGTACAGTATCTTTTATATCCAAATCATCAAGGTTTGCAAAAATCTCTGTTATAAGCCCAAATTTCTGAATTAGCTCCATAGCAGTTTTCTCACCAACACCTGCAACACCCGGAATATTATCGGAAGAATCTCCCATCAATGCCTTTAAGTCAATCATTTTGGCAGGTTCAAATCCATATTCCTCGATAAAAACATCGGTTGTATAGTTATTCGTCTCAGTCTGTCCGCCTTTTGTTTTAATGTGCTTAACTCTGGTCAAAGACGAAACAAGCTGCAGCGAATCCTTGTCACCGGTTACAATAACGCACTCCCAATTTTCAGCTTCACAAATCTTCGCAAGTGTACCGAGCAAGTCGTCAGCCTCGTAGCCCGACAACTCATATCGTGCGATGTTCATAGCATCGAGCACATCACGAAGAATCGGCATTTGCACAGCTAATTCATCAGGCATACCCTTCCGGTGCGCTTTGTATTCTGCATATCTTTCGTGCCGAAAAGTCGGGTCAGGAAGGTCAAACGTAACACACAACGCATCGGGATTTTCCTCAGAAAGAAGCCTTTGCAAAATGGAAAGAAAACCATAAACCGCATTAGTAGGCGTCCCATCACTTGCCGATAAGTGCCGAATACCATAAAACGCACGGTTCACAATACTATTCCCATCAATCGCCATAAGCTTCATAAATATAACCTCCGATGTGGTGTGATGTGTTGACTAAAACCATTATATATTATATTGTATTTTCAATAGTATTACAACACGAGGGAAATCAATTGATAAGTCTGTTTCGTGAAATCAGAATAACATACTACGTTTGCTGCTTTGGTGGACTTGCGGCAATTTTCGCGTTGTTTAGGATGTTTCCCGACCACCGGCTAATTTTTACTGTGTCATTTATAGCATTCATATTTATAGTTTTTAGAGTGTTTGCATCAATATCGCGAAAAAAAGACGAAAAAATCGTAAGGCTTTTAACAAACGACTGCGACGCAGACAGTTATATTGCATTTATGGAAAAAACAGTCTCAAGATTTCACGACACCTCGGTTAAAAACCACATAAACATATCTCTTGCAAACGGATATCTCGCAGCAGGGAGAGATTGCGAAGCACTGACAGCCTTGGAGAAGGTTAAGAACATTACCAGTAACGGAGTTCCTATTACATATAGGGTAGTATACTACGGACTGCTCGCAACCTATAAGATGAGAATGAATGACACTGTGGCAGCGGAGGAAGCTCTTGATACTATGCAGCAGCTGCTTGACAGCCCTGTGTGGAAGCATGAAAGCAAAGATATCTATGTTAAAATATATGAAGAACGACGACGTAGATTGAATATGGCTCAGGGAAACTTCGACGGATGCGAAGCGGCGTATTTACCGGAATTGGAAAACCCGAGGAATGAATGGGAGAAAGTCGCTGCAAGCTATTTTCTTGGTGAAACATATATCCATAAAAACAATACAGACAAAGCAATTGAAGCTCTGACTTATGTTGCAAAAAACGGCGGCTCAACCATTTACCATAAATGGGCTGCAGAAAAGCTTGCTGAAATGGGAGCAGTAATCGAAGCACCTGAGTATCAGACGAAAGAAACGACCCTCCTTACAAAGAAAGAAAGAATCCTGCTTTACTTTGCAATGTCATCAATAATGCTCTTTGCTATAATTATGCTTTCAATGGTAATGCCAAGGGTTTTAAACGCACGTTATCTCAGTGAATTCCATCCAACAATAGCAAAAGCGTTTAATAGCTTTAAAGACGGCAGCGAGCACTTTGGGGACATTTATGAATCGTTTGTTACAGGAAACACAATATCGGTTTTGCACAGTATAGATGAAAATAATATTATCCAACTCAATATTTTTAGGACAGAATACATAAATGGTGAAAGGGTATATAATTTTATAGATTTCGGCTATTTAGGAGCAAATATAAATACACTATCTCTTCAAGACGCTGACGGCTTTATGTTAATAGATGAATTTAGAGAGTTACTGGCATCGATTACAACATGGAATCTTCGGGGAATGGACAGAGTTCTCGGCAGAAGACCGCTCTACGGAACAGCAAACAGAGCGAATGTGTGGGAACTTAGAATAAACGACCAGCTCGTGGACCATGTAGTACGTTTCGGACCGTATTCAGATGGTTCTGTATTCTGGTTCTGGTATTTTGCAGATGCTGAGGTTCTCTATAAACGCGTCGACGCCCCCGACCAAATTGATATCACGGTTGGAGATTTGCTTGAGCACGTAAAATATTTAGCCCCAATAAACTAAAGTTGATGCCAAATGAACCGAAACAATATACATCAACGATGAATATTATTCACAATAAAATAAATATGTTGCATAAATATTCACAATGTGCTATAGTCGCATTACTCATCATCAACAGGAGATAATAATAAAATGAAACCAAAAATCTTCATAGACGGACAAGAGGGCACAACAGGTTTGCAAATACATGATAGACTCGCGGATAGAGCCGATATAGAAATACTGCATATTGATGAATCAAGCCGTAAGGATATCAACGAACGCAAAAGACTTATTAACCTAGCAGACTTAGTATATTTATGCTTACCTGATGAAGCGGCAAAAGAGTCGGTATCACTACTCGAAAATAACACTACACGCATAATTGATGCCTCAACAGCACACAGAACACATCCCGATTGGGTATACGGCTTTGCAGAGTTATCAAAAAACCAATGCGAAAAAATAAAAGCAGCGAAAAAAGTCGCAAATCCCGGCTGCCACGCCACAGGAATAATAGCATCGGTGTATCCGCTGATAGAACTTGAAATAATGCAAAAAGATTATCCTCTCACGTGTTTGTCTCTCACAGGATACTCCGGCGGCGGAAAATCAATGATTAAAGCTTACGAAAACGAAAAAACTCCCGATATGTTTGCACCAAAAATGTATGGGTTGGATTTAAACCACAAACATCTTCCGGAGATAATGCAAGTAACAGGACTCACACGCACACCAATCTTTTGCCCAATAGTTGATGATTATTATTGCGGCATGGCAACAACAATAACAATTCACAACGACAAACTTATCGGAACACAAACAGCGGAAAGCCTGCGACGAAGCTTATTTGATTATTATTCGGGTGAAGATTATATTACAGTAGCTCCTGAGCTTGGAAGTGGGTTACTCGAAAGCAATTGGGGAGTAGGTACGGACTGCATGGAACTGATAGTAAGCGGTAACGATAATCAAACACTTATAACAGCACGCTTTGATAATCTCGGCAAAGGAGCAGCAGGGGCGGCTGTACAAAATATGGATATAATGTTAGGAATGGGACAGAAATGATGGGGAATTTTAAGTATATTGAAGGTGGCGTATGTGCCGCAAAAGGATTTCAGGCATCAGGTTTACACGTCGGAGTCAAAACGAGAAATAAAGATAAAAAAGACCTCGCACTTATTGTTTCAGACAAAGAGTGCACAGCAGCGGCAGTTTATACAAAGAACTTAGTAAAAGCAGCACCGCTTCATGTAACAAAAGAAAATCTTCAAGACGGCAAAGCAAGAATTGTTTTTGCAAATAGCGGAAATGCCAATGCCTGCGCTCCGCTCGGTGAAGAAAACGCACGGAGAATGTGCAAAGCAATCTCATCAAAGCTTGGACTTAGCGAAACTGATGTGCTGGTTGCTTCAACAGGTGTTATAGGTCAAACCCTGCCAATAGAAGTTATTGAAAACGGCATTGACGAGCTTATATCAAAGCTTTCATACAACGGCTCAAATGATGCGGCAGCAGCAATAATGACAACCGACCTCACTATGAAAGAGGTCGCAGTGGAGTTCTCTATCGGCGGAAAAACAGTAAAAATCGGCGGCATAGCAAAAGGCAGCGGAATGATTCACCCAAACATGGGAACAATGCTTGCGTTTGTAACAACCGATTGTGCAATCAGCTCTGAAATGATTAGCAAAGTACTTGTAAACGCAACAAACTTGAGCTTCAACAGAGTATCTGTAGACGGCGATACCTCTACAAACGATATGCTTACCTTGATGGCAAACGGTCTTGCAGAGAACGAAGAAATAACAAAGCAAGGAGCAGATTTCGACCTTTTCTCAGAAGCACTAAACGCATTATGTGTTGAACTGGCAAAAATGGTCGCTTCAGACGGTGAAGGCGCAACACACCTGATAACTTGCCTTGTAAGCGGTGCTAAAAGTGAAGAAGATGCGGAAACTCTCTCAAAATCAGTTATATCATCGACACTTACAAAAGCGGCAATATTCGGCACAGATGCAAACTGGGGAAGAATACTTTGTGCTATGGGATACTCAGGCATTAACTTCAATCCCAATGATGTAAGTATTGCCTTTGAATCAAAGGTAGGACGCATTGACGTGTGCAAAGAAGGAAGAGGATTACCGTTTGACGAGCCGACAGCAAAAAAAATTCTGACAGAGCACGATATTACAATAGCAATTAAAATAAACTCAGGCACAGCCGAATGCACCTGCTGGGGCTGCGATATAACATACGATTATATTAGAATAAACGGAGATTACAGAACATGATTAACAACAACCTCGAACGCGCGCAAACCCTCGTTGAAGCGCTCCCATACATACAAAAATTCACAGGCAAAGTCGTCGTCATAAAATACGGCGGCAATGCGATGATTAGCGAAGAGTTATTTGATGCAGTTATTGAAGATATGATACTGCTTCAACTAGTCGGCATCCACGCTGTACTTGTTCACGGCGGTGGTCCCGAAATTAACGAAATGCTCGACAAGCTCGGCATGGAATCGCGTTTTGTAAAAGGACTTCGTTACACGGACAAAGAAACGATGGACGTTGTTCAGAGCATCTTATGCGGAAAAGTCAACAAAGACCTTGTCTCCACAATCGTCAGAAAAGGCGGCAGTGCAGTAGGTTTATGCGGACTTGACGGGAAAATGCTGGAAGCAAAAAAAATGGATAGAGGTGATGGAGAAGATTACGGCTTCGTCGGCGATATTATAAAAGTCAATCCCGAAGTCGTACTCCAAGCGATTGAAGACGGACATATTCCGGTCGTTGCAACTGTCGCATACGGTATTGATGATGATACGGCATATAATGCAAACGCCGATACAGCAGCAGCAAAACTGGCAGTCGCCCTTGGAGCGGAAAAGTTGATACTGCTCACAAATACTCGCGGAGTGCTACGAGAAAAAAACAACGACGAATCACTGATAAAACATATCGAAGCAAGTGAAATCAAAGACTTAATGACCCAAGGAATAATCGAAGGCGGCATGATACCAAAAATTGAATGCTGCGCAGATGCAATAAGCGGTGGAGTAAAGCGCTCACACATTCTCGACGGACGCATCCCTCACTCAATCCTAATAGAAATGCTCACCGACGAAGGCGCCGGCACAATGATTAGCTAGGAGAAAAACCATGACAACTGAAAAAATTAAACAACTAGATGCTCAAAACGTAATGCAAACGTACTCTCGTTTTGACGTTGCAATTGAACGCGGCGAAGGAGCAACCTTATTCAGCCCCGAGGGCAAGGAGTATATTGACTTCACAAGCGGCATTGGTGTCAACTCAATAGGTTACGGAAATAAAAAATTGGCAGCTGCGATATACACTCAAGCAATGAAGCTGCAACACATATCCAATCTTTATTACAGCGAGCCTTATGTTAAACTTGCAGAAGAGCTGACAAGCCGCATAGGAATGAAAAATGTATTTTTCGCAAACGCAGGAGCAGATGCTAACGAAGGCATGATAAAGCTTGCACGAAAATATTCATTCGACAAACACGGTAAAGGCAAGAGCACAATTATATCGCTCTGCCAAAGCTTTCACGGTAGAACAATCACAACACTCGCCGCGACAGGGCAAGACGTGTTTCACAACTACTTTTTCCCGTTTACAGAAGGCTTTAAACACGTTCAGGCAAACGATATTGAAGTGCTAAAAAAAGAAACAACAGACGATGTATGTGCAATTCTCATAGAGCTTGTTCAAGGCGAAGGTGGGGTACTACCTCTTTGTGACGAGTACGTGAAAGCAGTCGCTGAACTTTGCGAAGTGAATGACCTGCTGCTGCTCATTGATGAAGTGCAAACAGGAGTCGGGCGCACAGGAACACTATTTGCCTTTGAGCAATACGGCATTAAACCTGACGTTATCAGCTTTGCAAAAGGCATTGCCGGCGGACTGCCACTCGGTGGTTTTATAGCAAACGAAAAGTGTGCACAGGTGCTTACTTCGGGTTTGCACGGCACAACCTTCGGAGGAAACCCCGTCGCAGCTGCCGCAGCTATAGAGGTGCTAAGCCAGCTTGATAAAAAAACGCTTGACGAAGTTGTAAAAAAAGGCGAGTATATAAGAGAAAAGATAGCAAGCTGGAAAAACCCTCGCATTGGCGAAATCAGAGGCAAAGGACTGATGATAGGAATCTCGCTTAATGATTTAGTTCCAAGAGAAATTGCACAAGCATGTGTTAACAGCGGACTGTTGATTCTAACCGCAGGAGCAGATGCACTAAGAATGTTACCGCCTCTCACAATCACGTATGACGAGCTCGACAAAGGGCTTTCAATATTAAAGAAAACATTGGAGGATTCATAAAATGAAAAAAGACTTGTTGAAATTACTCGATTTATCAAAAGAAGACGTAAAGCTGATACTCGACACATCAGATAAGCTCAAAGCCGAGCGAAAAGCCGGTAAAAAGCATGACTTTCCTGCAGGAAAAACACTTGCAATGATTTTTGCAAAAAACTCCACACGGACACGAGTATCATTTGAAGTCGGAATGACTCACTTTGACGGACACGCAATTTTCATGTCAACAGCAGACAGCCAAATGAAACGTGGTGAATCATTAGCCGATACAGCACGCACCCTCAGCCGCTACGTTGACGGAATTATGATAAGGACTTATGAGCAAGAAGAAGTAGAAGAACTTGCAAAGCACGCAACAATCCCTGTTATCAACGGTTTGACAGACTTTGCACACCCCTGCCAAATCCTTGCAGACCTCATGACAATCCGCGAGCATAAAGGCAAACTCGAAGGTCTCAAAGCCTGCTGGATTGGCGACGGAAACAACATGGCAAACTCGCTGATAGTCGGCTGCCTAAAATCAGGTATGGACATATCAGCCGCTTGCCCCGATGGTTATACACCGGACAAAACAGTTCTTGACTTTGCCGCAACAGTCACAGATTGTAAGTTTCAGCTTACAAACGACCCGAAAGTAGCGGCAAAAGGTGCCGATGTCGTTTTCACAGACGTTTGGGCGTCAATGGGACAAGAGGGCGAAGCAAAAGAACGCGAAAAAGCATTCGCAGGCTATCAAGTTAACGACGAAATAATGGCACTCGCAAACCCCGGCGCAATGGTACAACACTGCCTGCCCGCACACAAAGGCGAAGAAATCTCAGAAAAAGTCTTCGAAGAACACGCTGAGGAAATCTTCGACGAAGCCGAAAACCGCCTCCACGTCCAAAAAGGCATTATGTATCTTCTTATGAAATAAGTAAAAGTAAACGAGAAACTGCTTATTAGTTACACAACTACCCAAATTGTTCTGAAATTAAAATCGAGGCGCGGCTTTGAATTATTCTGGCTGCGTCTTGTGCTGTTATTTGACCGGAAAAGTAGTCGGATGCAGTTTCGTTAATTATATTCATAAGAGCAGTAAAAGCATCATCGTTCTCTCTTAGCGGTGCTGCAGAGTTTAGCATTTCCATAAATTGATTCTTCTCATTTTGAGTTAATGGCGAAATAGTAATGTCTATTGTAGAAACTTCTCCACCGAAGCTTAACTCGCCTGTGTCTGTCTCTTTCCCGTAAAGATAAGATTGATCTGAGATAAAATAAAGAAAATCACCGTTACCTGAATAAGCGTAAAGAAATTGCTGTGATGATTCCAGCACTTCTCCTAAAATACGCCTGTCCACATCTATGTATTGAAGTACTCCACCTCTTGCTCCCCAAATGTTAACGGCTATATTTCCGTTTGTTAAATGAATAAGTGAGCGAATCATCCCATCTGCTTCGATAGTAAAAAGTCGATTTCCGAGATGATTGAATACATAGATTCTCTCACTATAAGCGAAGAAAAAATGATTCTCATCAACTATAAAACCGCTAATCCATACAAAGCCCTGCTCTGTAATGAGTTCATTTATCTCAATGGCTTCTAAAACAGTGCCGGTTTTATCCAGTTTTTTCACAAAAAACGCTGTTGATATACTCTCGCGGTATTCTCTTTTCGCATGTGGATTATCGGAATCCGGCACAAAACCATCCGGTAGTTTTTCGATGAAAAACTCTGCGGCTTCGACAATCCAAAGATTGCCTTCTGCATCTGCAGCCATTGCCATTATGCGTGAGTGTCCTGCATCAGCATCAGTGCTCGCAGCGGTCGTTGTAAAGTTGTGCAACTCAATCATGTTTGACCCGTCAAGACCAACCGAAAATAATCTATGCGTACTGAACTGTTCATCAAAATCCGATTCCATTATTACAGAGAAGTATAAAGTTTCTCCGAGAATAACAGAATTTCCTGCAAAATGTATGTCCTCATAAAGCTGCAACAAATCCATAAACTCAGGTAAAAAAATATACTCAGTCGTTTCGTTATTTTCTATACCCGCGTTACTGTTGCAACCTGTAGTAAGGAACAAAAATAGAGTACACATTAAACAAATAAATATAATTAAACTTATGCGACAATGATTCAATTTTCGTTTCATTTTTCTTTATCTCTACTCTGTAAGGCATTATTTTCACGGGAGCGGTAAATAAATATTTAAGTATTCTTCTTGTGTTGTGTTGTCATTAAATGTGGCAATGACTTGGATTTCTAAGCTGGAACTTTTCGTAACTATACCCGGCTTTCCTGCAAGTATTACATAACCGTCTTCCAAACTGCCTAAATCATCCAGAGTAAAACTATTACCAAGATATGTTTCGGAAATAATAGTTAAGCCACTTATAGAGTCAACAAACTCTCCATTTTCTGTAAGATATTGAACTTTTTTAAAAGCACCGCCATTATCTATAAAAAACTCTACTTGTTTTATGTTTTCTCCCTCTATATGAAAATTAATAGATTGATAAAGATTGCTGTAACTAGTGACAAGACTTCCTTCGGAATCAATAAAATCTCCTGTCATTGTTACTGATAATTCAGCAATTGTACCTTCCTGAAGTGTAACTGAACCGTTTCTTTGTTGCTCAAGAGTATGAATTCTTATTGAAAACGAATTATGTGCTTGTGAATCATTACTTTCAAATACGGTAAACACAAAAACAAATGCTGCAGTTGCGAGTACCAATAAGATGCAAAGCATTAGCTTTCGGTGCGCTGTACCGGGCGTATGCACCCTGGTTTCTGCGATAGTAACCATTTTATCTCTAACCTCTTGCATCAAAGAATCGCTTGGTACTACATGGTTAATCATATTTTTATATATATCACTGCTCATTAAAATAATCACCTTTCAATTTTTGTCGCAGTATTGCACGGGCACGTGTTAACCACGTGCGGACGGTTGACTCTTTTGCATTTAGCATAACGGCAATTTGCTTTGTGCTAAAGTCTTCATAATAAAAAAGATGTACTACTGAACGGTATTTATGAGGAAGCAATGATAAATATTCAAACAAATCATTATGCTCTTTCATTTCAAAAGGAATATCATCGCTTAGCTGTTCAGTTTTACGAAACCATTTAACCCATAATGAATTGCACCGATTGATTGTTACACGTATCAGCCAGTTCCTGCGGTGTTCTTCGCTTTGAAAAACACGAGATTTTGATATATAGCGAAGAAACACTTCCTGAGTAATGTCTTCAGCATCATACTTGTTTTTCATGTGTACGAACGCCAGCCGGAAAATCATCTTTGAGTACTCGTTAATTACTTCATCAATGCAATCGTCTGTACACAACGATTGTATTTTCAACAACAAAACCTCCTCCCATAATAAATACCCCCGCACACAACAAAATGCTACAGTTTGGAAAAATAAATTTTTAGATAATGAAATCACCCTTGCACAGCAGTACAAAGCTGATTATAAGTGGAGGTATTAAAATAATAATATTATAGTTACTATTTACAAATCCCGACAATATTGTCGAAGTATTCGTCGTAAACAAATAGTTCGTCGCCGACTTCCAGTAGGTTATCGCCTATGAGGTCGGCGGCTTTTTCGTTTATACTGTCAGCGAGAACTTCGAGCATTATATTATTTTCATCAGCAAATGCTTTTATATCCGCACCGTCTTGCAGTGCAAGGGATAACGCTTGCCGCTCGATATCCGTGAGAGCGGTTTTAAGAGCTTTCCAACCATCAGCAAAGCTCAGCGTGACAGGAGTGTCATCGACATCAAGGCTGTCAGGGGGACGATTCCATTGTCTCGCAAGCGAGCCGTTGTCAGAACCAGAGTGGTTCTCTTGACAGGTTTCTTCGGGGACGATTAGGGAATCTTGCGTTTCAAGAGATTCTGAGCGGATGCGGGCTAGGTTTGTGTGGTCGACTTTTACGATTGTGCGGTTTAAGTCCGCGTAAAAATCTTCTACGGCTTTTTCGATTACTTTATCAAGCTCGGCACGTTTTGCAGCGGGGCGTTGGAGTTCTCTGAATGGTTTGCTGCCTGATTTCATATCAGCAACCAATTTGTACTTATAACCAGTGGCTTGCCGTAGGCAGGCTTCTGTTTTTTTGATTACGTAACCGACGAAATCTTTTTGGGTGGAGTAATAGATGGGAAGATTTGCTGTCCATTGACCGTTTTTGCAAAAATATTTCTCGAACTCGGATATTTTTATTTCACGGTCATTTTGCTTAGCGCGGCTGCCGAATAAAGCGTGCTTAAACGGCTGCCACGGCGAGCGTCTGCTGACGCTGTATATCAGCAAATCTTCAAACCGAGTTTTGCGGTTAACACAAAACTCCTGAATCTTTTCAAGTACAACATTGAAGCAATCAGACATTATCTGCTCATTGCCTTCTTTGTAGTACTTGGAATTTGTTACGTCGTAACCTGAAACACTATTCCATAGCAGTAGCTTGTTTTCTACTTTTTCGTCAAACAACAATATAAGGGAGTAGTGATTTTGCATATTGTGCTCTTCAATGAAGTCTGTAAAGCTGTGCGGCATTTCGTAGAATACGTGATAATCTTTAAGCCATCTTGGCAGATACTTTGCAATGGTTGTGTTTTCTTTTGAAAATGTATTCCAGATTTCAAGCAATTTATCGAGTCCGTCAGTCGGGTCTTTCACCCCGATACCTGAAAGGAGTTCGTAAATGTATAGAAATATATAAGACAACGATGTTGGCTGAATATCTCCGCTTCGTACTTTTGCCCGCCATGAGAAATATGTGCGAAGATACTCATAGCCCATATTTTGATAATATGGGAAATACATATTAAACTTGGCGTTGCCCTCAAAGTCATCTGTGAAGTCTTCCATATATCTTGCTTGTCTGTAGAAAAGTTCTGAGTCATTTCGGGCAAATGGTCTTTGAGAAGCAAGCTTCCGCATTTCGTAAAATTTTTCACGGATAGGGTCTATTATTCGCGGTGGAATAGGTTGCGACGGGGCGATATTTGAGGGAATAGGGAATGTGGGAAAAGCAGAGGGAGCGTCCCCCTGCTTTGGTGTTTCGATTTCGATTTCTGCAAAGATACTGTCGTCCATTGCTTTTCGCTTTCTTTTACAGCAACATCTGTGTTGTTTTTTTGTCGCAGTAGCCACATCTGTCGGTGCCGCTTCTTGAGACTAGTTTTGGCAAGTATCTATCGGATTGGGTTATACATGCGGGATTTGTACATTCTCCGGGAGCCGCATTCGGGTCGTCTTCTACGAGTGCCGGTGCTTCTCTCGGCAAGTGCATGAAGTCAAGGAGCAGTGCCATTCTTATAAGCATACCATAACGGGCTTGTTCAAAATAGACTGCGCGTGGGTCTGTGTCCACGTCTGTTGAGATTTCATCGACTCTTGGCAGCGGGTGCATTATTTGCATATCTTTTTTTGCACCATCGAGCATTTTTTTATTTAAAATATAAATATCTTTGAGTCTTCTGTAATCTCCTGCGTCTTTGAAGCGTTCACGTTGAATACGCGTCATATAAAGAACGTCCAGTTCCGGTATAACATCAGCAAGTATTTCAGTTTCTTCGTAGACTTGCCCTTGCTTTTTCATTCGCTCAAGAACATAGTCGGGGAATCGGAGTTCATTTGGAGAAATAAGGTAAAAGCTTATATTCGGAAACATTTCCATTGCTTCAACAAGGGAATGAACTGTACGCCCGTGCTTTAAGTCTCCGCATAAACCAATACGGATATTGCCGATGTCGCCGCGTTTTTGTGCGATTGTCGTTAAATCCGTAAGTGTTTGTGTCGGGTGTGAGTGTCCTCCGTCGCCTGCGTTAATAACAGGGACTTCTGAGTATATTGCCGATGCAGTTGCCGAGCCTTCTTGCGGACTTCTTATAACAATTGTTGAAGAATATGCCGCAGTCATTCTGATTGTATCGGCAAGAGTCTCTCCCTTGGAGGCTGATGTTCCTACAGGATCTGAAAACCCGAAAACACCGGCTCCAAGTCGTTGTGCTGCTGCTTGGAAAGAAAAGTTTGTTCGGGTGCTTGGCTCGTAAAACATTGATGCGAGTATTTTCCCGCTGCAAGAGTTGGCATAAACCTCGGGTCTTGCTATAATATCGCAGCAACGCGAATACATTGAGTTCCACCATTCCCTTGATAGATCTGCCACATTAACAAGTTTTCTTCCCGATACCATTTAATGTTCTCCAATCAAATATTTAGTAGTAATATATCCATTTCGTGGCATTTTATCACAACATATTGTGTTTCGCAAGGACTATACTATAAATATTCTTATTGGATTATAAGAAAATTATTTCCCCTCGAATACTACCCTAATATCAAGGTCGAGTCTCGGACGCCATTCGATTTTCATGCCCGCGATTTTAACTTCGTTAAAGAGGTTTTCGTCTTTCAGCTGTGTGTACGGCTCTGTTTCAAGATACGGCTTCATATCATACGTTATCTCTTTACCATCATCACATTTAATTAACAGCTTATAATCGGGCTGTGGTGTAATGCTTGTAATATTCGGACGCTTCCAGTAGTCGTACATTGTTTTAATTGCCATCTTGAAGGCTTCCCGTTTATATTCTTGATTCCAGCGGTTGACTCCAATGTAGTCAAATATGCCCGAGCTTTCTCTTGGCCACGCATCGCCGCCCATGTGCAAAATCGCGCGTTCCAAATTCTCAAATGTGCTGATGATGCCACCGCCGCCACCACCTGCAACAGCAACCATGATACTGGGCTTGCCAATCATAAATGATACTTCGTTTTCGTCACTATTCCACTGCTTTGTCGCTTGTGTGCGTCGCAGTTTATCCATATAAATCTTGAACTCTTCGCTGATTTCACCCCAATAAACCGGTGAAATATAGATGAACGCATCTGCTTTCTCCACTTTTTTAAGTAGTTCGTTAAAACCGTCTTTATCTCCGAAGATACAAGTATGCTTATTAAAGCAAATCCCCCATCCGTCACCGCACATCTTACACTTCGTCAGATTAATTTCCGACAGTCGCACAATGTCAGCGTCAACTCCAAGTTCACTCATCGTCTCGTTTGCCACTTCCTCAAAAGACCATGTCAATCCATCTTTTTTAGGATTCCCCGATACTACAAGTATTCTCATAACAACCTCCAGTTTATGTTTTTCTTCTTCAATTACAATAATTGGAAAAATGCTATCTGTCAACATTGAAAACATATCTGTGACCGTGATATAATTTCAGGACATTATGTGGAATCATATAAGGTGATTTTTATTAAAATTAATCTTTCTCTGTTATAGTGAAAATAAAAAGGGGAATACTAATGAAAAAGAAAACGAAAATTATATTAATAATCGTAGCTGTAGCCTTGCTTGCACTATTCGCATTTGCGTATGTTTGGGTTATGAATCCGTTCAACATCGGAATCAACCCGCTGACAGCACAAGGCGAGAGTGCAGAAACAGGTAAGCGACTGGAGATATCCTTTAACTACAGCAAGCAACGCATGATAGCCTCAAGTCAATACGCATTTTGGATTGAAGACATGGACGGCAACTACATTGATACAATCTATGTAACAGGCTGGACAGCGCAAGGCGGCTTTAATTACAGACCACATTCAATACCGCAATGGGTATCTGCTGCAAATCCCGGCAGCATGAACGAAACAGAAATTGATGCAATATCGGGAGCAACACCGCGGTCAGGCTCTTACACGGTTACATGGGACTTCACAGACAGAAACGGAAATCCGCTCGCAGGCATAGAGTACCGATACTTCATCGAAGGAACCATGAACAACGAAGACAATGTCCTCTTCACCGGCACTATAAACATAGGCAATGAACCGTGGACACAAACACCAACCCCACAGTTTAGCGTCCCCGACAGCGAATACAAAGAAATGCTCACAAACGTCACGGTATCATTCTTCCCCGGATAAAGCATATATTATGACACAAACATTATTATGGAGGTAGTTTATGGTTACTTTAATCATCTGTGGTGCTATTGGGTTATTAATAATAATTATGAGTATTTTTCTTCTAATGGGTCGAGGCTCGTTTTTACTGGCAGGGTTTAACACCATGAGTAAGAATGAAAAAGAGAAGTATGATGTTCCAAAATTATGTAAGTTTATGGGAGCAATATTACTTATT
>Ga0123356_10002450_pt1 | contig 19828 bp, 15 predicted proteins | sample TergutEmb28metaG_2_FD_92546 | JGI IMG/M metagenome (GOLD analysis project Ga0123356, IMG submission 92546) | Embiratermes neotenicus P3 segment gut microbial communities from Petit-Saut dam, French Guiana - Emb289 P3 | ecosystem: Host-associated > Arthropoda: Insects > Digestive system > Gut ... | reverse complement strand
GCATGTCCTGCCCAGTCAATTTTTCCGCCTTCTACCATAAAGAAAAATCCTTTTGGATTTTCCAGTAATTCAATTCCCTTTCTTGTAAAATCTACAAGCGAAAGGTCTGTAGGTTTGCGATCAATTTCATAATGCATTGCGCCGGAATCCTGAACTCTTTCTGCAAGGGCAATAACTTTTCCGCTATTTTTATTTAATGCGTTAAATTGTGCAGGTGTTCGTGCAACTGTGTAACCTAATTTTTTGGCTTCTTCAAGATGTTTATCATTATTGTCGCTGTTTGGTACGAGCCATCCGCCGCCGAAATAATCAAAACCGCTTTCATAAAGCTGTTGCGCTAAACCTATAGGTTCATTTGCATTTCCTTCTGTGTTACCTCTGTGATTAATTTTTCCATAATATGCAGCTGGGGTAGCGTGAGTTAGAGTAACAGAAGATACCATGCCGATTTTCATTCCCGCATCTTTTGCGTACTCAGCAATTGTTTTATACGGTGTTCTGCCGTCTCTTGGATCAACATTGATCATACTGGATAATGTTTTTTTACCTGATGCAAATGCAGTGCCTGCAGAAGCAGAGTCTGTGATTAACGAGCCGTAATCATGTGTGTTTGCAAGTCCAACTACCGGAAATTGTGTAAAATTAAGACGTGTAAGGCCGTAATTCTTATGATTGTCTTTTGTCGCCAAATAGTATTCCGCGGCTGCAAAATGCGCATTTGACATACCGTCTCCGACAAATACAAATACATACTTTGCCTGTCCTTTTCCGCCTGCTACAGTTATACCGTCAACAACAGCAGTCTTTGGTGCGCATGATATTACTGTGAAAAACAGTACAATAGCGCTGATTGTAAATAGAAACCTTTTTTTCATACATAAACTCCTTAAATCAAAATTTGTTTTTCTTAAAACTTGATCTTAAGTTAAAAAATGATTGTTAAAGAGTTGTTAATTATATGTAAAATTTTAATAAAACTAATAAAAACTAAAAATATAAAAAGTATTAGTATAACCGCTTTATTTTATATATTTATTGGTATAGAATTACATTGTGATATTAATGAGGGAAAAATGTATATAATAAATTGGCCGTATGAAACGGTAAAAGGATAATATCATGAAAATACGCATGGACGAATTAATACAATCTATCGGTACTGCATTTGATATTGTAGAAAGCAGGCTATTGGGAGCAAGTAACAATCACGGAAAGCGCATAGCTGTTCTATGTTCATTAATGGGCAAAAAATTAGGTTTGGATAATGATGAAATAAAAGCGCTAATTACCTGCGCTCTTTTTCACGACAATGCGCTTACTGAATATATTCAATCAGAACTTGTAAAAAATGATGCGCAGGGGAATTGTTTTAAGCTTCATTGCGAATATGGTCAGCGTAACATTGAGAGGCTTCCTTTTAAAACCGATATAAATGGTTTTGTTTTGTATCACCATGAACGAGCGGACGGCAGCGGTCTTTTTGGAAAAAGAGAAGATGAAATTCCTGTCGGCGCACAGTTAATTGCAATAGCAGATTTTATAGATGTTAGTCAGCATTTACAGCGTTTTCCGGTTGAAAATATACCATTACTGCAAAAAGAAATAGAAGTACAGAAAGGCAAACGTTATACAAAGACAGCAGCAGATACAATGCTTTCCATATTGAATTATGATACAATACAATCAATTAATGACGAAAATATAAATAAAACTGCATCACAGTTACTGCCAGTATGGGAAGTAGAAGCACAGGATGAAGTGCTTTTTTGCCTTGCTGATTTAACTGCAAAAATTATCGATTATGCTTCAGTTTTTACCAGAAAGCACTCTGTTCAAATTGCAAATAAAGCCTGGCTTATGAGCAGCTATTATAATTTTGATCCTACTATGCAGGCAAAAACATATTTAGCTGCGGCAATACATGACCTTGGAAAACTTTATACTCCTACAGAAATATTGGAGAAACCAGGAAAACTGGATGAAAATGAATTTAACATAATAAAAGATCATGTTAGGGGAACATATGATCTTTTAAGTGTAATAACAGGTTTTGAAGATATTTGCCGTTGGGCTTCAAGTCATCATGAAAAACTGGATGGTACAGGATATTGCTTTGGAAAAAAAGCGGAAGAACTGGATTTTATATCACGCCTTCTTGCCTGTACGGACATTTATCAAGCTGTTTGCGAGGAACGCCCATATCACCCTGCGCGAAGCCATACAGATACAATGCAGGTTTTAAATAGTATGTCCCAAAAAGGTTTTATAGACAGCAGTATCGTAAAGGATTACGATACTGTTATGGCGGAATATTCGCTTAAAGATGTACCAGCTCCGAAAATAATATAGATTAAAGGCGGCATTCTGGCAGCTATGCCGTTAACTGCCTTTTTTTGTTCTGTTTTGTACTTAAAAAAACCTAGTTTGACATATTATCATAAAGTGTCAAATCGGCATCCTTCTAGAACAGGGATTTTTGATTGACTATTCGAATTTTTAGGGGTATAATCATAGAATGAATCTCAAAACAGTGATCACGACAGATACTATCGATTTAAATCTGAAGGGTTCCACCAAAAAAGAAATAATCAACGAATTGCTTGATATTCTTGTAAGGTCTGGAAAGATATTGGACAGAGACGCTGCTTTAGCAGCCGTAATGGACAGAGAAGAAAAAATGTCCACGGGTATGAAACACGGAATCGCGATTCCTCATGGGAAATGCGCGGCTGCCGATGACCTGGTTGCATGTATCGGTATTTCCGAAAAACCGGTGGATTTTGATTCTCTGGATAAACAGCCATGCAGGATTTTTATTATGACTCTTTCTCCGGTAGAAAAAACCGGACCTCATCTGCAGTTCCTTGCAGAAGTAAGTCTTCTGTTTAAAAGCGCCGACAAGCGCGAAGAAATTCTTGTTGCAAAAAGTCCCGAGGAAGTCCTGGAAATTCTCACAGAATGATGAATCTGAATCTTACATGGGAATCTACAGAAAGCGAAGGCTCCGGAATATACAACGAAGCTTATCTTGCAGATATAAGAAAACAGCTTCTTGCAGCAGAGAAAGACGGAATACAGGTATCCATCAATTTTATTAATACCGCGCCTGCATGGACAAAAAATAAACAGCTTGATGAAGAAACTTTAAAAGACCACTACTCTGCCGCGTTAAAACATGCGCAGCGCCGGTTAAAAAACTGTAAAGCTATAACAGTCTGGACAGCAAACTAACAGTTATTAAAACGCGCGGCCGAATAAACCGCCGGCTGCAGCGTTCATGGATCTTTCGTTAAGACGCATTTCCTCTTCTTTAATTAATCTTGAGTGGAACCTGCTTTCTATCTTTCTGCGGTTTTCTAAAATACGGCTGATATAATTAAGAGTAATTTCCGGCGCGCCGGTAGACCTAACTCTTCCGGCTCCGGCGTTGTACATTGCAAGAGCAGAAATTTCACTGCCGCCCCAGCTTAAACATTGATTCAGATAACCAACGCCGTAACGCGCATTGGAATTTATACTATAAAAAACAGATACATCAAGATGAGGAAAAGACTGGCTGTTTAACTGAAACAAACCGCGATCTATGCTTCCGTTCCGGTTCTGCCGGTTTATCGCATTGGGATTAAATCTGCTTTCTTCCCAGCATAATGCAAAAGACAAAGCAGGCGGGACATTAAATTCATCGGAACTATCCAGAATAGCGTATGCAATTTCCTGACTTGAACATAAGCCTGCAAAAAAATCTATTACCCAATCCCTGTATTCGGGATTACGAAAATATTCCAGAACAGCATCAGGTATAACTTCTGTCGGCGCAAACAATAAAGAAATATCTTCTTCTTCGTAATTAATTGTTATGGCAGGCGTTGTGTTTTTAAAGTGGCCAAAAGAGAGACCTATAAACAAACAAACGATTAATGAACATAATACCCCTGTAAACAGGGGTATTATAAATTTCATTTCTATTGTACGAAAACTTAATTCCAAAAAAGATTACCTTTCGACTCCACGAACCCTGATTATTCCATCTACCTTGCGAATCTGTTCCAATACGGCTTCAGGTATTTTCTGTTCGGTATCGATAATGTTAAAACCATAATCGTCACGATGGTGATTAATTAAATCCTGAATATTAACATTCGCATTTGCAAGATTGGTAGTAATCTGTCCTACCATATTGGGAATATTTCTATTCACAACAAGCAGCCTGTGCGGATACCGCTGTTCCAGTTTGCATTTGGGGAAATTTACAGAATTGCGGATTTCTCCGTTTTCAAGATAATCCATTATCTGCTGAACCGCCATTATCGCGCAGTTATCTTCGGCTTCCGGCGTTGATGCGCCAAGATGAGGAATACCGATAACTTTTTTACAGGCCAGAAGCTCCTGTGACGGAAAGTCAGTTACATAGCAGCTAATTTTACCGGATTCCAGTGCTTCAACTACATCCTTGTCTTTAACAAGCGCATTGCGCGAAAGATTAATAATACGGGCATCCTTTTTAATGATTTTAAATTTCTCGGCATCCAGAAGACCCTTGGTTGCTTCGCTTTGCGGAATGTGCAGCGTAACATAATCTGATTTAACAAGCAGGCTTTCAAGACTGTCAGCGCGGGTTACATCGCTGGAAAGGTGCCATGCGGCATCCACAGAGATGTACGGATCAAAACCGATAACCTTCATTCCTAACGCCATTGCATCGTTAGCGACCATTACACCGATAGCGCCAAGGCCGATAACGCCAAGAGTTTTCCCTTTTATTTCCGGCCCTGTAAATTTTGATTTTTCTTTTTCTACAAGATCCGCAACATCGGCTTTATCTGCAACTGTCGATGTCCAGTTAATACCGCCCAGAATATTGCGCGAAGAAAGAAGCATCGCTGCAATGGCGAGTTCCTTAACAGCATTGGCGTTTGCTCCCGGAGTATTAAAAACCACTACCCCGCTCTCGCTGCAGCGCTTAACCGGGATATTGTTATACCCGGCGCCTGCTCTGGCGATTGCCAGTACAGATGAAGGTATCTGCATATCGTTCATGTCTGCGCTGCGAACCAGAATTGCATCCGGATTCGGAATATCGCTTGCAATTTCATACTTGTCCCTGGGAAAAAGATCCAATCCAATGGGAGAAATTTTATTTAATGTCTGAATACGAAACATGTCTAACCCCTTTTTATTTAAATTAACTTTCGAATTTCTTCATAAAATCTATAAGCGCTTTTACGCCGTCAATCGGCATTGCGTTGTAGATACTTGCCCTCATGCCGCCGACAAGACGGTGACCTGCAAGGTTTATAAGCCCAACTGCGGCAGCTTCTTTTACAAACCGGGTTTCCTGTTCAGTTTTCTTTGCATCATCGTCCGCCATTGTAACAAACGGAATATTCATTAAACTGCGGAATTGTTTTTCCACAGGCGAATAGAACAGTTTTGAAGCATCAAGATAATCATAGAACAATGCAGCTTTTTCCTGATTCATTTTGGTAATCGCACTGATGCCGCCCAAACCTTTTATCCAATCTAACACAAGGCCGATCATGTAAATGCCGTAACACGGCGGAGTGTTATACATGGAGCTCTCTGTAACATGAGTATCATATTTAAGCATGACAGGCGCCCAAGCGGGAGCATGGCCGATTAAATCTTCGCGGATAATTACAACAGTTGTCCCCGCAGGTCCCAGGTTTTTCTGAGCGCCGGCGTAGAGAATGCCAAACTTGCTTACATCGATAGGTTCAGAAAGTATGCAGCTTGAAATATCAGAAATCAGCGGCACAGAACCTGTGTCCGGAAGCTTGTCCCATCTGGTACCAACAATTGTGTTGTTAAGGGTGATGTGATAATAGGCATCATCTTTCGCTGGCGCAGGAGCGTCCGGAATATATGTGTAAGCTTTGTCTTTGGAACTGGCTTTAACATCAACAGCGGCGTATTTTGCGCCTTCCTTAATTGCCTTATCAGACCAAATGCCTGTATCAATATATGTAGCTTTTTTACCAATGCCAGGAGCATCACCTGCTGCAAGGTTGAGAGGAACCATAGAAAACTGGAGCGAAGCGCCTCCCTGTAAAAATAATACCTTGTAGTTCGCAGGAATACCCATTAATTCCCTGAGCAGAGCTTCTGTCTTATCGATAATGGGTTTATAGTCCTTGGAACGATGGCTCATTTCCATAACCGACTGACCGGTGCCGTTTGCATCCAGCATTTCTGCGGCTGCTCTTTCTAAAACCGGTAAAGGTAAAACCGAGGGTCCAGGTGAAAAATTGTAAACACGCATATTAACTCCAAAATTTGTAATATATCTGTACAATACCCAAAATTTGGAGTTTTGTCGAGGTCTGCATTTCTAAAACACTGCCGAGCCGCCTGTCACAACCCATGTGGCAAGGATAGCAAGCACAAACGAGCCTGTGTAAACTGTTCCGCTCTTACGGTAAAGCCAGGTAGAAAAGAAGAAAAAAACCGCAAACTGAGGAACAAGAAGTATCAATATTGACATGAAAGGCCCGCCGAACAGCGATGAAAAGAGCATGTCTGCTCCGGGACCAAATCCCATAAAGAACGGAACATATTGAATTAACGCGATGATAAACAAACCGCCAAGCATAACAAGAATGCTGTAACCCCACCATTTAAGCTGGGTAAGCGCCTGGGAACAAAATGCCTGCGAATCCTTTCCTTTACACTTATACTCCGGAAGACGAAGCTGACCATAAAGTTTAACTCCTGCATTGATAGTAAAGAACGCTGTATAAACAGGCAGATAAACAAGGAACTGACCAAAACGTACCAGATTAAACGGCCTGAAAAACGGCCATATAAAACGGAAGTCGAGCTGGAAAACTGCAACGCTGATACATGTAAGAATGTACATGAAACCGGTTAAAATAAATGCTGCGATAACTGAGCGCACGATAACTTTTTTCCATCCATTTGCAGGACGTACAACATTTATATCTTTTTCAGGATAGCCCTGCATTCCAAGGTCTGCTAATGTCCAGCCGTCTTTGTTTCCGCCGCCTTTTTTGTACCAGTAACGAAGCGTAAAAAGCGCAACCAGCATAAGGAATCCAAGCCATGTAATAAAACCGTTTCCGATTGTCATGCGGAAAACATTTTCGGGTAACGGAAGAAGACCGTGACCTAGCTGAGTCATAAACGGAAATGTTACACCGCTTATTAAAATTGCAATTAAAAATGTGCTTGTGCGGCTCTTCGGCGAAAGCATTTTTGGATTGCTGTTTAACGGAAGCGCCAAAGATTCAAAAAATTTAAACTTTGTTAAAATTAAAAACAGCGGAAGCATGGAAACCATTGCTGCAATCATTGCCAAAAAGCCGAAAAATTCTTTTAACCACTGGACATGATTTGTATCTGTTATGTTTGTTTTTACTTCCAGCGCAGTTGTAAGCCAGTTCATTGCGGCGGTAAGACCATCACTGTGATACGTAACAAGACGGTGGTTTGTTTTTAAAAGTTCCATACGGCGCGCGCTGCCGTCTTCAAACGAACCGTAAGTTCTGTTCCATTCAACAGGGGCATCCTGTCCCATAAAATCACGGTAACGCAGCGGTGTTTTTTCCAGGCCAAGGATTGTTTGATTGTAGTCCCTCATGTTTTCGAATTCTTCGATTAGCGCCTGCAATAAAAGCACATTGTTAAATTTTATATTTTCTGAAACATATAGATTTAAAGGAAAAACTTCTCCGCACTGCAGTACAATGGCGCGGTGCTCAGGGAAGTCCGATGCCACAGACCATGATGACCATGTTCCCATGGAATGACCTGTAAGCGCCATTCTATCTGAATCTACAAAAGGAAACGAAGCCAAATGCTGCCATGCGCTTCTGCCGCCCATTGAACTATCAGCCAGACCATCAGAAATCTGCGGGCGGAAAAAATCCAGAATACTGAATGTCATCATTACCATAAAACGTTTTGGACCAGAAATAGTTTTATCCAGGTTTTTGATATTGTAATGCGCCCAGCCGCGTCCGCGCATTCCGGGACTGGAATCGCCGTGGCCGTAACTGTCTATCGACAAAACAACGATACCGCGGCGGGCAAGCTCGATACAAAAAGCAGCATTGGTATCCTTGTCGCTTTGATAACCATGCATTGCCAAAACAGCAGCCGCTGGATTCGCGGAGTCCGCAGTCTTTGGTTTATAAAGCCTGTACGCGATTTTTACAGGAAGCCCGTTTGCAGCATCGCTGGGGATTGGAATAAGGTAACTGGTTGTTACTTCCACATTGCCAAAATCGTTCCGTACGTGCGCAGCGATTCCTGCGCAAACAAATGTGATTATTACACATGCCGCAAAAACAATAAGCGGCTTAACAATTGCTTTATTCATAATTACTCCTTATTATATTATATCATGGAAAAGCTTTACTGTGACGCCAAAATCATAATCGAAAGAACAATCCAGGCAAATATGCCAGGACAGGCAGTGTTTAATGCGTTAAAAGACAAAAATTTTTCCGGAAACATTTACCTTGCGGCAATTGGCAAGGCGGCATGGACAATGGCTTCCAGCGCAAAGGAAGCGCTGGGAGACAGGATAAAACGCGGTATTATCATCACTAAATACGGATATTCATCCGGCGAAATCCCCGGTTTGGAAATTATCGAAGCAGGACACCCGCTGTCAGACGAAAACACAATTTTTGGCACAAATAAAATAATCGAAATGGCGCAAAATCTTGACGCGCAGGACGAACTTTTATTTCTGGTTTCCGGCGGCGGTTCTGCATTATTCGAATCTCCCCTGCCCGGCCTGACTCTCGCCGATATTGTAGACATCAATTCCAGGCTTCTGGCATGCGGCGCAGACATCGTAGAAATTAACATGATCCGTAAACGACTGTCCGGTGTTAAGGCAGGCAGGTTTGCACAGATCTGCGCTCCTGCCAAAGTGTTTACAGTGGTGTTATCTGATGTTCTGGGAGACAGGCTTGATTCAATCGCGTCCGGTCCTGCGGCGCCTGATTTGTCCACAGCGGATGAAGCAATTGCAATTGTAGAAAAATATAAACTTAATGTTAGCGATACCATAATGGAATATTTAAAAAAAGAAACTCCTAAATTTTTGGATAATGTAGAAACAGTAATTACAGGCAGCGTAAGTACGCTTTGCAATAGCGCCGCAGAAATAGCCGCAAGCCTTGGCTATAAACCGCATGTGCTTAGCACAAAAGTAAAATGTGAAGCACGCGAAGCCGGACGCTCAATTGCTTCGATAGTAACCAACAATAAAATAAAGCGTCCCTGCGCGATTATTTTCGGCGGAGAGCCGGTGGTCACAGTTAAAGGCACCGGCAAAGGCGGCCGCAGTCAGGAACTAACGCTTGCTGCAGCAGAAGGCATCACCGGAATAGACAACCTTGTTATTTTCTCTGTTGGTTCCGACGGCACAGACGGCCCCACCGACGCGGCAGGAGGAATAGTCGACGGCACAACAGCGCGCAGGCTTAAAGAAAAGGGAATAAATTTACAGGCTTTTCTGGACAACAACGATTCCTACAACGCTCTTGCCGCGGTCAACGCGCTGGTCAAAACAGGTCCAACCGGAACAAACGTGAATGATTTTTGCGTTGTCCTTTGCGAATGATTGAACAGTACGAAAATATCCATTAAACTTAAAGAATGGCGGACAGGGTTTTTACCGTACTCGACCTAATCGACCTGGATCTCAAGGAGCACAACTCCTTAAACTTGCGCTGTATCGGCGGCAGGAAAGGGCTTGGCAGATCGATCGATATTCCCGACCTGAACAGGCCCATGGGCGCCATAATGGGCTTTTTTGAGGATTTTGCGTACCAGAGAATTCAGCTTTTTGGACGGGGCGAAGTCGCATTTTTGCGGCAGCTTGAAAACGAAGGAAAAACCGAAACCATCAGGGAAATGTTTGGTTATGCAATGCCCTGCTGCATTTTTACCCACAGTTCCTGCCCGCACAAGGATTTTTTCGAAATTGCCGAAAAAGCGCAATGCCCCATACTGCAAACCGATTTGGGATCGGCGGATTTTTCTGCAAGAATAATGCGTATCCTTTCCAGAATTTTTTCCCCGCGGCAGATTATTCACGGCGTCCTTGTGGAAGTTTACGGCCTTGGAATTTTAATTCAGGGTGATTCCGGCGTCGGGAAAAGCGAAACTGCCCTGGAATTAATTCACCGCGGACACCGGCTTGTCGCAGACGATGTTGTAGAAATAAATTGTATCTACGGAAATACATTGATGGGCGCCGGCGCAAACAAAATTATCGGACATCACATGGAAATCCGCGGACCGGGAATAATCAATATTACGCATTTGTTTGGAGTACGCGCGATAAGAGATCGCAAGGAAGTTCAGCTTGTAGTTGAACTTGAAGAATGGGACTCCGATAAAAATTACGACAGGCTTGGCGCGGAGGATCATACAATCGAGCTGTTGGGAGTAAATATTCCCAAGCTAACAGTTCCGGTAAAACCGGGACGAAATATCCCCATTATTATAGAGACAGCCGCAATGAATGAACGGCTTAAATCGATGGGGTATCATGCTGCCAGAGAATTTAACAAAAACATATTAAAATGGATTGAAAGTGATGCGACCCGCTCTGTTTTCTTTGGCCATGATGATATTATATAAGGAACAAAAATGACTGAGAAATCGACTACAGTTATTAACAGAGCCGGTATTCATGCCAGACCTTCGGCGCTGCTTGTTCAGACAACAAAGAATTTTTCTTCGAACATTTATATTCAGAAAGGCTCAGATCGCATTAACGCCAAATCAATAATGGGTATTATTACTTTGGGCGCAGCTTACGGAACAGAATTAAAAATAATCGCCGAGGGAGAAGACGAAGCAGCCGCGGTAGATGCGATTATAAAACTCTTCGAATCAAAATTTGAGGAAGAGTAACCTGAGTGCGAAACATAAAAACTCGTTCTGAATATTCGATAATTAATGTACGAATATTAATTCTGATTTATTCGCTGCTTTGCGTTCTTACATTTCTTTTTTCCAGAAGTTTTTTTATTGATACTCTTCAGCGCGGCGATGTGCCGGACAATCTGCATTTAATTGTGTTTTTTACAATCCCTGTCGTACTGATAATCGTTCTTGGAGTTTCTGTTTTTAATCTTTTAATGGATTTTTTATATCATCGCCCGGGAAGCAAATTTAACGTCAGGCTTCTGGCTTACTTTATTGTTATAGTAGTTTTTTCGGTAACGCCGATAACATTGATGACAAGCACTGCCTTAAACGAGACTGTAAAGTTCTGGCACAGTATAGATTCCAGCACATCAACAAGAGCGGCAAACAGTTTTGTTGCCGATACTTACTCGCTTCATTTGGAACGCTTCGAAAACATCCTGCGTCAGAGTGATTTTTCCGGCACATCACATCATAGCGATATTTCGTCTGTTCAGGTTTTCCGTTTTTCCGACAACTCCTGGACAGAAACTTCCTTTACAGGCGACGAAGACTTCAGGCTGCCCTCTCCTCCTTCGGCAGAAAGCGGTTTTATTACAAGAGTTTTACCAAGAGATAACGGAACCATACGTTTTTTGCAAAGAATTTCGCAGAATACAGTGCGGATAATCAGTTACAATCTTGGCGCGGATTTTGACCGCGGAAAGTCCGTCCTGGATAATCAGGCGGAACGTTTTGAAACTGTTAACGAATTAAGAAAAAACATGCGACCGCTTTTAATTTATTACTATGCTGTGTTTTTTCTGCCAACTCTTTTAATGACTGCAATTATTGCTATCTCGTTTACGCGGCGCATTACCCGTCCAATTGTAGAATTAACCGAAGCAACTCAGCGGGTTGCAGAAGGTGATTTTTCTTTTCAGATACTTTCACGCCGCAACGATGAACTTGGCATTCTTATAAAATCTTTTAACTCCATGATACAGGATCTGGAAAAATCACGCGCCGCGCTTGTAAAAAGCGAAAAAATTTCTGTGTGGCAGAACATGGCGCAGCAGCTTGCTCATGAGATAAAAAATCCGCTTACTCCAATAAAACTTTCAGCAGAACGCGTACTGCGCAGATGGCAGAATAACCCGGAACAAATCGGCGAAATAATAGAAAGTTCCATGCTGGCGATAATACAGGAGACAGAAGGATTATCAACGCTGTTAAATGAATTCAGAACATTATCAAAACCAATGGAGCCGTCAAATTCAACCACAAGCATTCGTGAACCTGTGGAAGAAACGATTAACGTTTATTCAAGTTCTCATCCAAAAGTAAAATACGATATTGATCATGTACAAACGGACATACAGGTAAAAATTGACAAACATCGTCTTTCGCAGATTCTTGCAAACCTGGTAATTAACGCAATAGATTCCATGGACGGCGAAGGAACAATAGAGATTCGTTCCGATATTGTAAAAAAGCGCGAAGTATGTTATTGTAGAATAAGCATAAAAGATACGGGCAAAGGCATTAATACTGCGGAAAATCAGCTTCTGTTTACTCCGTATTTTACAACTAAAGAATCGGGAACAGGATTGGGACTTCCAATTGTTGAACGAATTGTCACCGATCACGGCGGTGTAATATGGTTTGATTCGGCAATCGGTATAGGAACAACTTTTTATATCGATATGCCGCTTGCCTGACCGCTAAATTTGCGAGGAAAAATCACATTGCCAACGATACTTATCATTGATGATGAACCCGGCATCAGGCAAACTCTTGCGCTGATTCTGGAAGATGAAAAATATAAGGTTATAACCGCCGAAGATGCGCTTGCAGGCATCGAGGTATTAAAATCCAATACAGTAGATTTAGTTTTTCTTGATGTACTGCTGCCAAAACTAGGCGGCATAGAAGCGCTGGAAAAAATTCGCAAAGATTCGCAGGTAGAAATAGTAATGATTTCCGGCCATGCCAATATTGACATGGCAGTGCGCGCAGTAAAACTTGGCGCTTTTGATTTTCTGGAAAAGCCGCTGTCGCTGGAAAAAGTACTTACAGTCTGCAGAAATGCGCTTGCCATAAAAAAACTCCGCGAAGAAAATAAAAACCTAAAAAGGATAAGCAATTTTTCCAGCGAGGATATTATCGGCACAAGCGCTTCTGTTAGAAATATACGGGAAACCGTAAAGCAGGCTGCAGCCAGCGATGCGCGAATTTTAATAACCGGAGAAAACGGTTCCGGAAAGGAAGTAATTGCCAGGGCTATTCATCTTTGTTCAGCAAGAGCAGATAAACCCTTTATTGATGTAAACTGCGCGGCTATACCGGAAACATTAATAGAAAGCGAATTATTCGGTCACGAAAAAGGCGCGTTTACAGACGCATTTTCCACGCGCAAAGGACGGTTTGAACTGGCGCACGGAGGCACACTGTTCCTTGATGAAATCGGCGACATGAGCCTTTCTGCGCAAGCCAAAGTACTGCGCGTTATTCAGGAACAGAAAATAGAACGCGTAGGCGGCGAAAAAACTATAGAAACCGATGTACGTATCATTGCGGCGACAAATCAGGATTTGGAAAAAGCATGCAAGGAAGGACGATTCAGGCAGGATCTTTTCTTCAGATTAAATGTAATTCCGGTACATGCCCCTTCCCTGCGCGACAGACCAGAAGATATTCCTCATTTACTTTGTCATTTTTTAAATGTTATGGAAAAAGAAATAACCCTGGAATCCGATGCTCTGGACGCGCTTTATGCCCACAACTGGCCGGGAAATGTACGGGAACTAAAAAATTTAGCGGAAAGAATTGCTGTAATGCACCAGGGAGAAACAATAAACGGAGATGAGCTGAATAAATTACTAAACAAAAAGACTAAAAAAACGGCAAATAATGAACAGAATCACGGAAAAAAACAGGGTTTACAGGCAAACCTGCCCGATGGTATTTTTGAGCAGGGTTTTAACGAAGCCAGAGATTGTTTTGAAAAATGTTATTTGGAGTTCCAACTTTTAAAAAACAATGGTATAATATCCAGGACAGCGGAGGCTATCGGGATTTATCCAAGTAACCTTCATGCTAAACTTAGGAAATACAGCATAACAACAAATAGTAAGGATGATTTATGAAAGAAATGACAGATCGCCAAAAGCAGGTTTTGAATTTTGTCGCAAACTACATTAAAAAACATTCGTATCCGCCAACAATAAGGGAAATTGCAGATCATTTCTCTATTTCTGTTAAAGGCGCGCATGATCATATTACTGCCCTGCGAAAAAAAGGACATTTAAAACAGGCTGACAAACGGCCAAGAACAATGGGACTTACCCACTTAAGGCCGGAAGATGCAGACTTAATGGAAATACCGCTTCTTGGAAGCGTTGCTGCAGGTCTGCCGATTATGGCAGAAGAAAACTTCGACGGAAACATTCTATTGCACCGTTCTATGCTAAAAAGAAGCAAAAAATATTTTGCGCTTAAAGTAAAAGGCGATTCAATGTCTGGAGTCGGCATACTGGAAGGCGATACTGCAGTTATCGAAAAACAAAACATTGTTAAAAACGGCGAAATAGCAGTAGCGGTAATAGACGATGCCGTAACACTTAAGCGTTTCTACAAAGAAAGCACCAGAATAAAACTGCAGTCAGAAAATCCGGCTTACAAACCAATTTACAGCCAGGATGTAAAGGTTATTGGGCGGCTGTTTACAATAATACGTAACTATTTAAATGACCGGCGCTTCTATAAAAGCATATGCCTTTCTGGGTCCGGAGCTGGGCAAAAAACAGGAAGCTGTTGACAACATAAGGATAAAGTATCCGGGCGCCGAAACATCAATTTTTTACTCAGGCGAAACTCCCGTAGGCGCTATTGCCGATTCGATTCAAAATCATAATCTGTTTGCAGAAACGCGGATAATAATTATAAAAAATGCAGAACATATTAAAAAAAAGGATGAGACAGAAATACTAGCTTCCTGTATAAGAAATCTGGAACCTGATACTATCATTATCCTTCTTTCAGACGAAATTAAACTGGCTTCTGGTCTTGAGGATTTATTTACCCAGGATGGCGGTGTTTCAAAAGCCAACCGTCAGGTTTTTTACGAAATGTTTGAAAGGGAAAAAAATGAATGGATAAGGCAGTTTTTTAACAGAGAAGGTTTTTATATCGATAATGACTGCATTGCTGTAATCCTTGAAATGGTAGAAAATAATACTGAAGCATTAAAAAGAGAATGTTCCCGCTTAATATATTTTTTACCCCGGAACGAAACTAAAAAAATCTGCAAAGAAGATATAGAAAAATGGCTTTCCCATAACAGGGAAGAATCTGCTTTTACGCTTTTTTCACGGATTGCATCCGGAGATCTTTCCAAAGCGCTGGAATCCATGATGGTAATGCTGGCTGCAAAAGAAAGCGCACAGGGTATTCTTGCCGGCCTTGCGTGGTGCTTCAGGAAATTAAACGACTATTTAAATTTACTGGAAACAGGAGATGTCAATAACAATTTTGAGTTAAAAAAAATAGGGCTTTCATCTCCTAAAGCAAGAGATGACTATTCCAATGCCGCCAGGCGATACAACACTGAATCCGTTGAAGCCTGCCTTGCGCTTACTGCCGAATATGATGTCCTGCTGCGTTCTCCCGTTGCCGCTCTTGAAAGATTATTAATGGATAGGTACATCCTGGCGCTTGTAAATACCGGCAGAAATAATTAAAACATTTCAATATTAAAACTGGTCAATAAAATCGTCAATAAATTTTACCGCTTCTTCGAATTCACTGTGCAAAAGAAAACCGGATAAAGACGCAAGCTGCTCCTTAACCGAATTCGGCATAACTTTTTCCTTTAGGCTTGCGATTAATTCCTTGGCAGTTTTTTTATTATATTCTGTACAGGCAGCGCGAATCTCCGTTAGTTTTTCCATTAATTTTGCATAATCAAAATCGCCTGTATTTTCTTTTTCTGTTTTATGTTCTTTTGCTTCAAATCTGTAAATTATTGTATATAGCGATTCAAGGAATGCAGGGAGCTCTGCCAGAACAGATTTAATATCCTTATCACGTCCTGCCTGTTCAAGGTCTGAAGCCCTAACAGAAAGATCTTTTTCGCCTACATTGGCAAGAGCGCTTTTCATTGAATGCACATTAATTATAAACATGGATAAGTCATCGGCTCTGCGGCATTTATTAATGTAAATCGCCTCCATAATAGCAGCCGCTTTTTTCGCGTCACGGATAAAGAATTCCGCCAACTGAGAATCAATAACTAAATTATTGCCGCCTTCCAATAAATTGGCTTTTTGCCGCCGTGCCGCTTCAACTACCTCCGGCGGATATTTGTCGCGTATCAGTTTATTAAGCGTGATATTCAACTGGCGGATATCAATCGGCTTGGAGATAAAATCATCAAACCCGAACTGGATAAACATTTCTGCCTGTCCTGCAAGCGCATTGGCAGTTAATGCAACTATTGGTTTTCCATATTCCAGACTGCGGATTATTTTTGTCGCTTCAATGCCGTCCATTCTGGGCATCATATGATCCATAAAAATAATATCATAATCATGTCCGTCACGGATTTTATCAATAGCTTCAAATCCGCTGGCTGCAGTATCAATGGAAAGACCGTAAGGCGACAGGAGCCCCTTGGCTACATATAAATTTGTTTCAACATCGTCAACGACCAAAACGCGGCCGTAAGGCATATATTCCCGTTTAATCTGCACAGTTTTAATTTTTAATGCATTTGCAAGATTAAGCTGCATAAGATTATCAGCCATTTCTTTGCCAATAGGATCGGGATCAAAACATTTTTGCGGAAGCTTTACAGTAAATATAGACCCAAGGCCCGGAGTGCTTTCTATATCGATAGTTCCCTTCATAAGCAATAGAAGGTTTCGCGTAATATTCATGCCAAGACCGGTGCCTTCGGTTTTACGGTTCGCTTCCATATTAAAACGGGAATATTCGCTTCCCAGCTTACGCACCTGTTCCGCCGTCATTCCCTGCCCGGTATCACTGACACGGAAAACCAGAACAACATCTTTATCCGGATCTGCTTCTGCATTTATTGATTCAACAAAGACAGAAAGAATTATCATTCCTTCCTGTGTGTACTTAAACGCATTAGACAGCAAATTATTTAAAATCTGTTTTAAACGAAGCTCATCTCCAATAAGCAATGTAGGCACCTTTTCACTAACATCCAGCTTAAATTCGATCGGTTTACTTTCGTAGCGCATCATATTTAACTGAACAGTATCATGAATCAGGCTTGCAATATCATAATGAGCGGGTATTAATTCCAGTTTACCGGCTTCTATTTTGGAAAGATCCAGTATGTCATTAATTATACCAAGCAGCAAATCGGCGGAATTATAAATTCTTTCCAGCGCATCTTTTGTAACTCTGGGAAGCGAATCATCCTGAAGCTGAATTTCTGTAATGCCTAAAATAGCGATCATGGGAGTGCGGATTTCGTGACTCATCTTTGCCAGAAAGTCACTTTTTGCCTTGCTGCTTTCTTCGGCTATTTCCGCCTTGCGCATTTCAGCCATCATTGCTTTCTGTTCCCGTAAATCCCTGATATATTCGATAATGGTAAATTCGTTTCTGTGCTTAACGCGGACACAGGTAATTTCTGTAGGAATTTGTTCTCCGTTTAATTTCTGATGCATCCATTCAAAGCGGCTATAACCTTCCTTGAGCGCTTTACCAACAAGAGCGGTGCCTTTTTCTGTTGACAATATTCCATCAGGCTGATACTCAGGCGAAAGCTGTTTAAATTTTTCGATAAATTCCAGTTTATCGATTAAGCCGAACATTTTTATAGTTTCCTGATTACAATCCAGAATATTAAAATTTTTATCCCAGAAAAAAGCGCAAAGAGGAGCTTCATCTACCATGATTCGGGTTCGTTCTTCCGTCTCGCGCATTTTCATAATCTGGTAATTACGATTAACCGCAGTACTCATCATTAGACCTGCGGATGTTAAAATGCTTATTTCTTCATCCGAAAATGTCCGCTCGCTGCAGCAATCATCAATGCTGAAAAAACCCCAAAAATCACCTTCCAGAAACATTGGAATCATAACGATTGACTTCATTTCGTAGTAACCCAAAAAATCGCGGTCTTCTTCCGGTAATTTGGATAAAGGACAATTAATTATTTCTCCGTTTAAAAATAACTTTTCCCATCCTTTTTTCATGCTGTATGGAAAATGCAGGCCATACGGAATCTGTCTGCATTTTTTGCCGGATTCACTCAGCCATTCATGCCTTAAAACAAAATGACGAACATCGTCGATAATTTCATTGCGCCAAATTTGAACGCGGTCAACATCAAGACAACGTCCTAAAAGCTCAAAGCTCTTTAGTAATGAGGTTTCAAAAGAAACATCATCATTACCTGCCAGCAGAATAGTGGCTGCGGTATTAACCGTATCCAGCAAACGCGTCTGCTTCTCCAGAGCTTTTGTCTTGTTGGTTATCATTAAATCTGCGCCCTTACCGCTTTAAAAAGATCTCTTGCATTAAAAAAAACATCCGCTACTTTTGGATCATAATGCGTTCCGGCATTTTCCATAATAATTTGAACAGCTTCTTCGTCTGTAAATGCTTTTTTATAAGGTCTCTCGGAAACAAGAGCATCGTAAACATCTACAATTGCCATTATTCGTCCTTGTAAAGGAATCTCTTCGCCTTTTAATCCGTTAGGATAACCTTTCCCGTCCCAACGTTCATGATGACTCCCTGCAAATAACCTGGCATTCCGCAAGAATTCACCTTCGCCGGTTTGAGCGATAATTTTGTCGATTATCCGCTCCCCTTCCTGCGCATGAGTTTTCATTACTTCGTATTCGTCATCAGTCAGTTTACCGGGTTTGTTTACGATAATATCGGTTATGGAGATTTTCCCCAAATCGTGCATACGCGCCGAAGATATTATTTTATCTGTATCCCAGCCTGATATTTCATCAAGATAAACATTGCGTTTTCTCATTTCGTTAATTAAAATTTTTATATATGCCGATGTGCGTTCAATATGACCGCCGGTTCCCTTGTCGCGGCTCTCTACAATATTTGCCAGAACCGATACTATGCTGTTTTGCAGCCTGTTAATCTGCGATGTTCTTTCGCGGATTATTTCGTCGATATCAAGATGAGTTTTAATACGATTTAAAAGAACAGGCGTAGAAAACGGTTTAGTAACAAAATCGACGGCGCCCATTTCGAACCCATGTACTTCGACAACAGAATCTGTACGGCCGGTTAAAAACATTACCGGAATATTCGACCATAAGCTTTCGGACTTTAACCTTCTGAGTGTTTCAAACCCGTCTACACCCGGCATTTCAATATCCAAAAGGATCAAGTCAGGGGTAACTTTTTCCAAAAGCGTAAACATTCTGTCTGCAGACGGCATTGTCATAACCCGGTATTGGTTTTCCAGCGCTGTTTCCGCCATCGAGAGATTGGTATCACTGTCATCTACGACAAAAATCGTTTTCATAAAATTTTCCTTAAATAATTGTACTACAAATAAGGTTTTTTGAACATTATAATATAGCGCAAAAAAACCCTCTAACCAGACCACTTTTAAGCGGTATGGCAGAGGGATGTTGTTCTATCTGTTTTAACAGTCAGATCAGGCAACTTTAAAATGCGAAACTGCCTTAACCAATTCCTCTATACTTTCCTTGTTTTTCCCGCTTATTTCCCTTACCCGTATAACCGCTGTATTTATCTGGTCTGCGCCTATAGCCATCTCGCTCATACCGCTTGTAATATTTGCAGTTACATTTTCCAGGTTTTTACTTTCATTAATAACTTCTTTGCTTCCTTCAGACATTTCTTCTGATTCATTTTTTACCTGGAAAGTAATTTCATT
>Ga0123356_10002449_pt1 | contig 19833 bp, 10 predicted proteins | sample TergutEmb28metaG_2_FD_92546 | JGI IMG/M metagenome (GOLD analysis project Ga0123356, IMG submission 92546) | Embiratermes neotenicus P3 segment gut microbial communities from Petit-Saut dam, French Guiana - Emb289 P3 | ecosystem: Host-associated > Arthropoda: Insects > Digestive system > Gut ... | reverse complement strand
CGGCGCTCAGCCCCAACCGTTCGGTCACGTCGCCCGCGACGCTCTCAGCCATCCGCACGATCGACTCCCCGTTCAGGAGCCGGGGGTAGACCTGGCTGGCGGAGGCCAGCGCCAGGCCGGGCACCGCTGGCCAGACCGGCGCGACTCGGGGGTGGTGGCCGAGTGGGTGCACCGGCTCCACCAGCGGTGCGCGCTGCACCGTCCAGTCGGCCACGTCACCGTCGCAGAAGTCGGGCGCCAGGCGTCTCAGCATGCCCGTGAAGCGCGCGTAGATCGACCCATCCTCCTCGGTGAACTCCGGGGCGGAGACCTCGCAGTACTTTGGGAGGTAGAGCAGACGCAGCCCGTCGGTGTGCTCGGTGCCGACCACGTGGGAGGTCTCCACCACCGTGGTGATTGGCGTCGGATCACAGATGTTCACCGTGTAATAGGGGAGGATCGAGCGGCGAACCTTGAGCACCAGGCAGACGCAGCCCAGGTAGCGTCTGGGATAGGCGTCGAGCAGGCCCTGCAGTGAGTCGGGCAGCAGGCGCGCCAGTGCCGGCGGCTGCAGGGTGGGGATGGTCAGGTCGAAGGGCTGCTCCTCGCCGTCCGCGATGACGCCGCTGACGCCGCCGGTCGGGTCGACCGCCAGTCCCTCGACGCCGGCGCCCAGGCGCACGTCCACTCCGAGCGAAACCGCCTTCGCCGCGACCGCATCGATCAGTCGCTCGTGGCCACCCCTGAGGCAGCCCATCATCTCACTCCCGCCGCCTTTCCGTGCGCTGCGCATCCGGTTGGTGCGCGCCCACAGGTAGGTGGCCGGCAGTTCCTCGTAGGAGGAGTCGAAGCGCGAGTTCAGCAGCGGCTTCCAGATCCGCTCCACCACCTCGCGTCCACAGTGGCGCTGCAGCCAGGCCAGCAGCGGCGTGTCCTCCAGGGGCTCGTAGTCGCGCCGCAGCTGGCACTGGGCCACGAACCAGGCCAGTCGGGCCCGCGCCGGCGGCGACAGCGGCGGGAAGCGCACGAAGTCGCCGATCCCGTTGAACGGGAACATCCGACCGTCCACGAAAAAGCCGGCGCCGACCGGCGAGAAGCTGAGGTCTCCGGAAAGCCCCAGCTCGTCGGACAGCGCGATCATGCGCTCGTCGGAGGGGACGATCACGTGGTAGAAGCGATCGACCCGGTGCCCGCCGAAATCCATCGCCGCGGCCAGGCCGCCGGCATGCGGCGCGCGCTCGAGCAGCGTGACCTTGGCACCCGCCTCGGCCAGGCGCAGCGCGAGGACGGTGCCGAGGATTCCGGCGCCCACGATTCCGATACGCGGCTCGTCGGTCATCCTGCGGCAGGCGAGAGAACTCGGAGAACCGGCATCCGTCACTCGTCGCGAGAGAGGGGCGAGATCGGGGGCGGCTGAATGCGACCCACCAGGTGGGCCGCCATCAGGCGGCCGTAGGCCATCACCGTCGGGCGCAAGTTCATCTTCGACTGGCCCAGCCGGCGGCTCCAGTCATTGACGGTCGGCACCTCGGCGACACTGGCGCCGGCGTTGTACAGCTTCAGCAGCAACTCGACGTTGGCCGCAAAGCCGGGCTCGCGTACGAGCAGGTATCCGTAGGTTTCGGCTGCGCGACGGAGCGTCCCAGCTCGGTACACGCGGTACAGCGAGCTGAGCGTGTGGACTTCGCGGAGGCCGCCTACGTACCGGAAGGCATTGGAGACCGAGCGCGAGGCGGCCAGTCGCCACGGCGCCACCCCGATGATCCGCCCGCCCGGGGCGTACACCGAGGCCAGGACGACGTCGTAGCCCTCCTCGAACCGCTCGAGCATCCGCGGCAGATCATCGAGATCGGACGTGTTGTCAGCTTCGAGGGTGACGATCGCGTCGTCGTCCTGAGCCTCGCCCAGGGCCGCGCGCAGGCCCGAGTTGATCGCGGTGCCGAGGCCACGATTGACCGTATGCCTGACGATCGCCAGATGCAGGCCGTCCCGGTGCTCCTCGATCGCCTCGGATGTGCCGTCGCGGGATCCGTCGTCGACGAAGATCACTCGCGCGCCCAGGTCGAGCGCGCGCGGCGTCAGATCCGCCATCAAGTTCGGGATGTTGTCCCGCTCGTTGTAGGCGGGAATGACGAACCGAATCATGGGCCAGGCTCAGGCCACGGCGCGCAGCGGCCGCCGCTCCCCCGGCATGTCCAACAGCTTGAAGGGCCTGGAGTTGGCCGCGGAGTCTCGCACCGCCAGCGCGGCCGCGAGCGCCCGGCAGCCTTCGTGGGCGCTGACCGGCTCGCGTGTGTCCCCGAGCACGCATTCGGCGAACGCTTCGAGTTCGGCCCGCAGCGGCTCCACCCGGCGCAGGGCGAAGCGCACAGCCGTGCCCTCGGCGTCGCCGCGGACCCGCGCGAGCTCGTCCCATCCGGTGGGAGAACCGGTCGACTCCGTGAACCAGACGTCCTGAGTCAGATACGACGCGCTGAGCATCCCGCCCTCGCCGATCACGGTGAGCTCACGCCGCTTCTCGGGCGTCAGCCAGTTGACGTCCAGGAGTCCCATCGGCCCGTCGTCGCCGAACCGCAGCAGGCACGAGATCATGTCCTCCTGGGTCGGGTGCAGATACCGAGTGCCCTCGGCGTAGATGCTGGTGATGGTCGCCCCGAGGACGTATTGCATGATGTCCAGGTCGTGGGTGGCGAGGTCGATGGTGACCCCGGCATCCATGATCCGGGTGGGCAGCGGGCCGACGCGCGTGGCGTGGATCCGGAACACCTTGCCCACCCGGCCCGCGGCGATCAGCTCGGCCAGCTTCGAGACGGCCGGGTTGAAGCGCTCGATGTGGCCGACCATCAGCTTGACGTGCGCCTCGCGTGCGGCAGCGGCCATCCGCAGACCGTCCTGGAGGGTGGTGGCGATTGGCTTCTCGACGAACACGTGCTTGCCGGCGGAGATCGCGTCGAGGGCGATCGACGCATGTCGAATCGACGGGACGCAGACGCAGACGGCGTCCACGTCGGGGCGCCTGATCATCTCCCGGTAGTCGGCAAACCAGGCGATTGGCCGCCGCCCGATGCGCTCGCGCGCCACCGGTTCGTTCGGCTCCGCGATCGCGACCAGACGTGTCGATTCGATCTTCTCGAGTGTCTCGACGTGGAACGCGCCCATCCGGCCCGCCCCGATCACCGCGATGTTGAGCTCATCACTCACGCCGCCACCTCCGTAGCTTCGGCCACCGACTCGGCCACGATCAACGCGATCCGTCCCGACGCGTCGCCATCACCAAAGATCGTCGGCCGTTCCATTGGGAGCGGCCGGTTCAACGCCTCCTCGAACGCGTCGGCGTCGATGCCCACGATCGCGTTCCACCCTGCCTGGACCGTGTCCACCCACTCGGTCTCCTCTCGGAGGGTCAGGCAGCGCACCCCCCACAGGTAGGCCTCCCGCTGGACGCCGCCGGAATCGGTGGCGATCGCCCGTGCGCCTCGCTCCAGTTCGAGCATGCGGGTGTACGGCACCGGATCGACCACGTCGACGTTGCCGGGAATGCTGAGGCCCCACTCCAAGATCCGCGCCCGCGTGCGCGGGTGTACCGGGAACACGACTCGCCACGGAGAGCGGCTCAGGCAGTCCAGCACGGCCTTCAGCCGGACGGGATCGTCGGTGTTGTAGTTGCGGTGCACCGTGGCCAGCAGGTACTCGCCTCCGGCAGGCACCACGCGGTCGCGCCAGGACTCGAGGATGTCGCACAGCGGATCGCCGGTGACATGGATCTTGCCGCGGACGCCTTCGCTCAGCAGGTTGCGTCGCGCGCCGTCGGTGGGGGCGAGCAGGACGTCCGCGAGCCGGTCGGTCTCGATCCGGTTGTGCTCCTCGGGCATGTCCATGCGGCGGGAGCGCAGTCCCGCCTCGATGTGGATCAGCGTGACGCCCGCTTCGGCGGCGGCGAGCGCCCCGGAGAGGGTGCCGTTCGTGTCGCCGCGGACGAGAACGGCGTCGGGTCGCTCGGCCTCGATCAGCGCTGCCAGGCGCTCCTGTCCGAGCGCCACCTGTTTGGCCCGGGGGAGCGAGCCGACCGCGAGGTTGAAGTCCGGTCGAGGCAACCGGGTGGCCAGGATCTGGCCGTCCGACATCGCCTCGTCGTAGTGCTGGCCGGTGTGCACGAGCAGCTCGTCGACGAGACCGCGCAGCGCGGCGCAGACCGGCGCCGCCTGAATGATCTCCGGGCGAGACGAGATGACCGAGATCACCTTGGGGCGTTCCGGCCCACGAGTTTCTGCTGGCGAGTGTTGTCCCATTGCCCGATAGAACGGGCCGTGACCCGCACCCCTTTCGCGTCGCCGCGAGAAATCCGGGCCGTGCTCCGTATATGAATCGTGTGCAGCGTCATGACCATCGGCCTATTCGACACCGAGACGCCGCTGACGGCGCTCCGCGAGGAGATCCTCGAACGGATCGCCGGGGTGGTGGAGCGGGGCGTGTTCATCCTCGGCCCCGAGGTGGCGACGTTCGAGGAGGAGTTCGCCGCCTACATCGGCGTCCGCCACGTGATCGGCGTAGCCAACGGCACGGACGCGATCACCATCGGCCTGCGGGCGCTCGGCGTGCAGGCCGGGGACGAGGTCGTGGTGCCGTCGTTCACCTTCTACGCCTCGGCCGAGGCGATCGTCAACGCGGGCGGCCGACCGGTGTTCTGCGACGTCGACCCGAGCACCCGCAACGTGACCGCCGAGACAGTGGCGGCGGCGCTGACGCCGCGGACCAGGGCGATCGTGGCGGTGGACCTGTTCGGGGTGCCGGCGCCCCTGGATGAGATCCGGGCGCTCGGCCTGCCCGTTCTGGAAGACGCGGCCCAGGCGGCCGGAGCGAGCCTGAATGGCCGCCGCGCGGGCTCGCTCTCGGAGCTGGCCACGTTCTCGTTCTATCCCTCCAAGAACCTCGGCGCGCTGGGCGATGGCGGCGCGATCTGCACCGACGACGACGACTTGGCAGCCATGGTTCGGGCGCTCCGCTTTCACGGCTCCCACGACAAGCAGAACTTCGACTACGTCGGCTACAACTCCCGCCTCGACGAGATCCAGGCGGCGGTGCTGCGGGTTCTGCTGGGCGAACTCGACTCGTGGTGCGAGGGCCGGCGCGCGGCCGCGCGGGCGTATGCCGACGCCGGTATCGAGCGGTACGTGCAACCGCCGGCGGCGCCCGACGGCGTCGATCCTGCCTGGCATCTGTACGTGGCCACGCATCCGCGCGCCGATCGGCTGATCGCCGGCCTGGGAGAGCGCGGGATCCAGGCCCGCTCCTACTACCGCACGCCCCTGCACCGTCAAACGGCGATGGCGCCGTACATCCCGGCGCGGGCGGGCGCGCTGCCGGTCACAGACGAACTGGCGCGCACCAACCTGGCGTTGCCGATGAGCCCGACGCTCGACGCCGATCGCGTCGCCGACGTGGTCGCGGCACTGGCGACGCTGACCGGCTAAACCTGTCGCGACCCACGCACCGGCACGCCCAGCATGACGGCGCCGGCGGCCATCAACGCCCTGTCGCCGACCTCCGGCTCCCCTCGGACCTTGCCCGGCGCCGGTGATCGCCGGCTCCGGGCGAACTTCACACGAGCTTCATACGAACTTCATACGAACGGTCAAAAGCTGCCGGAGATCCGGCCCGTTTTTTGGGGTGATGCTGATCTCCGGACTCTCAGGTAGGGCTGTGCTGGGATCGAGATTCCGGAAGCTCATGGTCACCGTGCTGGTCCTGACGGGGGCACTGCTTGCGGCCACGATCGCGCCCGCCGGCGCGTCCGCCGCGGTCGCATGCCCCAACTCGAATCCGATCGTCAACGAGAACAACTGCATGGGCTCCGGCACGAGCGCCTGGCAGCTGCAGAACTACAGCGACAACATCGGCGGGTTCTCCACCAACACTAGCTACAACATCGGGAGCTCGGTCGATCTGAAGATCGGGACCACTCTCAGCGGCACACAGAAGATCAACCTGAACGTGTACAGGATCGGCTGGTACGGCGGAGCCGGCGCCCGCCTCACCTACACGAACAGCGGCATCACGATCAACAACTCGTACACGTGCAACCCGATGGATCCGACCACCGGGGAGGTGAGCTGCTCGAACTGGAACGTGACAACGACGATCCCGGCGAGCGCGTTCCCGGTCACGGGCATCTACGAGGCGCAGTTCACTGACCCCGGCTCCGGGAACATCGAGAACTACGTCCTCTTGCCGATCCGCAACGACTCGGCGAATTCGCCGATCCTGTACGTCCTCCCCGATGCGACCTACCAGGCCTACAACACCTGGGGGCCGACGGCGGCCAGTTGCAAGTCGCTCTACTTCGACGCGTGCGGCGGCCCGAACACGATTTCCGGCAGCGATCGCGCGGTGGCGGTCTCGTTCGATCGGCCGATGGCCGATGGCGACGGCGAGGAGAACCGATTCTTCGGCGTCGACGTCGAGTGGGTGCAGTGGCTGGAGGAGCAGGGCTACAACGTCAGCTATACCGACGACATCCAGACCGATGAGAACGGCAGCTCTCTGCTGAATCACCAGATCGATCTGATCTCAGGACACAGCGAATACTGGTCGGCGGCGACATACAACAACTTCATGGCGGCCCGGAATGCCGGGGTGAGCATCGCGTCGTTCAGCGGCAACACTGCGTACTGGCAAACCCGGTACACCGACAACTACCGCACACTGGTCTGCTACAAGACGGTCCAGGGACCGAACACGCCGAATGACCCGGCATCGCTGAATTCGCAGGGCCTGGTCGGCGCGGGCGACAACCCCAGCCTGGCCACCACCTCGAGACGCGACCCCGGTGCGCCCAACGGCGTGGTCGACGGCGGAAGCGAACCGCCCGGAGGCGAGATCGGCCCCAACCAGCCCGAGAACCAGCTGCTGGGCGCGCTGTACATCGGAGACAACGACTCCGAGAACTGGGGCCTGTCGGTACCGGCCACCGACGCCCTGGGGGACTTCGCGGGCAACAACGTGTGGCGCAACACGGGAATCTCGACGACGACCACCACGACGTTCGGCAACGACATGGTGGGTTGGGAGTGGGACACCATCCCCAGCGCCTCGAGCCCGCTTTACAAATACGCGGCGTCGCTCGAGCCGCCAGGCGTCAGAATCGTCGCCCAGACCGCCGTGAACAATGCCGCCTCGGACACCCCGGACAGCTTCATCCAGGACGCCGGGGACATCCGCGCCTCGACGCCGCCGCCGGGTCAGCCGGCCGACTCGACCGCGACCATGTATCGCGCATCCAGCGGCGCATACGTGTTCGACGCCGGGACGATCGAGTGGTCGAACGGCCTCGGCAACTTTCAGCAGATCGACCAGGCCACCTACAACATCCTCTCGGACATGGGCGTCCAGCCGGCCACTCCGGAGACGGGGCTGGTGCTCGATCCGGCCGGACAGCCCGCCCTGCCCTGGGCAGCGTTCACCGTGAACCCGAACCCGGTCCACTTCGGAGACCCGGCCACCTTCGATGCCTCCAGCAGCTTCGTCGGCAGCGGGGCCACGATCACCGACTACCAGTGGGATTGGGGCGGCAGCAACGGGACCTGGGTCGATGGCGGCACCTCGCCGACGACGACGCATACCTTCGCCACCCAGGGCACCTACACCGTGGGCCTGAAGATCACCGACTCGCTCGGTCGCACAGACGTCACCAACGAGGTGGTCACGGTTGCCGGCGACCCGCCGCCGACGGCGTCGTTCACGGTCGACCCGGCCAAGCCCGTCGCCAACCAGCAGGTGACGCTCGACGCCTCGGGGTCGGTGGGCACGGCGCATCCGATCGTCGATTACAAGTGGGATCTGAGCGGCACCGGCAACTACACACTGGACACGGGCACCACGCCGACGACGACCACATCGTTCCCGGCTGCCGGCAATTACACCGTGGGCCTGGAGGTCACGGACAGCGCTGGCAACACGGGCACCACCCAGGTCACGATCACCGTGCTCGCGACCGGGGCGTCGAGCTACGAGGACGCGGTGGCGGTGACGCCTGGGCTGCTGCACTACTACAAGATGGGCGAGAGCGCCGGACCTACGATCAACGACAGCGCCGGCAGCGACCCGGGCACGATCTCGGGCGCGACGTTCGGTCAGCCCGGGCCGATCCTGGACGATCCGAGTACCGCCGTGTCGTTCCCAGGCCAGGCCGATGACGGCACGGGCGGGTCGTTCGGGCAGATCCCGATGGACCTGTCCGCCGACAAGACGATCACGATCGAGTTCTGGCTGAACTGGACCTCGTACGCCAACAATGACGACCTGGCCATGGAGTTCACGCCGAACTTCAACAACAACGCGGGTGGGTTCCTGGTGGATCCGAACGCAGCCGACGGGACCTTCTCGGTCGCGATCGGCCAGGGCGCGTCGCGCAACATCGCCGCCTTCCAGCGCCCCACCCCCGGGGTATGGCACTACTACGCGTTCGTGCTCGACACCACGCAGAGCGGCGCAACGACGATCACCCCGTACGTCGACGGACAGGCGGTCAGCTATACGAAGCAGGGATTCAGCGGCACGGGGGCGGGCAACTTCGCCGACTCGACCCTGTACCTGATGTCACGCGGCGGAAGCTCACTGTTCGGCACCGGCCAGCTCGCCCAGTTGGCGATCTACAACGGCGCGCTCAACCTGCAGCGGATCCAGGATCACTTCAACTCCTACGGGACGAATCCGCGGCCGACGGCGTCATTCACGATCTCGCCTAATCCGGCGCCGCTCAACGGCACCGTGACGTTCGACGCGTCCTCCTCCAGTTATGCGAAGGGATCGATTATCCAGTACCAGTGGGATCTGAACGGCACCGGCACGTACTCGCAGACGACCACGTCGCCGACGATCACCACCTCGTACAGCAGCCAGCAGGCCATCACCGTGGGCCTGCGAGTGGTCGACAGCGACTTCGGAACCGACTACACGACGCGGACGTTCTTCGTCGGGAACTCTCCACCCGTCGCCTCCTTGAAAGCCACGCCCAACCCGGCGATAGCCGGGCAGACGGTGACGTTGGATGCGTCAGGCTCCAGCGTGCCCAACGGCTCGATCTCGGACGTCAAGTGGGATCTGGACGGCAGCGGGAACTTCGCCACCGATACCGGGACGAGCCTGAAGCTGATGCATGCCTTCCCGTCCGTCGGTCTCTACGCCGTGGGCCTCGAGCTGACGAGCAACGCAGGGGTGGTCACGAAGACGTCGATCCCGATCGTCGTGCTGAACCAGGGCGTCTCTGACTATGAGGATGCCGTGACGGACACCGCCGGCGTGCTCCATTACTACGAGATGGGCGAGAGTGCCGGCCCGACGATCGCCGACAGCGTCGGCAGCGACAACGGCACGATCTCGGGCGGGACGTTCGGCCAATCTGGCCCCGTGCAGGGTGATCCGACGACGGCCATCTCGTTCAACGGCACCAGCGACAACGGGTCGATTCCGATGGACCTGTCCGGGTCGAAGACGCTCACGGTCGAGTTCTGGATGAAATGGAACTCATATTCCAACGACGACGCCCTGGCCATGGAGTTCACCCCCAACTTCAACAATCAGTCGGGTGGCTTCCTGGTCGACCCGAACTCCTCCTTCGGTCAGTTTGCGGTGGCCATCGGGGATGGAGGCTCCCGCAGCATCGCCCTGTTCCAGCGGCCGAGTGCCGGCGTGTGGCACTACTACGCCTTCGTGCTGGACACGACCCAGGCGGGAGCGACCACGATCACTCCCTACGTCGACGGGCAGCCGGTCAGCTACACCAATGGCGGGTACGGCGGCACGGGAGCGGGCAACTTCGCCAATTCGACGCTGTATCTGATGTCCCGCGACGGGAACTCGCTGTTCGGCAACGGCACGCTGGATCAGCTGGCGATCTACAACGGCGCCCTGTCTGCCAACCAGATCCTCGACCACTACTACTCCAACGGCACGAACAAGCCGCCGACGGCCGCGTTCACCGCGTCGCCGACCCGGGTTGCCGCCGGTCAGAACGTCAGTTTCGACGCCACCGGCTCGACCGGTCCGAGCGGCTCGATCGTCGACTACCAGTGGGATCTGAACGGCAGCGGCCAGTTTGCCACCGACAACGGCTCGAACCCGGTTTTGACGACGAGCTTCGCCAACCCGGGCACGTACCAGGTATCCCTGAGGGTGATCGACAGCAACAACGCCAGCGCGACGGTCACTCACACCGTTGTCGTGGGCGACGATCCGCCGACGGCCGCGTTCAGCTTCAACCCGTCGCCGCTGGCGCTGGTCGGGAACCAGGTGAGTTTCGACGGCTCGGCATCTGCTGACACCTTTGGGAAGATCACCGACTACCAGTGGGATCTAACCGGCAGCGGGACCTTCACAGACACCGGCACCACCCCCACCACCAGCTTCACCTATACCTCGCCCGGCCAGTACAACGTCACGCTGAAGGTCACCAACGACCAGGGCCAGACCGCGACTGTCACGCACACGGTCGTGGTGCACACCGCGACCTATCAGAGCACCATCCTCGGCACGCCCGGCCTGGTCTCGTGGTGGCGGCTCGGCGACGCGGCAGGCTCGACCACGATCGCCGACAGCGTTGGGACGAACACCGGCTCGATCTCGGGCGCGACCCTCGGTGTGCCGGGCTCGATCTTCGGCGACCCGACCACGGCGGCGAGCTTCAACGGCACGAGCGACTATGCGAGTGCGCCGCTGGATCTGTCCGGCACCAACCAGGTGACCATCGAGTTCTGGCTCAACTGGAATGCGTTCGCCAACGACGACGCCCTGGCGCTCGAGTTCACGCCGAACTTCAACAACAACCCCGGCGGGTTCCTGGTCGATCCGGATTCTTCGAACGGCAGCTTCGGCATCGGCTTGGGCATCGGCGGCTCGCGGAATACCGCCTACTTCGCGAGGCCGACCGCCGGCGCCTGGCACTACTACGCGATCGTGCTCGACACGACGCAAGCCGGTGCCACCGAGATCACGCCGTACGTGGACGGCCAGCCGGTCAGCTTCACCAAGGACGTCTCCGGGACGGGGGCCGGCAACTTCGCCGACTCGACCCTGTACATGATGTCCCGTGGCGGAACGTCGCTATTCGGCGCCGGGAGCCTGGACGACGTCGCGATCTACGACCAGGACCTGAGCGCCTCGACGATCGCGGCCCACTACGCGGCCGGCGTTCCGTAGGTCCAGTTCCCAGGAAACGTTGGGCCATCCGATGATGACGGCCGCGAGAAACCGCGGCGGTGCTCCGTTCCTTCGGTGACATGAGCATTCAAAGCGTTTCGATCCCCCAAGCAGCGGCTGCCGGCGCGAATTCCACCGTGCGCAAGGCCCGCGCAGGAATGGCGATGTCGATCGCCACGTTCGTCATGGCGGCCGCGTCGGGCCTCCAGGCGGTTCTGTACCTCGGCCGCTTTGGCACCAACGCCAGGACCGACGGCTTCTTCGTCGCCTTCGCGGTGTACACGACGTTCGGCGTGTTCAGCCAGACCCTTCGGCTCACCTCGGTTCCGCTGCTCGTGGAGCCGCGGGCGAGGCTCAGTGTGCGGGAGTTCGCAGGTGCTCTCGGGCTGCTGGCCGTTCCGGTGCTGATCGCCACCGTCCCGCTTGCCGGGCCCGTCTCGCACCTGATCGCGCCGGGTCTCAAGCCGGCGGGCCGGGGCGTGACCGCGTCGGCGCTGCCGGTCCTCGGCGCGGCGATGATCCTCCAACTGTGGGCTGCGGGCGGGGCGACGGTGCTGGCCGTGCGAGATCGGTTCGGACCAATCGCCACGGCGTACATCGCGGGCGCGATCGCCGGGCTCGTGGTGTTCGTCGGTGCAATGGGCCGCGCCGGGGTGCAAACCCTGGGCTGGTCGATGCTGGCGATGGCGGTGGTGACGTGCGCGACCATGGTGGTCGGGGTGGCCGGCTCCGGTGGGCTCGGCCGGGCGAGCCGCTCGCTGCGAGCCAAGACGCTGGCGCATTCCGCCGGTCTGGTGCTCGGCGGCACGCCGGTCTACCTGGCGCTCAACATGCTGTTCGTGGTAACGCTGGCATTCGCCAGCCGCGGCGCAGCGGGCGACTCGACGGTTCTCTCCTACGCGTATCTGTTCGCCAGCTACCTGGTGGCGGGCACGGGCACCGCCCTGGGAATGTCGCGCATACCCGAGATGACGCGCAAGGCGCGCTTCGAGGGTGCCAGCCTGGTGGAGGACACCGTTCCGCAGGGCTATCGCTACGCGATGCTGCTCGTCGCCCCCGCGATGGCCCTGATGATCACCGCCGGCGCGCCGCTGATCCACGCGCTCCTACCCAAGAGTCTGACCAGCGCCGACGTCGAGCGACTTCGCACGTTCACGGCGCTGCTGGCCCCCTGGACGGTGGTGGCGCTGCTCGCCAACTTCCTGATTCCCGCGATGCTCGCCGCCGGTCGTTCGAGACTGCTCAACCAGCTCGCACTGCCGTTGGTCGTCGTTCACCTGGCGGCGACCGCGGTCGGTTTCGCTCTGTTCGGCGTCGACGGCGCCGTCGGCGCGATCACGATCGCGCCGGCCTGTCTCGCGGTCGCGCTGCTGTTGGCCGGAGCCGGGGCGAGAAGCTCGGCGGTCGCGCAGAGGCTGACGAGTCTCACCTGCGCGTTCGCCGGCCTGGCGATCGTGGCGTTCGGGCTGGCCTGGGCGCTCAGCCAGCCGCTCCCAAGCGCCGGGCTGGCAGCGGTATGCGCAGCCGGGATCGGAGGAGTCGTGTACCTGGCCGGACTGCGGCTGGTCGCCCCGCGTGAGGTCGGGGTCGTGCTCGGGGCGATCGCGGCAAGGCGTCGGGCTGCATGAGCGCCACGCTCACCCCGGCTGAGGCAGCGGTCAGCCCGCCGTTCGCCGCGCCGCGCGAGCGCGCGGACCGATTGGCGGCCATCGGCGACCGCACGATCGTGTCACTTCTGCTGTTGGCGTTCACGGTGGTCGTCGCGCTGACCTGGCGGAAGTGGGGGATGCCCGAGGGCGACGCCGGCGCGGAGATGACGACGGCCGACCTGATCAAGCACGGCGCCGTGGCCTACAGGGACGTCCGCTACTTCTACGGCCCTCTGGGGCTCTATGCGCTGGCGCTCGCGTTCAAGCTGTTCGGTACGAGCCTCATGGTCGTGTACGCGTTTGGGCTGGCGCAGGCAGCGGCCATCCTGGCGGTCTTCTACGCGCTCGCCCGCCAGTGGCTGGCGCCCCTCGTGGCCGGCCTGACCACAGCGGTCGTCCTGGCGATCGGGTTCTCGGGCACGTCGTTCAACTTCGTCGTACCGCACACGAATTCGGCCACCTTCGGATTGCTGACCCTATTGCTGATGCTGCTGGCGCTGCGCCGCGGCTGGCTGACCGGGGCTGGAACAGCGGCGGGGCTGGTGGGTCTCACCCGGCCCGAGTTCCTGGCCGTGGCGGCCGGCGCCGGCGTCGGTTACGTGATCGCCACCTGGCGCACCGATGGCCGGCAGCCCGCCCTGGCCGCTCTCTGGCGTCTGGCTGTTCCGGCGCTCGTGATCCCCGCGGCGGTGTTCGGCTGGTTCGCCAGTCGAGCCGGCCTCTCGAACCTGCTCTGGCAGAACCTGTGGCCGGTCAAGTTCTTGAGCGCCGGCGTCCACACCGAGTCCGGCTGGATGCCCCTCAGCCTGGCGGCCGGGTTTGGTCTCGTCGCTCGCGCCACCGTGTATCTGAGCCTGCTTGGAGGACTCGTGCTCGGCGCCGAGCGATGGTCGCGCCGGGAGGGCCGGGCGCGATTCAGCGCCCTGGTGCCCCTGGCTGTGGTGTGCGTGGCGCTCGCGCTCGCCGACGGCGCGCTTCGCTTCACCGGGCTGTTCAGCGGCGAGCGGACCGCGATCCAGACCGAGATGTACCACCTGATCCTGGGCATGAGCTGGCTCCCGGCGCTCGCCCTGGGAACCTTCATCTGGTCGGCGCGGAAGCTTTGGCGCCGCGACGAGGCGCCGCTCGGGGGCAGCTGGGCGGCCGACTTCGCGCTGATCGTCGCGGCCGTCGGACTGGGCCTGCGCGCGTTCAACGCATTCACCGCCGAGGGCTCGTACGCTCCCTACTACGCCGCGCCTGCCGTGCTGCTGCTGGGGATCTTCCACGCCCGTCTGGCCGCGCGGCGACCGCAGGCAAGAGGAGCGATCCTGACTGTGCTGGGGCTGGTGGCTCTCGGCCTCGCCACGTTCGCGATCTTCGGCCTGTACCGCCACCTCGACGCGGCGGTGCACACCCCCCGGGGGACGTTCCTCACCACCGCTGCCGCCGCGCCCGCGATCGAGCAGACGGTACGCGAGATCGACGCCCAGACGAGCCCCTCGGACCGGATCCTGGCGGCGCCGATCGACGGTGGTCTGTACTTCTTCAGCGACCGTCGCCCCGCGCTGCGCGAGCTGTCACTGCTGCCGGGGCTGATCGCCACCCGCGGCGACGAACTCGCTGCGATCGATCGGTTGCGCGCCGAACGGGTGCGGCTCGCGGTGCTCAGCGCCCGCGACAACTCCACCTGGAGCACGTCGGCGTTTGGCGTTGGCTACGACAGACTGATCGGCGCCTACCTGCGGCGTTCCACGATCGGCAGCACGGTCGTCGGCACGCTGGCCGATCCAGTCGCCGGAACCTTCCCCGCGCACGGCTACACGATCCTCCGCCTGGCCCGCTGATGCTCAACCGCACCGCCACGGTCGCCGTCACCCCGGCCCGTGAGCGGCGGCTGCGAGCGCGCCTGTTCGACGCACTCGAGGCCGCGTATTCGGTTCGGTTCGAGGGGCGGGAACCCGGAGCGCTGGATGGCGCCGCCGGCTTGTACGCGATCGGGCCGACCGCGGCGGTCGCGGCGGGCTCCGCACGTGACGCCGGAGTGCCGGCGCTGATCGCTGTCGGGGAGGAAACGGACGCTGCGGGCACGCGTTGGCCGCTCGCCCTGGCGGACCACGGGGCGCTCGCGCGGCCGCTGAGAGGAGCCCGGCTGTCGGAGAGCTGGGTGCGCCGCACGCCGCTGCTCGACGGGACCGGAGAGGCGCTGGCCACGATCGACGGCGCTCCGGCGTGGATGCTTCACCCGGCCGGCGGTGTGGTACGGCAGTCGGTTGCGGCTGCCCCCGCTGAGCTGGCCGATGGGGAGGCACTGCGCAGCCGGTTGGCCGTCGGTCGCTGTCTGGCGCTCCTCGCTCTCACCCAGTTCGTGATCGACCTGACGACCGAGTGCGGCTTTCAGCCGCCGCCGGTGCGGGCCGCGTTCGTTCTCGACGACCCAAACCTGCGCTGGCCCACATATGGTCACGTCCGCTACGGCGAGCTGCTGAGGAGCGCGGCTGCGCGTCGCTACCACACCGCGATCGCGATGGTGCCGCTGGACGCCTGGCCGGCGCACCCACGCGCGGTGCGCCTGTTCCGAGAGGGCCGAGCTCAGCTTTCGATCTGCACCCACGGCAACGACCACAACGGGCCCGAGCTGGGGCGGCCGCGGTCATGCGCCGAGGCCTTGCCGCTGGCCGCCCAGGCGATCGCACGGACGGCGGCGTTCGAGCGGCGCACGGGGGTGCCCGTCGACCGCGTGATGGTGCCGCCCCACGAACGGCTCAGCGAGGGGACGGCGTCGGCGCTGGTGGCGTGCGGATTCGAGGCGCTGTGTCATACGCGGCCTTACCCATGGATCACGCAATCGCCGGACCTTCCGTGGTTGACTCGACCAGCGGGCGGCGGGCCGTTGGTCGGATGGCGCAGTGCCGAGGTCATGAGCGGGGGATTGCCGCTGCTGCTCCGGCGGGCTTTTGACTTCGATCGCGAGGACCTGTCGCTGCGCGCCTACCTCGGGCAGCCACTGATCATCTCGGGCCACCACGACCTGTTGGAACACGGCACCATCGCCCTGGAGGAAGGGGCGGCACAGGTCAACCGGCTGGGGGAGGTGCAGTGGTGCTCCCTGGGCCAGATCGCACGCTCCTCGTTCGAGACCAGGCGCGACGGTGACGTGCTCCAGATCCGCGTCCTCGGCCGCCGGATCTCGGTCGACATTCCCGCCGGTGTTCGCCAGCTGAACCTGGATTTGAGCGCATTTCCCGAGGCCTCCCGTTTCCAGGTCCGCCGGGGGGCGAGCCGGCAAACCTCGCTGGGCCGCGTCGACGACCCGGTCGTCGCAGTCGACGGCCCCGGTCGGGTGGGGTTGAGGCTTCCTGACACGTTGGAGCCGGTGGCGCTGCCGAATCGGCGGCTGCGGCTGCGGCCCCTGGCCCGACGGCTTGTGTCCGAGGGCCGGGATCGCGCGCGGCCAATGGCGACCAGGGTGGCGCGGGGTTGAGCGCGCGACGGCCCGATTCGGCGCTGGCCGAGGCGACCGTCGACGGTCTGCGCTGGCTGGGGGTCACACGGGTGGTGAGTGAGACGCTCGCGCTCGCGGCCGCCGTCGAGGTGGCGCGGCAGGTGTCACCGGCGGAATTCGGCCGTGCGGCGGTTGCGCTGACATTCGTGATGCTGGCCGGCATGCTCGCCTTCGAGGGATTCGCGTCCTCGCTGGTGCAACGGCAGACCGTGACCGAGGAAGACCGGCGGGCCGCGATGCTGCTCAGCATCGTCGGTGGATGCGCGCTCAGCGCGATCCTCTATGCCCTAGCCGGTCCGCTGTGGAAACCGCTGTTCGGAGCTCAGACGGGCGCGCTGATCGAGCTCGTATCGCCGGTCTTGTTGTTGGCCGCGCTCGGCGGTGTCTCTCGGGCTGCGCTCCTGCGCAAGCTCGACTTCCGTCGGGTCAGCATGATCGACGTCGTCAGCCTGTTCTTCGGGAGCGCCGCGGCGGTCGTCCTTGCCGTGGCGGGTTGGCAGGGGAAGGCGATCGTGATCGGGGGGCTGGCGCAGACAGCCATGGCCAGCCTGATCCAGATCATCGTCTCGCCACCCCCGCTGCCGCGGTGGTCGGCGCGCGCCCAGCGGCAGATTGCCGCGTTCGGGGTCCCTGCGGCGCTGGCCGCCAGCGTCGACACGCTGCTGCGAAACATCGACTACGTGGTCCTCGCGGCCCGGCTGCCTGCGGCCACCGTCGGCTACTACTACCGTGCGTTCAACGTCGGTGTGGTCTACCAGGACAAGATCAGCCGGGTGATGGCCCAGATCGCGTTTCCGTTGTATTCGCGCACCACCAGCCGCGAGCAGCTGCGCGACCTGCATGAGCGAGCCGCCCGCTTGCACGCCGCAGTGATCTTCCCGCTGCTGGCGTCGTTGATCGCGCTCGCGCCGATCATGGTGCCGTACGTGTTCGGCGGGGAGTGGACGCCGGCGGTGACGCCGACGCGGATAATGGCCGGCGCCGGGATGATCGCGGCAGTCCTGGTCGGATACCCGCAGGTCATGCTCGCGATCGGGCGACCGCGCCCCCTGCTGTACATGAACATCGCGATGCTGCTGGTCTACGGCGGCGCGATCCTCGCCGCGTCGCGTCACGGCCTGGTGTGGATCGGCATCGCCGTGGTTGGCGCCTACTTCCTCAACCTGCTGGGCATCTATCGTTTCCTGCTCCAGCGCCACGTGGGGATTTCGATCAAGCGCCTCGTCCCGGAGCTCGGGCCTGCGGTGATCGGCTCTGTGGCCCTGGTGGCGGTCGCCATCCCGCTCAGCGGGCTGCTCGGTCCGGCGCTGCCCCGGGCGGCGACGATCATGATCGTGGGTTGCGTGGGCCTCGGGGTGTATGCCCTTGTGCTGGCCGCGGCCTTTCCCGCGGCGTGGCGGGACGTGTGCACGCTCGTCTACCGGCTGATCCCACAGGCCGAGCGGCTCCGTCTGCGACGGCGGAGAAGCCCCGCGGTCACCTCGGCTCCGGCCTCGGCCGTCTCCTCGAGCCGCGCTGCCTAACTTCCCTCGCCACCAAGGCGCTTGATCGCCAGCGTCAGTTCGTCCTGGGGCTCAGGGGCTTTGGCGTGCGAGGTGCCGCGGGCTCCGGTGCGCATCTGGCGATAACGGGCGCGCAGCGCCCGCGCCGTCACCCGCGCGCGCACGGCCAGCGGCGGTGACCAGTCAGGCGTTGCCCGCGGCCTGAGCGCGTAGGCGCGCTCCGACAGCTGGTCGTGAGGTGTGCTCGTGTTCCCGCGTAGGAACCTGGCCACCCGATGGGTGATCTCCTCCTGGCCGAACCAATAGTGGTAGATGAGGTCGTCGGCGGCTATGACGCTTCCGACGCGGGAGAACACCAGTGCCCAGGCCAGCTGCTCCGCCAGGTGGTAGCGGTAGACGCCGTAGAGCTCGTCCGCCACGTCGAGCACCTCTGGTATCAGGTGCTTGTTGGCCTCGGCGATTCCGAGCGTTCCCGCGTTCCACATCACGATCTCGGGCGCACCGGCGGCCAGTCTGATCGCCTCGGCCCTGCGCTCGGGTGACTTGATGGCCTGGTAGAGGTGCGGCCGCGTGGTCTCGTCGACGACATACTCGGCCTTGTGCATGATCGAGCTCTGAGGGGAGAGCGCGTTCAGATGCGGTGCGGGGGAGCTCATCAAGTAGGTGTCGGCGTCGAGGTAGAAGAGGTCGCCCTCGTACACCGTCGCGGCATGATTGACGGCCGCCATCTTGGATCGGTGGAGGTATGCGGTGACGGCGTTCTCGTCCCTGAGTGCACTCAGCGGTATTAGGTCGCGGTCTATTCCGTACCGGCGGAACAGGTGCGGCTGGTCGGTGTAAATCGCGAACCGCCACTCCCGCTCGAGGTCTCGTGCCGCCCGTTCGAAGGTGAGTGCACTGAACACCCCGTTGAGGACCAGCCGGGGCGGACCGTAGGCCAGGTACACGATCGTGACGGGACGATCGGGGGCGACATCGGGTTCGGCTTCCATGTCCCGAGGCGTACCACATTCCTGGCGGCGGCTACCGTGTGTGACCTCATGGACGACGGGATCGGGCGCAGACGGCGTGAAAGCGAGGCGGGCGCCGCCGACGTGGTGTATGTGTTCTCGACTGTCACCTGGCAGGCGGCGGCCAAGCGCGGGGGGTTCGCATCGGAGGACCGCCTGGTTCGGTCGTTGCTGGCCACGAAGAGGGTGGGCCGCCTGATCATCTGCAACCACTTCCGGAGCCGCCCACGCAAGCTGGCGCGCGACCTGCTCGAGCGCGAGAAGATCCCGTTCCCGAGTGACGAGCGCACGATGCTCGTCGAACCCGTGCGCTGGCGTCGCCGCGACCCGGTCTCGATTGTCGGTGTCCAGCGCGAGTCGGCCGCCTACGATCGCGCGCTTGCCGGCGCGGCCAGACAGCTCGGAATGCGGGATCCCGTCGTGATCAGCGGCCACCCGCTCGTCGCCGGCTTCGCCGATCTCGCCTGGGCGCGGGCCGTGACCTGGTACGCAATCGACGACTGGGCCGCCCATCCGGCCTATCGTCCGTGGTGGGACGCCTACCGCGAGAGCTACGACCGGGTGAGAGTGCGGGGGCGTCGGGTCGCCGCTGTCTCCTCGGTCCTGCTCGAGCGCCTCGCGCCAACGGGTCCAAGCGCGGTCGTCCCCAACGGACTGGATCCCGACGAGTGGCTCGGCGAGACCACCCCGCCCGACTGGTTGCCCGGCCTGTCTCGTCCGGTGCTCGTGTACGCGGGATCGCTCGACCTGCGCCTGGATATCGAATGGCTGTCGCACCTCGCCCGGGAGATGCCCGCCGGCACGATCGTCCTCGTCGGCGCGATCGTTGACGAAGCTCACCTGGCTCCGCTCCGCGTCGCCCCGAACGTGCAGATCCGGCCCCCGCTTGATCGGGGGCCGTTGACCGGTCTGATCCGTGGCGCTGACGTCGGACTGTTGCCGCACCGCCGCAACGCTCTGACCGAGGCCATGAGCCCCCTCAAGCTGTTCGAATACCTGGCCGCCGGCCTGCCGGT
>Ga0123356_10002448_pt1 | contig 19835 bp, 7 predicted proteins | sample TergutEmb28metaG_2_FD_92546 | JGI IMG/M metagenome (GOLD analysis project Ga0123356, IMG submission 92546) | Embiratermes neotenicus P3 segment gut microbial communities from Petit-Saut dam, French Guiana - Emb289 P3 | ecosystem: Host-associated > Arthropoda: Insects > Digestive system > Gut ... | reverse complement strand
TGACGTCTCACTTTTTTGACCGCAGCAGCGCTCCGCTTCAAGCGAGTGAATAACCGCTATAAGCGGCAGGCCGTTTTTACGGCTCACTTTCATAGCCGCAGGCGCGCTGTACCAGTCGTGGCATTGAACGCATCCAAAGGAAGAGGGGTTAAAGCTGCGCTCAAAATGAGCAGTGATCTCTTTAGAGAGAAACCGCGCTCTTTTTATAAGAGGATATGACGAGGCGGTTGATATAAGATTTTCATCGGGAGTAAAAACCTGAGGCGCGGCGCCCATAGCCCGGCACTTCTCTACCACGCTCAAAAGGAAACGGTTAACAGGACGTTCCTTATAATTACTGTCTGAAACAGCGCTCTCATTAAGAAAAATCGCCGCGCTGAGCCGCGGGTCGCCCATTTTCTCCAAAATACTGTTCATCCCGTCAAAAACCGGCGCGCACTTTACATCCTCTACCGGAAACACTCTCCTAAACGCGGAGCTTACGTAAAGACCCGTAGTGCGAAAACAGGAGGACTTGCGGGGACGGTCAAAGTACATGACGTTTGAACGCACACATGGTTTAAAACTGCCGTCTGTAAATACATACCCAACCTCTGCCATAAGAGTGCTCTCAAAGCGGTCAACATTGAGATAATAGCATCCGCAAAGCGATTGGATATGTATGTCATGCTGACGATTCGCGTTAAAGCCGTCAAATTCAATTCCGGTTACATCATACACTCTAATCACAAGCCAGCACTCGTTATCAGAGTTAACGCCTTTACCCTTCTTTACTTTGACAGCGGTTTCTTGTGATACATGCCACTGGAGAAATCCCAAATGGGGATATACGGCAAGAAGCGAAAATCCCTCTTGTGAAAATTCCTGAGGGAACCGCTCACCCATATTCCAGCACAACTCCCGCAATAAGGTATCGTTTTGATATTGGTCATTATCAGCAGCAATCAACATGAATAAACACCCTCTGTGTGTTCGGCAATCAGATCCCACGAAAACGAATTTTCTACAGCTTCGCGCCCCTTTTGTCCCATCCATCGTGCGTGTTCGAAGTTTGCGAAAAGAGAGCCTATACCCCACGCGATTGATTCGGGGTTGGGATACACTTTAAATCCATTTATATCATGCCACACAAATTCAGTCCCGTTGTGAGTAGCTATCACAGGCTTTCCCGCCGCCCACGCTTCAAGCACCACAAGTCCAAACGGTTCATTGCGTGACGGTACAGCTACGCAGTCACACGCCCGGTATAAATCCGCAACTTCACCGCGCGAAAATACACCGTAAAATCGGCACGCGTGAGCTACTCCGAGACTATGGGCAAGGTGTTCGACATGTCCGCGCATATCGCCGTCGCCGGACAGTATAAACTTTGCGTTTGGATAATAATGCAGAACATGAGGAATCGCGCGCACTAAAAGATCAGGGCCTTTCTGAGTGGTCATTCTGCCTACAAAAAGAACAGTCGGATCCATAGGCCCGATACCGTAGCGCCCCTTTACGTCGCCGGAGTCTACAAAACCGTTAAAATCGTTATATGATATTCCATTGTAAACCATGTGCGCTTTCCAGTCAGGGACATTATAAATCCACTGAATCTCATTTTTTAACAGATGCGAAACTGTAATCACCTTATCCGCGCAGTAAGTGCCGTTGCGTTCATGATCCATAATACGCTTTGAGGGGCCGTCGTAAAAATTATTACCGCATCTCCCGTATTCAGTTGAGTGCATAGTGATGACGCCTTTTCTGCCCCGGCCCTGCTTTATCCACACCATTGCGTTAGCGGTCATCCAGTCGTGCGCGTGCACTACGTCAAAATGAGCGCCCATGTAATCCTCAACGCAAAACACACTGTTTACAAAACTGCGGCACATATTATTAATGTCATTAATCATATCTCCATCGCCGCTATAAGGTACACGATGATAATGCACCCCGTGGATGTTACTGTACTGCCAGTCGTCATGCCATCTCATTCTTGTAAACACATGAACTTCATGCCCTTTTCTCTCCAAAGCCGCGGCAAGCTCAGTAACATGAACCGCCACTCCGCCCAAAGATATCGAATGTAAAGTCTCCCAAGCCAACATCGCAATACGCATAGAAACACTCTCCTTTTTAGTGAAGTGAAATTTAGTGAGATTATTTTAATAAATTTTAATAAACTTTTCTGCCTGATTTATCCAGTATTGTACCGGTTTTATACTGACTTTTTTGCGAAAATGAGAATTGATTTTGCGAAAGTGAGAATGTGTATTATCCGGTTATTACCGGATTTTTGAAATAGTCTCTTTATTTTAAGAGATTAGGGCAAAATTTTAGTATTAACATATTTGGCGTGAATTTTGCCGGAAGAGGGAGATATTGCAATAGTTGTGCCAGAATTTTGAAAAGATTTTATTTATCAAAATAAAAAGGGCTGTCTCGCGTTTGAGACAGCCTTAACAAAAGCGGGCGGGGGTAAACCCCGCCCTTACAAATCGCGACAAAAACACAACATCTGTAGGAGCACCCCTTGCGGGTGCTCCCAGCCCCCGCATCAATCTAAAACCATTTTACCGTACGCCAAGCAGCAGCGATACTCTCTCTGTTTTGCCGTCTGACGTTTTAACTACACCCTTAACAAGATACGTACCCTCGGCAACAGCGCGGCCCTTGGCATCCTTAAGATTCCATGAACCAACTAAACGTCTTGACTGATCGCCGGACGCCTTGTCGCTGATTTTTACCTTGTTAACCACGTTACCTGAAGCGTCAAAGATTATCAGCGTAACGTTCTCAACACGCTTGCCCTGACGGAAGAAGTCAACCTTGCCGGCAGACCTTGCAACAGGATTCGGACCTGCTGTAAACTCGCCTGACAACGCAGTTACAGGAGTCTCAACGTCTGTAACGGGTCTATTACCGGGAGTACGGTCGGGTGACAGAACTGACTGAAAAACTCTTATAGTCAGCGTTGCGGTTCTTGGCGCAGGAACATTGTAGTTGACAGCTGCGGCTGTGGTCAGCGTAAACGTTGCTGTTACCGTGTGCTCGCCAACCTCAGTTTTACCGTTGCCTTCATACTGCACAGATACGCCTTCCGGCAGAGCCGTTCCGCCAATGAGAATGCTGTGCGCTTCGCCGTCCTCATCGACACTCTTATCCGCGAAAGTTACTCCGCTCATGTCAAAGTTAGCCTTTGCGACATTAACAGTTATCTTACCCGCTGCGGATAAGTAATTACCGCTTGGGTCGGTATATGTTCCGTCAAACTGTTGATTATCACCCGCATTGAGAGACGTAGCAGGCGCATCCCATACATAATTGACAGCAGGCGTTAAATTCGCAAGTGTCAATGTTGGAGTATAAGTTGTGCTCAGCGCGGCAGGGGTACCGAATGTGCCAACTGCCTTCGCGACGTTTACAGTGATATTGCCGGTTGCGGATGTGTAGTTACCGCTTGGGTCGGTGAAAACAGCCGCGAAAGACTGACCGTCACCGGCAGAAAGCGCGGTTGACGGCGCATTCCACACATAGCCAACGGCAGGCGTTACATCCGCAAGCGTAAGTGTCGGCGTATAAGTTGTGCTCAGTGCGGCAGGGGTACCGAAAGTACCGACAGCCTTCGCAACATTTATCGTCAAACTGATACCCGCTCCTGTCCCTGATTCATAATTATCCGTATCTGGCGGAGTAAACGACGCCAGATGCTCCTGCGCTCCTGCACCGCCTACCTTTTCCGCGGCGTCATCACTATCCCATGTCCAACCCTCCGGCAGCGTTACGCTCGAAAGCAAGTCGCCGTAAGTTGCAGTAAGGTTAGCTGGGGTTGATGAAGCCAAAGTTGCCTTTGCAACATTTACTATGATAGTACCTGCTGCCGATTCATAGTTACCGCTTGGGTCTGTATAAACCGCATCGAACTCCTGGTCATTGCCTGCAGCAAGCTTCACAGTTTCATCATCCCAAGCATAATTAGCGTCAAGATGAATATCGCTGAGCTTAAGCGTTGGCGTGTAAGTATCGTTGATTACCGCATGACTGACGAAAGTACCAACTGCCTTCGCTACATTTACAGTAATAGTACCTGTTGCGGATTCATAGTTTCCGCTTGGGTCTGTGAATGCCGCCGCGAAAGGCTCACCGCTGTTCGCAACTGAAAGCTGCGTTGATGGCGCATCCCACACATAGTTTGACGGTAGCGTTAAATCCGCAAGCGTCAGTGTAGGCGTGTAGGTTGTGCTCAGTGCAGAAGGAGTACCAAATACGCCAGCTGCCTTCGCTACATTTACAACAATTGTACCTGTTGCGGATTCATAGTTTCCGCTTGGGTCTGTGAATGTCGCCGCGAAAGGTTGACCGCTGTTCGCAACTGAAAGCTGTATTGACGGCACATTCCACACATAACCGATAGCAGGCGTTACATTCGCAAGCGTAAGCGTTGGAGTGTAAGTTGTGCTCAGTGCAGAAGGAGTACCGAATACGCCAGCTGCCTTCGCTACATTTACAACAATAGTACCTGATACGGATTCATAGTTACCGCTTGGGTCGGTAAAAGTCGCCGCAAAAGATTGACCGTCGTTTGCAACTGCAAGCTGCGTTGACGGCGCATCCCACACGTAGTTTGACGGCGGTGTCACATCCGAAAGCGTCAGTGTAGGCGCGTAGGTTGTGCTCAGTGCAGAAGGAGTACCAAATACGCCAGCTGCCTTCGCTACATTTACAACAATAGTACCTGTTGCCGATTCATAGTTTCCGCTTGGGTCAGTGAAAGTCGCAGCGAAAGACTCACCGCTGTTCGCAACTGTAAGCGGTGTTGACGAAACATCCCACACATAACCGGCCGCAGGCGTTACATTCGCAAGTGTAAGTGTCGGCGTATAAGTTGTGCTCAACGCAGAAGGAGTACCGAATACGCCAACTGCCTTCGCCACATTTACAACAATAGTACCTGTTGCAGATTCATAGTTACCGCTTGGGTCGGTAAAAGCCGCCACAAAAGATTGACCGTCGTTTGCAACTGTAAGCTGCGTTGACGGCGCATCCCACACATAGTTTGACGGCGGTGTTACATCTGCAAGCATCAGTGTCGGTGTGTAAGTTGTACTCAATGCAGAAGGAGTACCGAATGTGCCAACTGCCTTAGCTACATTTACAACAATTGTACCGGCTGCCGATTCATAGTTCCCGCTTGGGTCAGTGAAAGTCGCCGCGAAAGACTCACCGTTGTTCGCAACTGTAAGCTGTGTTGATGGAACATCCCACGCATAACCATCCGCAGGTGTTACATCCGTAAGTGTAAGCGTTGGCGTGTAAGTTGTGCTCAGCGCAGAAGGCGTACCGAATACGCCAACTGCCTTAGCAACATTTACCACAATAGTACCTGTTGCCGATTCATAGTTTCCGCTTGGGTCAGTGAAAGTCGCAGCGAAAGACTGACCATTGTTCGCAACTGTAAGCGATGTTGATGGAACATTCCACGCATAACCAACCGCAGGCGTTACATCCGCAAGCGTAAGCGTTGGTGTGTAGGTTGTGCTCGAAGCTGCAGGCACACCAAATGTGCCAACCGCTTTACCTATCGTAAATGTCTGCGCTGCCGTACCTTCATAATTGCCAATACCAGTTACAGTTACCGTTGCGCTTCCGGCATTCGTACCGCCTGATGTGACTTCGTAAGTGTAGTGAGCGTTGTTTATCAGCGTCTTGCCGTCAACAACTACCAACACGTTTGAAGCTGCAGGAATATGCTCCGAATTATTATAGATATATGTGCCGCCGATAGTTACCTCTGCGCCTGCTATGCTGACAACTGCAGGAGGAGGCAGAGGCTTTGTACCCATCCACTCGATTTTGGTAATTGTAAAGTCCGCTTTTCCTCTGTTAATCATAAACTGCAGCCCGGAACTATTCTGCAGAATCAAATTTTTATCGCCCATAGTCTCCGGAGCCCAAGGATGCTGTACAAAAAGCGACCACGGAATATCCACAGACCCTGACCCTGCGGAAGTCAGCGTATGGTGAAAATCATTGTGCCCAAGATTCTCACCGCCAAGAGGGGATTTAATCTGCATTTCTACATCTGCGCCATCCAACAGGTAGCTCACCTTAATACCCGTTGCCGAAGCCATAATATCTCTTGTACGGGAGTCCGAAATCCAGCGGAATCCAAAACCGACTGCGCTGTTATCAGGGCTGCCATTGCCTACAAAGCCAACTGTTTCCATTGACACCAAACCGCCTGCCTTACACAGTCCTGCGTCAAAAGAATCATCATCTGCAGGAATGATAGAAGATATATTGTCTGCATAGCCAAACCATGTATAAAAATCTCTATCGTCACAATCCGCGGAAACATCCCAAATCAGGTTGTAAGACCTCGCGCTGATAGCAAGCGTAAGCGTTGAAGTCTCCTGCTCGCTGCCCCCGCCCTTGTTGAGCTTAACGATAAACGTATAAGAACCGGGAGTTCCGCCGATATTGACAGATGTTCCGGCCTGAGCCGCTGTAAAATTTCCGTCTGCAATCTCAGCCGTTACACCGCTCAAATCCAATCCGGCAATTATACCTCTGACAACTTCCTCAGCTTCTGCCAAAGCCGCCGCCTTAGCCCATGACGTTGAGAACGCTGTACCCTCAATCAAACTCTTAGCCGCCGTAATGTCGTTGTTATCACGAACCGGGTCATAAGACGTCGCGGTAATAACAAGAGTTCTCTCCTCTGTCACCTGCTGTGCTCCAAAACCCTTATTGAGCGTAACGGTGAACTTGTAAGAGCCGTCTGTTCCGAGAATGTTATTCGGATCCGCCGTTCCTTCCTGCGCCGCAGTGAAAGTTCCGTTCACATCCGTAACCACATTATTAAGAGGAAGAGCGGCAATTATACTCTCAATACGCGACTTCGCCGCCGCCTCACTATTGTGCGTCAACTGCGGAACAGAACCGAAATCATTACCTTCGATTATGCCCTTAGCCGCTATAATGTCGCCGCTTGCTGTGAACCATTCGATTTTAGAAACAGTAATATTCGCGGTTCCGCTCTCAATTGCAAATTCGAATCCGAGGTTAGTCCGCAATATCAAATTCCTGTCGCCTTCACGGCCAAATAATAATCCGCCATCCAAGCCAAGCTTCTGATTGAAATCTGCCCAGGGCATCTCAACGGTAACTGATGACGCTGACGGCTTGAGTACGCGGTTGAAATTATTGTATCCCAAACTCTCACCGCCAAAAGGCGACAGGAGACGAAGCTCTACATCTGAACCTGTGAGCGAATAGGTCACACGAATACCATCCGCGGAACGTATATCTCTAACCTCAGAATCTGAAATCCAGGCGAACGCAAAAGCAACAGGCGCGCCGTAATTCATTGTCACCTGACCGTTGGCTGCGCACAGATTACTGCCAAACTCAGTATTTGGGGCAGGAACAATAGTAGAAGGCGGATTTGCATACCCATACCAGTATTCAAAATCTCTGTCTGCGCGGTCGCAGTTCGCAGAAGCGTCCCAAATTATACCTTCGGCTGCGGTAACTACAGGGGCGGACATGATTCTTATTGATAATTCCTGTTCGTCATGACCCGCAGCGTTTTCCGCTCTAACTGTAAATTCAAATACTCCTGCTGCAGACGGCATTCCTGAAATTACGCCGTTCGCAGAAAGCGTAAGGCCTGCCGGTAACGCTCCACCGTCAACAACACTCCACGTAACCGCAGAACCCTCTGAGACAAGAGTTTGTGAGTAAGCGAAATCAACTACTCCGTCGAACAGATTTACGGTGGTTATTGCCGGCGGTGTTCCTAAATCAACCGGAACCCAGCCAAGATAAAGCGTCATATCACCAGTTACCTGCATACCGGTTTCACCAAATACAAACTCGGCGAAGTACCGGTCATCATCAACACTGCCGGGGCATTGTGATTCAGTGACTCTTATGCCGTGAGGGAGGCATGCTGATACCCCTTGCCAACAGTTATTCGGGCCTCCCCAGTAACAATAAGTACCTTCGGGATCGTCTGCCGGTTTCACAGCTGTATAATACCATTTGCCGTCCTGCTCATAACCGACACGAGTAAGGTGCGATGTTGACGGTATACGGTCTGTGCCGATAGTACCTTCGTCATCAACTTGGATTTGACGATTAAGTTGGTCTCTGTCCATAAATGTGACGGTATGAGTATTGTCATCCGATTCATTCCACCATTCAATTTTAGAGACGGTAATATTTGCACTGGTTCCGCTTTTAACCATGAACTGAAATCCAGTGCTGTTCTGTAAGATTTGAGCTTTGTTGCCTACTCTCCAATCTTCGCCCCAATCCTCCTGCGCAAAGTCATCCCATGTGAGGGTTACAGTTCTTGAACCTGTGGTAGGGATAAGTTCATGCTGGAATTCGTTGTATCCCAAACTAACACCGCCATAAAGCGATTCAAGCTGGAGATATACAGGGTCACCGGTGAGAGAATACGTCACTCTGATACCGTCTGCCCTGCTGATATCTCTCGTTCCGCTCCAGTGTAATCCAAAACCAACACCGGTATTAGGTGTTCCGATATGTCTCATTGACACCTGTCCGCTGCCGGCATTGCAAAAATTGAAACCAAAATTAACATCACCAAGCGGATTTATAGAACCACCGCCCGAATGACCATACCAATATGCAAAATCTCGGTTGACGGAGTTACACCCTGAAGCAACATCCCAAATCACACCGGCCAGCGGAGTGTACGGCGTTGCGTTTATCGTCAGCGTCAACTGCTCCGTGACCTGCTGTGTCCCAAGACCCTTGTTGAGTGTAACTGTGAATGTATAAGAACCGTTAGCTCCAGTAACGTTATCTTTCGTTCCGGCAACAGCGGCCTCAAAAGCAACATCCCCTACTACAGCGGTTACACCGTTGAGATACAAGGCGTTGATTACAGCCTGAACCGCGGCTCTTGCCTGTTCCGCATTATTCGCATTAACCTGCTGCAACGCAGAGTATGTATTACCCTCAATTGCTGCTTTGGCCGCGGTGATGTCGGCATCGTCTCTGTCCGGGTCTGGGTCGGGTATCTCCAACTCCAAATCCCTCATGGTAAGATTAAACGAACCTAAAGCTCCATCGGCGGTCTGAAACTGAATACGCTCTAACAACGATTTGTTTAATGGGTTTTGTGTATCCTGTCCAGGCCCCCAAATTGGCTGAGCGAAATCACTTAAATTTACTGTAACAATGGTTTCTACACCATTTGTTGTTTGAAAAGTTGTAAAATGATAACGGTGACCCGCAGTCGCAGCAGTGGTTGTCGGCAGCACAATTCTATATGCTTTGCCATCGCCTGTTATCTTAAAAGAAATAGCATCTGCAGCTCTTAGAGCCGTTAGTGCCGTCGCATCAGGAACAGCTTCCCAACCGACAAGACCGCCACCCCATGTGGTTTCACGGGTAACATTGCCGGAAATGATTATACTGCCTAACGACTCGGAGAAGTTAACTGTAGATGTACCGCCATCGCCCGCATCTGTAAACGAATTCCATGTCCACGGACCGGTAACAATAGGAACTACAAGCTCTGCGCTTATAATACCGATGTCGTTGATATTCCCGCTGCTGTTATGGCTGGCAATAACCAAATTTATACTGTTTGCTATTAAGAAATTTGGATAGTCCACAAGAGCCGCAGGCAAGTCAATAGTAAGTGTTCTCGTACCGGCATTCCACGAAGCTCCATTTTGAAATGAGCCAAAATCGGAAACAATACGCGTATCTTTCCACCAAAATGTTTCGTCACCCGCTAAAGCCCTGTCAGGGTCTTGCCAAGCCAAATCTATAGCATGACCAGGTGTTGTTGATAATCTCAAAACTAACTGCGCGCCTTCCTGTTTTGCAAGAGCTAAATTTTCGCTTGACAGTTCCCAGACTGCGTGGTTATATATGTCATTATCTTCTGCAGTCAGTCCAAACCTGTAGTTACCCATATTTCCGGTTATGGGTTTGGGTATTGAGGGGTCAGTGCCGCCACCATCCACCGATATACCGCCTGCGACCGCACATATTACACCTTCACCATAATTGTTGGCCGGATTCAAAGCTTCCTCTGGAACGCTGTGGAATAATTGGCCATTAGCTCTGCACTGATTGACTAACGTTTCGCAACTCAATCCAGCCGGTGTGCTATACAGAGTATTAATATTATGACAACCGGTAGCCCACTGGCAGGACAACGGGCGGCCCTGCGCATCTCTGCACAAACCGTCACCGTCACCGCCTGAACCTGTACCCATCAATTGAATTTTAGAAATGGTAATAATTGCGTCTCCAACCCCAATAAACTGAAAACCGGCATGTTTTTGTAAAACCTGATTCCTGCTAATCGCGGCACTATTTGAGTTTGGAAAGGACGTCCATGGAAACTCCACAGTTCTTGACCCTGGAGTCAGTTCAGTAGTGCTGATAAAGTCATTATCTCCCAAATTGAAACCCAAATCATCAGCTTTGAGCTGGAAACGTACATTTGAGCCGGTCAGGGTATAGGTTACAGAAACACCCGTTGCGGAGCTGATATCTATGGTTTCACCACTCCTGTGGGTTCCAAAGCCAACCCAACTTCCACCGTGTACCAGCGTCACTTGTCCATTGGTACCGCAAATAGTACCCAATCCACCCGTTTCTAAAATAGCGTGAGTGAGACCATTTACGGAAGCTCCAGGGCCTGCATAGCCATACCATCCTATTTCACTGTTGGCGCAGTCTGTAACATCAAAAATTACGTCGCCTGACGGAGTGCCGCCGGAAGTACCATTTACCGCGCTCACCATACGTTCAATAACTGCCCGGCTTTCCTGTGAATTCGGCTGACCGTTACTGCGGTTAATCAAGCTAAAATCAGCATAACCGCCGCCTGCGCCGACGCCGGTTTCCCAATAGAAAGGAACTATTCCGTTTTCTCTTGCTTTGCCGTACATGTAATCAATGAAGAGCAGTCTGTTTTGATGAGCGGCAGCGGCATTCGCAGGATTACCCGCATATCCTACCGGGCCATTTTCGCCAATAATTACCGGAATACCCTTATCGACAAACTCTCTCTTGAAATTGCCAAAGGCATTATCAACGTGACTTCTGGCAGATGGCGTATCCCAAGTATGGATTGCTCCGTCATGTGAAAATGTAAATGGGTCATAATAATGAAAACCCACAATTCGTTTGTTGGGTGTAGGGTCTGTCGGCAATTTAAATAGGTCTTTGTCTGCTCCTGCGATTTCTTGACTTACATTGTAGCCATAGTATAAAAGATAGCGGTTAGTATTATTGCTGCCGGTTCTCCGTACCGCATCGGTAAACCTTTGGTTCCAGTCATTTATTACGTTGTAATCTGCCTGTGAAGCTGTCTTCGCCCAATCATCTCTATGTATCTCGTTGAATGCCTGAAACATCAGATAGTCGCCGTAATCTTTTAAATGCTCAGCTATCTGTTCCCATACTTTTTCAAATTTGTTGGATATCTCCGTATTGCCTGAAACCACTTCACGGATATCAAGCCAACCGCCAAGACCATGACTGATGTTACCGTCGTGGTGTATATTGATGAATACCTTAAGCCCTGCATCTTTTGCCATATTAATTACTTCGGCGAGCCGCGCTAAACGAGCCTCATTAATTGTATAATTGGGAGCATCGCCGATATGTCCTGTATATGTTACCGGCAGGCGGATAATGTTAATGCCCATAGCTTTAAGATTGTTAAAGTATTGCTGATTAATTTTGGGATTTCCCCATGACGTTTCACTTCCCACAGCATCAAGCGTATTTCCGACATTTATACCCAAATTAATACCTTCATCAGTAAAGTATTGCATGGCCGTTTTGGTAGTCATTGGTTGTGGGGTTGCCGGTCTGCGGTCAACGCCGTCCCACTCGTCAGAACCGCAGCTTGTAACCGGCGTGCCATAAGCCATGCAAGCCTCTAATAACGTGGGAAAATCATCATGCGGCGCATTAGGATCCATAGCGTGACAGCCGCCGCCGTTGCCCCATTGACAGAAACCATACTGCACACCGCCGCCGATGGGAACAGGGCAAGTACCTGTTGGAACCGGACAGGATTGAGCCCAAAACTGGTTATCACCGCCGCTGCAATCGGATACATGTTGCGCAGTATATACATCGTAGCATGCTCCATCAGTGTTAGTCGCCCACTTGCAACAACCCAAAGAAACCCCAACAGAAGTTGGAGGAGTTTGGTTCTGACCTATTCCGGTAAATACACCGCCAGCGCACAATTTTTTCTCACCTTGACCGGATTCTGGTACATTTTGAAACACCCAGCCGTGAGCTTGACAGCCTGGGTCACCTTCACGAGGCCAGCAATCACCACTATCATATAGGCACCACTCTTGCCCCACCACCCCGCCAACCATCCCAAAAACCGCAACCATCGCCGCGATAAACATTTTTCTCAATAAAGACATTCGGCTCATACTCATACTTCCTTCCTCATCAAAGAGACAGGTTTATAATTAAAAAAAGTTTTCGCATTTATAAACGGCATTAAAGACAAAGACAAAAACGCTGAAACACCAGCAAGGTGTTCAGCTTTGCCATTAACCAATCGATGTAAGTTGTTGATATGTAAGGAGTTACAGGTTTTCGGGGGGGGGGGGTAAATTGTACTTTTTGTCAACCGCACCAGACAGATGTTAACCACATAAGCAATTATATAAGGCATACGCAGGTTAGAATGTAAACATAAATGTTTCACAATATCATCCGTTCCGGCTGGTTTTTACGCTATATTTTATCAGTGGTGATCAATCAGAAATTAGAGATTATTTTTAACAATATAATATGTTTTGTATTTCGGCGCAAGAAAAATTTTTTAAATATTACGGCGTGTTGTAATGTTTGGCGGTTTGGGAAATTTGGCATATATTTTTTATTAATTCTATTGAATTCTCATCAGCATCTTGCGAAACCGTAATCATTCGCCTGTCCTGCCGCATAGTTTAGGTAAAAATTTAAAGGGCTCTGTCAAAACGAGAGCCCTTCTTTACACTTGATAATTTACGATAACAATCACCCGGCCCTATCACTCTATTGTAAACTCCACGGTACTGAGCGCCTTGCCGGTAGCCTGCTCAACCGCTTCTACTTTCCACTTTCCCGCATTTTCCACAGAGGCTACAAAGGTGCGCTTGCTGAAAGTGCGGAAGTATGCCGACCTGATTGGGAGTACCGTTGTCTGAACGCGGTTTCCGTTATGGAACCAGCGGTGTTCAATTTTTACGGTATCTGCGGCGCCTGTGACGTGAGTGAAAAAGAAGAGCTCTTTAATATCTTTGGGGAATTTATCCGATACGCCTACGGGTACCCTTCTGTTTTCTACGGAAGAACAGACAACACCCTGTTTAATTTTCAGACCGGTGGATTTAGCCGGCGCAGCGCTCTTTTCTGCTTTAGCGGCAGGAGCAGCTTTAGGTGCAGCCGTTTCTTTTTTTGCTTCGGCCTTTTTTTCTGCGGGAGCTGTCTCTGCGTTCTTTTCCGCTTTAGGCGCGGGAGCGGCAGCTTCTTTTTTAGCTTCAGCCTTTTTCTCCGCAGGAACTGTTTCTGCGCTCTTTTCTGCTTTAGGGGCGGCGGCAGCTGGGGCAGCTGCTTCTTTTTTACTCTCTTTTTTAGCTTCATCACCTGCAATTATAACAGAACTGCTCAAAAACAGACACCCTGCCGCAATCATTGTTGATATACGCATGGAACTTCCTCCTCAATCATGTGAATATATATCCTTATAATATATAGTTTAAGAAAAAACATCCGCAGAGTCAAGTATTTTAATTATATTTATTGCTCTTGTTTTATTGAGAACTTAGAGCTTAGAACTTAGAACTTAGAAAAATCAAAACAACAGGAGTAAAAATCCTGAATTATCTAAGCTCTAAATTCTAAGTTCTAAGCTCTAAATTCTAAGTTCTAAGCTCTAAATTCTAAGTTCTAAAAAAGGGGTTTAAATGATAAAAGCAGGTTTTGTAGGCTGGCGCGGCATGGTAGGTTCTGTGCTTATGGAAAGGATGCTCAGTGAGGGTGATTTTACAGGATTCGAACCCTTTTTCTTTACAACTTCGCAGCTTGGCGGCAAAGGGCCTTCTATAGGTTTTGAGACTCCGCCGTTGAAAGACGCTTTTAATATTGACGAGTTGAAAGTCCTTGACATTATAGTATCGTGTCAGGGCGGAGATTATACAAACGAGGTATACCCGAAGCTTCGCGCTGCGGGGTTTAAGGGGTATTGGATTGACGCGGCTTCTGCGCTGCGTATGAAGGATTCAAGCATTATCGTGCTTGACCCTGTAAACCGTAATGTTATTGACGCCGGATTAAAAAACGGCATTAAGGATTTCATTGGCGGCAACTGTACTGTAAGCCTAATGCTTATGGCATTTTCCGGTTTGTTTAAGAGAAATCTTGTAGAGTGGGTATCGAGCATGACCTATCAGGCGTCAAGCGGAGCCGGCGCTAAAAATATGAAGGAGCTTGTCGCGCAGATGGCTCACTTGTCAAACGCCTCAAAAGCGGCGCTCGAAAATCCGGCGGCAAGTGCGCTTGAGCTTGACAAAATAGTAACAACAGAACTTCGCGGTGATTCAATACCAACCGCTAACTTCGGCGCTCCTCTTGCGGCTTCACTCATTCCGTGGATCGACAAGGGAATGGAAAACGGTCAGACACGCGAGGAGTGGAAAGGCGGCGCTGAGACTAATAAGATTTTAAGCGGCGGCAAGACTATTCCTGTTGATGGTCTTTGCGTAAGAGTTGGAGCGATGAGATGCCACAGTCAGGGGCTCACAATCAAGATGACAAAAGATGTTCCTCTTGATGAGATTACGGAGATGATCGCTTCTGATCATGAGTGGGCTAAAGTAGTGCCTAATGTTAAAGAGGATACTTTGCGTGAACTCACTCCTGCGGCTGTCAGCGGAACGCTTACAGTTCCTGTGGGGCGTTTGCGCAAGATGAATCTTGGAGCGGATTATCTAACGGCTTTTACAGTTGGCGACCAGCTTTTGTGGGGAGCGGCTGAGCCTGTGAGGCGGATGTTTAAGATTGCGCTGGAGCATATTGGCGGTAACGGGGCGTAATCATTTTACTGTGCTGACGATTTGTGACTTGTACACTGCGCGCTGCCCGCTCCTGCGGCAGCCGCAAGTTTTTGCTCCTCAACAAGAAGCGGCAGCGTTATCTCGCCGGGCCGTTTTCTTTTGATAAAACCTGCCATAATTCCCGCAATTGTCAACAATAGACAAAATGTGACAAACCAGTCGCCGTAACGGGTGTAGAAGGTGGCGACTCTATACGTAGGAACGTCTGACGTGAGGATTGCGCGTTCGTAAAGTCCGGTTTTTGAGATGATTCTGCCGTAAGGGTCAACGTGCATACTGATTCCAGAGTTGGCGGAGCGTGACAGCGAGATTCCGTTTTCGATAGAGCGCATTATAGACATTGCCGCGTGCTGGTACGGGCCTGAGGAGCGGCCAAACCAGCCGTCATTTGTTATGTTTACTAAAAGGTTCGTAGACTCTTTGAGCCGCCTCTGAACAAACGAGGGGAAGATTATCTCGTAACAGATATACGGAGCAATCTCCAGGTTTTCGTTTATTCGGAAAACAGACTCCTCTTCCCCCTGCTTAAATCCGGCGCCGCCTACGTTTACTCTTGAGACAAGCGGCAGCTTCGCCTGAAAGGGCATTATCTCAGAAAAAGGCACAAGCACTATTTTATGGTAGGGAGTAAGCTTATCCTTTTCGATAAGGAAAGCCGTATTATAGACGTCGTACTCATCATCAGCGCCTTCTTTACTTTTTTGAGCGTACTCCCAGTGCAGCGCGCCGGCAATAATCGGAACGTTTGCCGTCTTCGCCCATGAGTGGGCGGCGCGGCGGTATTCTGTACGCCTTGCAAGATAACAGTGCAGTGCGCTTTCGGGGAAAATTATAAACTCCGGCTTATCCTTAATTGCTTCCATGACCATTTGTTCGCTTATTGTAAAGGCGCTGTCTGTAGAGTTTGCGCTCCAGTTGAACTGATCCATGTGGCTTTGCAGAATCGCTATTCTGGAAGTTTTTGCGGTTTGAGGCTCTGCGTTCAAGCGTACTGCTCCCCATATAAAAATTCCTATTACAAGCGCAGCCCATCCGCAGCACGCAATCCACTGCTTTCTATAGTTTGCGCCCTGCTTGACAGCGCGCAAAAGCTCCCATAAGACAACATTACCCAAAACTATAATAAATGAGAGTCCCCAAACTCCTGTAAACGATGAAAATTGCGCTATGGGAAGAATCCCCGCGCTGCTGTAGCCCAGAAGCGACCAGGGGAAACGCAGGTCGCTCAATGTACGGCTGTATTCAATAAGCACCCAAACAGCAGGGAATACCAAGATATATAAACGGGGAATGTGACGGACACAAAACCTGAGCGCAAGCGCAGCGGCAAAATAAAAAGCGCCTACTGCAAAGGAGATAAGCACTACTCCAATTAAAACAAATGCCCACAGCCCTTTCACATTTACATTGCCTATCCAGTAATATTGAGCAAGCGACATTGACACACAGTAAATATATGTATGGATTAAGGCTCGTTTACGGGACGGACGGGTTGCAAAATAGATAAGCGGTATAAGCGCCGCAAAGGCAAACAGCGGCATTGGGGTAAAGAGCGGATGGAGCAATGAATTGAAGGGCGGCAGACAGAGCGAATAAAGAATTCCGGCAGCTGCCGCGAGCCACCACCGGTTCTTACTCTCATAAAAATTGCTGATTTTATTTAATATTACTTGCAGCATCTAAATCCTACGTAAAAATATTTTCTGTTTTTATCAAGCGTAACATAAGAGCCGCAGTTACTGTCGGACTCTCCGCTCTGGTAAAAACCACCGTAAGCCGGTGCGCCTGCGCCGTCGCCTGAGTTCACCCACTCTGAGACATTGCCGCTCATGTCAAATACAGAAAGTGAACCTGCGCAGTCATGGTACGCGCCGGAAGGGCTGAGCCTGTTTTTAGTTTTAAAATTACCCAAAGTGTTGCACCGGTTTACATCAAAATCCCGGCCATAAGGGAAAACATTGCGCCCTGCCTGTTTTTGAGTTCTATCGTTTCTGCACGCTCTTTGCCACTCTTCACTGCTGCACAGCCTCTTGCCAACGCTTTCGCACGCCTGCGCCGCCTCATGCCAGCTCATGCTCGTATGAGGAATTACGCCGCGTTTATTTGGCCACTGGTATTCATCTATACAAAATTTTCCATTTTCCGCAGTAACCATTCCATCGGGACAAATAACAACGCGCATAGTGTCTGTGGCGCTCACGCCAAGAGAGTTAGTAACCCTGAGCACAGGAGTTGAATACTTGTCAAACACTAACCTGACATTACCGTTTACCGCCGAGCTCCATTCAAAAGTTCCTTTGCCGTCAAAATCCCACTCGTACTTAACAATATCTCCGCCGCCGGGAACCGTACCGGTTCCGCGCAGCGTAACCCTGCGTCCGGGCCTTGAGACGAGGTCTTCACCTGCGTTTGCTACAGGCGCCTGCGTACTTACATCAACAGTAACGGTGTCGCTTCCCATAGCTCCGTTTGCCGTACGGGCGCTCAGTACAAGCTGGTGTTTTCCCGCCTTGGTGAACACATGATTAAAGGCGGCAGGGGTGGCGGAAGAGAAATCCGGCGTCGGCGAATCGCTTGCATACCATTCATAAAGTACGATGTTACTGAAGCGGCTCTCTGCACTGCCTTTAAATTTTACAGGAGTATTCACGAATGCTTTATACGGCCCGCCTGCGTCTACTATCACCGGACTGTTTACGATTTTCACAGCGATTTGTTGTGATACATGGCCGCCTTTTTCTCCGGTGACTTCACATATCACAATATACTCACCTGTTTTTTCAAGTTTTACACTCACCTGAGGCTCTGAGCTTCTTTTCTCAATGACCTCATCGCCAAGCTTAAAACGCCATACAAATTCATTAGCTGCGCCTGAACTTATGTTAACTTTGAAGACTATCTCCTGACCGGCAAAAGCCTGTCTTGGGCCGCGAAGATAATCAATTGTTATCTTTGGAGCCTTAACCGGAGCAGAGGGTTTCGCTGCGGCAGGAACAGGCTCAGCAGTTTTCACCGCCGGCTCAGAAGGCTTGGGCGGCGCTTCGATTACCGAAGTTACAGTATCGGTTTGCTGAAGCGCGGCATACTGCGGCTGGGGTTGTGATTTTGAACGGAAGAATCTTCGCGGGGCCGGACTCTCCTCTACAAAAACGCTGACTGTAGCTGTAGCCATGTCGCCCGCAGGCGTTCTTGGCGCAGCAGCAGCGTACTGAGGGCGGCACCCTGCGGACGCTGCAACCGCTTTTTCTATAGCGCTTTTTCCCACCCACCCTTTGAGCCGCTCAAGCTCATCTGTTTGAATCACCTCTTTTTGCGGCGATCCGGCAGATTCAATAACCGCCTTGGTGCAGGAGGCTACGCGCGTCTCCTCACCGCTGCGGCTTATAAACACTTCACCCTTAAGCACAGCTATTTGCGCCGTTTCTCCGGTTTGCGCAACATTAAGCGCAGCGTCGGCGTTTCTTATGGAGATAAACGCGTCCCCTACACGGCACACAGCATCGGCTCCGTCCCGCATAACAAAATGCACTTCTCCCCTGTAAACTACAACCGCAAGCTTCTCAGCTCCTGCGGTTCGCGTCAGCTGTAAACCTGACCTCTCATTTACATATACAGCGCCTGGCCCGGCAGTGATTTTTATTTTTGAACCCTGCGCAACTGTCAATGAATCCCAAAGTCTGAGTTTAAGCCCTGCCGTGAGAGGCTGCACTTTACCGTTTCTCTGCAAAGACGCCTCTCCAACCACAATCTGCACCTCAGGTCCCTCTTCACTGAGAGAACATGATACTGTAATAACTATTAATAAAGCGAATATCGATAAAATCAAACCGGGGAGAACTCGCATAACATACCTTTCAAACAGAGTATCAAATACACTAATCATGATAGATAATAAAGATAATTAACAAAAATAATTTATGCCACCGGTACTTCCCCGAAAAAACGGACACCCAATTTAATCCAGCCTGAAAAACCAAGAATTTAGAAAATTTTCTAAATACCCCTTGACCATAATATCACCACTACTGTATATTGTATTTAGAATATATTCTAAATAGCTTAAAGGAGCAGGATATTGAGTTTTGCAGATACTTTTAAAGCGTTAGCTGACCCTGTAAGGCGTGAAATCCTTATTATGTTGAAAAAAGGAAGCATGACCGCAGGGGATATAGGTCAGCATTTTGATATGACCGGAGCTACGATTTCTTATCATTTGTCGCAATTAAAAAAAGCCGACCTTGTTCGTGAAACAAGGCAGAAGAATTTTATTATCTATGAATTAAATACGTCTGTATTTGAGGAAGCGCTTGTTTGGTTGTCACAATTTAAAGGAGAGAAGAGTAATGAAAACAAAGATTAATTATGCGATGTTGATACTTACATCATTTATCTGTTTGTCACCAATAATTATGTCTTTGGCTGTTTACAATGATTTACCGGATCAGGTTGCAATACACTGGGACTTGGATGGAAATGTGAACAGATACGCCTCTAAAGCTGTTGCCGCTTTTGGAATTCCATTATTTCTGACTGCGCTTAATATTTTTATATTTATTGCGTTATGTTATGATACTAAATATGAAAAACAGCCAAAGTCGATACTGAAAATTATTGAATGGGTTGTTCCTTTTATATCACTTTTATTGGTACCCGTCACTTTGTTTGCGGCTATGGGCGTAAAAATACCGGTAGTCCCTGTTGTATTTACTTTTGTGGGTA
>Ga0123356_10002447_pt1 | contig 19836 bp, 19 predicted proteins | sample TergutEmb28metaG_2_FD_92546 | JGI IMG/M metagenome (GOLD analysis project Ga0123356, IMG submission 92546) | Embiratermes neotenicus P3 segment gut microbial communities from Petit-Saut dam, French Guiana - Emb289 P3 | ecosystem: Host-associated > Arthropoda: Insects > Digestive system > Gut ... | reverse complement strand
CTTTCTCATAAAGAGATTTATATCAATGGTTTTTCGACCTCTCTTCCTTACGATGTTCAGGAGAGTTTGGTTAAAAGTATAGAGGGGTTGGAAGCTGCCAGAATTACGCGTCCGGGTTATGGAATTGAGTACGATTACTTCCAGCCTCTGCAGCTTAAATCCACGCTTGAATCAAAAGTTATAGAGAACCTGTTTTTTGCGGGTCAGATAAATGGAACGTCCGGTTATGAAGAGGCCGCCTGTCAGGGGCTTATCGCCGGGATAAACGCTGTTCAAAATATTCGTGGTGAAGAACCTGTCGTTTTAGGCCGGGACAGTTCGTATATTGGTGTACTTATCGATGATCTTGTGACAAAGGGGACAGACGAGCCTTACAGGATGTTCACTTCAAGAGCGGAGTACAGGCTGCTGCTTCGGCAGGATAACTGTGACGAGAGATTGATGCCGATAGCTCACAGGCTTGGGACGATAACCGATGACCAGTATAATGAGCGCAAACGGTTTTGGGATAGAAAAAAAGAAGTTATAGATTGGTTATACAGTGTTAAAATTACGCCTGAAGCATTCAACAAAGCGACGGGTGGGACGATAATAAAGAGCGAATCAGCCGGAGATCTGTTAAGACGGCCAGAGGTGAAATTTCACCACATAACGACGGTTCAAAATCATCAATGCGGCCACGTAGGGGCGATCCCTTGCGGTCGCCCGTGTTGTGAGGATAATCATCCGCAAAAACACGGTGATGATTTACAAAACGAAAATCCGCCGGAAACAGACCGGTATTTGATATTAGGCATCGAATCCGACATAAAATACGAAGGATTCGTAAAAAAGCAGTATAACGAAATAGAAAAATTACGCAGGTTTGAAAATACGTATATACCTGCAAATTTTAGTTATGATGAAGTTGAAGGGTTAGGTCTTGAATCGCGTGAAAAGCTGAAAAAAATATCTCCCGATACGCTTGGCAAAGCGTCAAGAATAGGGGGAGTGACCCCTGCGGATATTTCAGTTTTGGCGATGTATTTACTTAAGAGAACTTAGAGCTTTGAATTCGGAATGCAGATTCGTTTTAGCAAGAATCACAGTTAAAATAGGAATATAAATGAGTACAACGCAGACAGTCTCTTTTTTGGAGCGGGCGAAAGAGAGTTACGAATTGAAGGAGCTTGAAAAGCTTGGTCTTTCGCCCGATCTTGACCAGAGAAATTTGATTCTGTCATATATGAGCCTTGTACTCAGACATAATCAGGAAGCGGTTCTTATACCCGCTGCGGATGAGAATAATATCTTTTTGCGTCATTTTTGCGATTCAATTCAGCCGCTTTTGCTGTTTGGATTCAAAAAGGGAGCAACGGTGTTTGATATTGGCGCAGGCGGCGGATTCCCTTCAATACCCATAAGAATTTTCCGTCCAGACCTTAATTTTGTGCTGTTTGAATCAAACCGAAAAAAAGCCTCATTTTTAAAAGAGGTCAGAACAAAGCTTGATTTTGACAATGTAGAGATTATTTCTGTTAAAGCGGAGAAGGCTTCGGAAGCGATAGATAAAAAAGCGGATTACGTAGTAGGCCGCGGTGTTGGGACGCTGCAAAAGTTTTCTGTTATAGCAAAGCCTTTATTGGCGCCCGACGGGCACATGTATACGTTCAAAACCAAGCCGTTTACGGATGAATTGAATTTGATAACAGTGAATAAAGATTTTGACGGAATAAAAATAAACGAAATCGCCCAGTACGATTTGGGCGGATTGATACATGGGTTAAATTTGGTATCATTGGAATTTGTGTAATTAGAGGGGATAGGCACATCTCCCGCATAATACATATCATAGTTAAAAATATTGATAACTTTTGCACAAGTGTATTGCGAGGCTCTCGGTGGCGAAAATTATAGCGGTTTGTAATCAAAAGGGCGGGGTTGGAAAAACTACGACTTCAATAAACCTGGCAGCGTGTCTTGCAGCTGCGGAGCGCCGGACATTAGTAGTTGATATGGACGCTCAGTCAAACGCGACTACAGGTCTTGGCATTTATAAAAACGATATAGAACTTTCGATGTATGACGTTATCACAGAGAAGAGTTTAAACGAAAAATCGGTTACCATCAAAGATATTCGCGTATCTGTTGACTTTATGAAGTTTTTAGACGTTGCGCCCGCTACGCCTGATTTGGCTGGGGCTGAGATTGAGTTAGTCAACACAATGGCGCGGGAAAAACGGCTTAAAGCGGCGCTTGAACCGGTGCAGGGGGAGTACGATTATATCATAATTGACTCGCCGCCGTCGCTTGGTTTATTAACGGTGAATGTATTGACTGCTGCCACTTCTGTTTTGATACCTGTTCAGTGTGAGTATTACGCTCTTGAGGGTCTTGCCGAACTTTTGAATACTATTAATTTGGTTCAGAAAAATTTAAATCCCAAGCTTGTGATTGAGGGGGCGCTTCTTACAATGTATGACGGCCGTCTCACTCTTTCAAAGGAAGTTGCGGCGGATGTGCGTTCCTGTTTTTCGGGAAAAGTGTTTGAGGTGGTTATTTCCCGCAATGTAAAATTGAGTGAAGCTCCTTCTTTTGGTAAACCGATTATTTTATATGATATCATGTCTAACGGCGCCGAAAATTATTTAACTTTAGCTAAGGAAATTATGAGTAATGAATAAATCGGCAAATAAACCCAGACGTCTTGGCAGAGGCATTACAAGTCTTATCCCAACGGCTCCGCAAAATGAGGGCGGCGGCGACGGTAATAAAGAGATTCAGCTTATTGACATAAGCGCAATAGTGCCTAACCCGTTTCAGCCGCGTATTGATTTTGACGATGAGGAGATAGAGGGGCTTGCGCAGTCGATAAATAATCAGGGGCTTTTGCAGCCGGTTGTTATTCGTCAAAAAGGCGCTCAGTATGAAATTATCTCTGGAGAACGCCGCTTCCGCGCATTCAGGCATTTGAAAAAGGAGAGCGTTCCCTGTATAGTTAAAAATGATGTTACTGATAAGGAGATGTTAGAGCTTGCGCTTGTGGAGAATATTCAGCGTGAGCAGCTCAATGAGATTGAGAAAGCGATAGCTTACCAAAAGTTAATACTTGAATTCAGCTATACGCATGAGGAGTTATCAAAACAGGTTGGAAAGAGCAGAACAGTAATCACCAATAGTTTGCGCCTGTTGAATTTGCCTGAAGAGATACAAATGATGGTTCGTAAAAACGAACTCAGCATGGGTCACGCAAGGGCTCTTCTTGCGATAGAGTGCGCGGAAACTCAGCTCAAAGAAGCGCGCCGGGTTGTAGAAAACGGCTTAACGGTGAGAGATGTTGAAAACATAACTTCTCAGACAAAAGAGAGCAAACCAAAAGGCGCGGCAGAAAAGCCTGCAAAAACAGTACAGGAACATGACGCAAATACTACTTTTCAGTTAGAGCGTTTGCAGTACAAATTCGGTACATCCGTAAAGCTGAAGACAACAGGTGAAAATAAAGGTAAAGTAGAAATAGAATATTATAATAATGATGATTTGGTAAGAGTTTTCGATTTGTTGCTGGAAGAAGCTCCGCCGCGTAAACAAAACGGAAATAATAACAATCAGTAAATTTTTTATGAAGAAAAATAAAAAGAAACATTATACGCTGATGTTTTTTCCTGAGGGAAATGGGGAACCTTTCTCGTTGCGGCTGCACCGCAGTACGCTTAAGTTAATGGTGTCGGCTCTTATATTGTTTATTTTGGGCGCGGCGGTTCTTGTGTTTAAATCTGGGGATATTGCACTGAGGCTTCAGCTTATTCATGCGTTAAAAGAGGACAACAACCGTTTAAGAGCGGATAATGAAAATTTACAAATCTCATCAGAAAAAATCGCCAGTATAGAGAGTTTAACGGTATACCTTCACAGGCTTGCAAGTATTCCTGCTGTTAATGAAATACAACCGGCGGCAGTGCCAAGAAGAGTTACCCCGCCTCGTCAAGAAGAAGAAACAAGGCCTCAGCGCACGGATATCGCAGCGGCGGCAGAAACGCCGAGAAGCGCTCCTGTTTTAAGCAACGAGCATTATCTTGCGTCCATACCAAGTATCCTGCCTGTCAATGGATGGATTACCCGGCACTTTTCAACAGACCCCGAAAATTTACATTTAGCAATAGATTTCGCAGCTACGACAGGTACGCCCATAAGAGCGACCGCTATGGGAGTTGTGGAAGATATCCGCACCGATTCTAATTTTGGTTTGATGGTAGAGATTCGTCATGAAAATGGTTTTATGACCCGTTACGGACACTGTTCGCAGGTTCTTGTATCGGTGCGTGATAGAGTTAACCGGGGGCAAACGATTGCTTTGGTGGGTAACACCGGACGTTCGACCGCGCCTCATTTACATTATGAAATTTTAAAAGACGGCCGTCCTGTGAATCCGTTAGATTATGCAGCGGGCGGTCAAAAACAGTAATCAATAATGAATAATATCTCTTTGCTGACAGCGGTGTTTGTGTAATCACAGCGGTCAACGGTTAGAAAAGGAGTTTTAAAGATGGACAAAAATGCAAAAGGACTGCTCAATATTATTGGTCCGGGGAGTGTATTTGAGGGAACTATAGAAGTACCTCACAGTATCCGTATTGATGGCTCGTTCAAGGGGAAGCTTCACACTTCCGGGTCGGTTACAATTGGTGACAGCGGCGTGGTGGAAGCTGAAATCAAAGCGCAGAGCGCGTTTATTTTTGGAAAAGTTGTTGGCAGTATGTACATCGAAGACCGCGCGGAACTCCAGGCCAGCGCAACAGTTATAGGCGATTTGCACGCAAAAGAGCTTGTAATCAGCGAAGGCGCGGTTTTCCACGGAAACTGCTCAATGCAAAAACCGGATAATGTGGTGAATGTTTAATGGATAGCTTGTGGGTAATGTGTGGATAACCTGTTAATTCAGCGTTTTGGACATAAGCAGCGCATCCTCACCATCCTGATAGTACCCCTTTCTTGGGGCATCTTTTTTGAAGCCGCATTTTTCGTAAACTCTTATGGCGCTGTGGTTTGAGATTCTAACCTCAAGAAGCGCAGTGTCAGCTCCAGCCAAAACTGCCTCATACAGCAGATGCTTTGTTAACGTTTCCCCCAAACCCCTGTTTTGGTATTGTGGATCAACGGCAACCTCAAGTATGTGTAATTCATTTAAAATCAACATGGAACAGGCAAAACCTATAATTGTTTTTTGAGGGATTTCTATAACTGGAAAAAGTGAAGATGTTTTTGTTAGTTCTACAGAAAGCCCGGCGCGGCTCCACGGATTTGGATTGCAGATTTGCTCAATGGAGTAAATACGGTCTAAGTCTTCAAGCAGTGCGGGTCTGAAAATTATGTCGTCAAGTTCTTTCATAATAGTTATAAAACGATGATTTTTGAGGTATTTAGCTCGTTTTGTGCATAGATGTTTATAAGTGTTGATAATGTGTTGATAAATAGTGTTAATAAAAGCAAAAAGCGCGGCTCAGTCCCGAAATTAGTCTCAATAACGTAAAATTCTGATTTTTTCATATTCAATTCCATTTTGTAAAAAAGAAAAATTTAACCGATTGTTTTTGAGTTAATGTATATTAAATATACATTCATTCATTTTTATTGATAGTGTTTTAAAATCACAAGGACTAAAAAATGCAGGTACAATGCTTAGATTGCGGATTTTGCGGTGCGTTTGACCCGGCGCGTGCGCCGGATCATCCTTTTGTAATAAAATGTCCCAAGTGTGCGTCTTCCATTCAAATGCCCGGAAAAGCGGACGCGTTTTCTGCAATGCAAGCTCCTGCTGCCGCTCCGGTAAATCAAGCTTTGCCGCCGCCGCCGTCAGCACAGCCGAGCGTAAAGCGTATAGACGCGCTTTTAATCAGTATGGTTGAAATGAAAGCGTCTGACCTTCACGTGTGCAGCGATTGTTACCCGATGGTGCGTCATGACGGTGAAATGTCGCCAGTGCCGCAATGGCCCATACTTAGCTCCGCAGACATAGAAGCGATGTTATGGGAGATAGTGCCTCTGCGTAACAAAGAACAGTTTCAGGAGCGTAACGATACCGACTGTGCTTACGAAATAGCAGGACTCTCCCGTTTTCGTGTCAATGTTTTCAGAGACCGCAAAGGTGTGGGCGCAGTGTTTCGGGTGATTCCAAGTAAGATAATTACCGTGGAAGATTTGAACTTGTCAAAAGAAATTTTGAATCTGTGCAAACTTCCCAAGGGTCTTGTTTTGGTGACAGGGCCTACAGGTTCAGGAAAATCTACAACGCTTTGCGCGCTTATTGACTATATTAACCGCACCCGCAAAGACCACATGATAACAATTGAAGACCCGATAGAATTTGTCCATGAAAACAAAGAGTGTCTCATAAATCAGCGCGAAGTACATGAACACACCGCTTCTTTTAAAACGGCGCTCAGAGCCGCGCTGCGCGAAGACCCGGATATTGTTTACATAGGCGAAATGCGCGACCTTGAAACTATCGCTATCGCCATAGAGACCGCCGAAACCGGACACCTTGTGTTCGGAACATTGCATACGTCAACAGCGCCTTCTACAATTGACCGTATAATTGACCAGTTCCCAGGCGACAAACAGGAACAGATTCGAATGATGCTTTCTGAAAGTTTGCGCGGTGTTATTTGTCAAATGCTGTGCAAAAAAAACGGGGGCGGAAGAGTAGCCGCTATGGAAGTGCTTATTGTTACTCCGTCCGTTTCAAACCTGATTCGCGAAAGGAAGACGTTCCAGATACAGTCCGTACTGCAAACAGGAAAAAATCTTGGAATGTGCACCATGAACGACAGCTTTCTTGAACTTGTCAAATCAAGAACTGTAACGCCGCAGGAAGCTTACGATAAAGCGCTTGATAAGCCGAATCTGTTGACTCTGTTTGAGAAAAATGGAATTAGTACGTCGTGGGCGAACAAGTAGTTTCTGAACTCTTTTATTTTAACGCACTTTTTGATTTATCAATGGGCGGGTCTGTACGGGCTGCTATTAAGAGGGCAGCGGATGAGATGACAGCTCTTATTATTCCTATGGGATTTGCTGAGGATTTTTGTATTGTAAAAAGCAAGTTTCCTGAGGATTACCCATTATTTTTGGAAGATAATGGCCTTATTGTTCCGCATTTGGTTGATATCAACGAACGGTTTAACGGTGAAGTTACTGCGCATCCGTGGGGGTGGGATGAGGAAGCGCAGACAACATTTAAAATTATGGGCGCAGATACCGTTCATCCCGATTTTCATATTGTAAAACAAATTAACTCCAGAGAATTTTGCCACCAAATTTCACTTACTGAAAAGAGCGGAGTACCCGCATCTGCTTTATTGAGTTCGGCATCCGGCGCCGCCAGTTTTTTTGCCGGTAATCCAACATTCCCAATAGTTATAAAACCAGCTTACGGAAGCAGCGGTTTTGGTTTTATTCGCGTGGATAGTCCGCCGGATAAAACGGTTATAGATAAAATATTGCAACTGATGACAGACGGTATAGTTATAGCGGAGCCATGGCTCAACCGTGTTATGGATATTTCAAGTTCTGTTGATATTTCTGCTGACGGAACATTCAGCGCCATCCGTCACTACCGCTGTTTTGTAGATTCAAGAGGGACATTTTTTGGCGTGTATCTTCCGGCAGATAATTCACAGTTAGACCGCTGGATACCATTTCTTGAAAATCATGTTAAAGTTTGCGCAAAGCAAATATACAGGAGCGGATACTTTGGGTCTGCGGGTTTTGATTCGTTTGTCTATCTGCAAAAAGACGGTTCAGAAGCTTTAGCTCCGGTAATCGAAATAAATGCACGCCATGTAATGAGCGATATAGCGCGGAGTCTTAAAAGTAAATTGGCACTGGATGATAAATATGTGTTTTATAGATTGTTAAGTAATAAACGCGCTAAGCTGCCGGAAAAATATTCAGAGCTTAAAAGTATCCTTCAAAATAAAATTTTTTCCGTCAATACAAAAACAGGAATTTTACCGCTGACTCCATTAAGGAATACCACCGATATCACGCGTCAACCCTACAGAAACGCATTTTTTATAAGCGCCGACAGCCCGGAAGAGCTTTTTGAGTTAGATGCTTTTTTGATATCAAGCATTGGGCATTAACAGACGGCGTCTTGATACCAGATTTCAGTAATCTCAGTTACTAAATGTTAAAGTCCCCGTTTCATGCTTTTCATAAGAGATTTAACCTGCTTGTCTGTCATGGTTTTGCTCTCTTTATTTGCAGGTTCGTATTTGTCGCAAATCATTCTCTGGTCGCCGCCGTAGGAGACTACCCCTGTTATTCCGCCGGTTTTTTTTGCGTTAAATTCCCGGCATGTAGATTTCATTTTGCAGCTGAAACAGGAGCTCTCTTTTTGCTGCTTGAGATAGGTGTAACCCTTTTTCTCCATTGCCTCATCTTTGCGCTTGATATCTTCGGCAGACGCTAAAGAGCGGTTTTTAGCTACGAAACGGTCGTGGTCAGTAAAGCTCATTCTTCACCTCTTTTTGGTAGTAATTGTTGGCTTTGCCGCGGTAAACACGGTGCGGTGCGTATTTCATATTAGAAATATTCGCATCGGTATTAAAAAAGATTGTTCACTCTTTAAAAATAAATCCAATAGATTCCATATTATTACTATGACAGTTAAAGGTCGCAAATCCCGGCACACCGACTGCACGAACCATCGTGAGGTCGCTGTACCGGAACTTGCGACCTTTAACTGCCGCCATAATACATTATTATTTTTGCGGCGTTTTCCTGACGCGTATCTCCCTTCCCTGTTCATTGAGATACATTCCCGCAGACTGGGTTCGCGCGCCTCTTGAGAGAGGTTGCTGTCCTATGGTAAAACGCTTTCTTCCCCTCAAATCATAAAAAGTATGGCCGTTGTTTGGGATAAATGGTTTATGTCCAATTGCCGGGCGCTGGTTTGGTTTCCAGGAGATTGAAGTTACTGTATTTTCCCATTCGGCTGAAAAATTGAAAAACAGCAGATTCATTAATTCCGGTTCCTTGGTTCTGTCAGAAAAGAGTCCGATGCCCGCGAGTTTAAATCCATCAGCAGGTATGTTTGAGAGAGTGGTACCATTAACTATAAACTCGAAGTTAGAAGATTCGGCGGATTTTTTGACCACCAGATTATCAAGAACAGGCACACCGCCGGGGATATCTACGTGACCATTTATAGCGAGATTTTCCGTAGGGCCTTGCGGACCTTTTTCGCCTGTTATATAAAATTTTCTGTCTCCCCTTATTCCAAAATGAATCATAGGGAAGGAAGTTCCTTCACCCACTAAAATAATTCCATAAGACGAAGTCAAACTTCCGCCGGAATGGTTTACATCAACGCTCACTTCAAACTCTGAGCTGTTTACATCTATATACATTCCAAGGGGTGAGTTAGAGTTTACTTTGACATCCAAACCGGCTTGTTGATACACGCTCAATCCCGGCTTAACGCTTTCTATATAAGGAACAAACTGCCAGTATTTGAGGTTATTATCGGTGAAATTTTCAGAAAAACTGTTAGGTCTGTCATCTTTAAATTCGTTAGTCATGGAGACAGGGCCAAAAGCAGCGGAGCTGTTAGGGAAGAGAAGAATCGCTATATCACCGGAAGGAAACTGGTTGTCAATGAATTCACCTTGAAACCGGTCATTTACAAAGAGATGAAATTTAGAGCCGGTTTTGCTTACGGTTATCAAGTTGTCTCCGGTTTTATTGATATCGAAACTTTTTTTATAGTGTAAAACATCGTTTGACGTACTGTTACCGTCAATATATTTACGCGCTACTAATGTATCGCCCCGTATGGTAATGTAATAACTGTTAAAACCTGTAGAGGCTTTACAAAAAAACATTCCTGCGTCTCCGCTGAGTCCAGGTTTGAGAATAAAGGAGAGAGTGAAAGTTGATGGTTTAATTACACCAAGATTATGAGTATACGTCTCACCATATTGAGTGCTGTTATTGCTTAGCGCACAGCTGCCTCCGTTTACATGAGCAGCAAGAGAGGGTGTCCACTTTCCATGAGAAGCGAGCGGATCGCTGAAATCGTCTTCAAAAATAATAGCAGCCGCATTTGCAAACGCAAAAGACGCCAATACAAACAACGAAATTTTTTTAATAAAATTACTCATAATTCCTCCAGAAATTCTGTTCATCGAAATAAGCTTAAAATATAACGGCCATAGACCCTTATATTATAAATTATATGGTTAAAATAGGAAAAAAACCAGAAAAAAGGAGTTATCGTAAATAGTTTTTAGCAAAAGTGTATTCTTAACGAGTACAGCCGGTTGGTTCAGTATTTGCAAAAAGTAACAATAATGAAAATAGACGCAACAATCTGCATCTGCACATTTAAGAGGCTTCAAATGCTGCGTTATCTGCTGCTTTCACTTAATGAGCACCGGTGTGATGGGTATGTTTTTGATGTTAATGTGGTAGATAATGACAGTTCCAGGACAGCCCGCAGAGTGGTGGAAGAGGTAGGTGAAAATGCCGGGTATACGCTTCGGTATTTCTGTGAAGAGGAGAAAAACATCGCTCTTAGCCGCAACATGGCTGTTAAAAACGCGGCAGGGGAGTTTGTAGTTTTTATTGATGATGATGAGTTTCCTGACAGCGGTTGGCTTGCCCGGTTAATTGATACGTGCAAAGAGCAAAAAGTTGACGGAGTTTTGGGCCCGGTTATCCCTAATTACGAAGAGAGCGCTCCCATGTGGCTTAAAAAGAGCGGACTGTGTGACCGCAAGCGTCTCAAAACCTTCACGCTTCTTAATGAACCCGCTCTTATGAGAACGGGTAATGTTCTTATCAGGCGCTCGGTTTTCACAGAGACGCTGCTCTTTGACAAACGGTTTGGTCTTAGCGGCGGGGAAGACAGTGATTTTTTTGCAAGAGCGCTTTTAAAGGGATACAAATTTATTTGGTGCGATGAGGCTAAGGTTTATGAACATGTCCCAATAGAACGGTGCAGCGCCGGGTATCATATAAAACGGGCGTTTTTAAGAGGCGCTCTTAACGCGCGGCGCTCTAAGGGTTTATTAAGTGCGCCGGTTTTAAAATCAGCTGCCGCAGTTTGCGTTTACTCTTTGGTAATGCCATTTCTGTTTTTATCGGGACGTCACAGTTTTATGAAATATTTAGTTAAAAGCTGTGACCATTGGGGAAGGTTTCTTGGAGCATTTGGGATAGAGCCGATAAAAGACCGTTCTTTTATGGAGACAAAAGATGTTTGAGCCGGAATTTGCTGACAGAAAAAAATGGTTACATGAAAATAAGCGGGCTGAAAAATATAAATCTGCGCTTTCAGTAAAAGATGTTGAATGGGTGCAGCTGCTTTACTGGCGGGAGCATTGTCTTGAGTGCGCGCCGCCTGAATGTTACAAGAGCTGCAGCTATTACGAAGCGCGCCGCGACAAGCGGTGTGTGAGAGCTAATTATGGAATTTACCCTGATTCCGCCCACAAAGGTTATCTCGGATTTGGCGCGGATGTGCGTTTTAAGAGATGGGCCAAGCTTGGCACAACTCTTTACCCTGCCCGCTTCTCTCCAAAAAAACTGTATAAAATTCAGCGGGCAGATCTCTTTACTTCAAAGATTGTAAATACCGTTTTTGGCGCTACTAATTTTTTAAATCCTTTCGACAGGCTGAAGATAAATTGGCATAATCCCCAACGTCAATTGTTTAAGGCACAGACATATTTTCGGGAAAAATTTTTGCGCCGGATTCTCTGTCATGCTTCTTTGTCAAAAAAGCCGGCAGTGGAAAAACCGGATTGTCTTGTTATAGAGTGTTACTCCTTTGAGGAACTGCCGTTCAATTTGGTGATAGAGTATAATGGCGGGTCATTTTTATACAGAGACTCTGTAAAGGTATCCAAAGGACAGAATTACTTTGAGATAGCGGCGGAAAAATTTCCTGATACCGGTGAGGTCGAAAGCAGCCTCATTGTATATCCTGAAAATAATCTGGAAGCGCGTTTGGTTTTCACCTGGCTTGATTTTGTCAAGAAACGTGAATCCAAGTTATTGTCATCTGAGAGTCAAAAGAAAATCAATGCGGAAAAATCCGCTGCAAAAATTAAATGTGTAGCCTGGGACCTTGATAATACCTTATGGGAAGGGACGCTTATCGATTCGTCAACGCGGGATATGACTGTGAAAGACGAAAGTGTAAAGCTTATAAGGCAGCTTGACGAAAGAGGAATAATTCAAACGATAGTAAGTAAAAATGATTATGATGAAGCGTGGGCAGTGCTTGAGAAGCATGGGCTTAGCGGATATTTTGTTTATCCTGCGATAAACTGGGGGCCGAAGAGCGAAAATTTGCGCGCCTGCGCTAAAGCCATAAACATAAATCTTGATACGTTCGCCTTTATAGACGATTCGCCGTTTGAACGGGCGGAAGTTGAATCCGCTCTGCCTCAGGTGAGAGTTTATACGGAAACGCAGATTCCAGAGCTGTTGTCTTTTTCGGAGTTTGACATTCCGGTAACAGAGGAGAGCCGCAAAAGAAGAAAGAGTTATCTTGTGCAGATGCAAAGAGAGAAAATCGCGCAAGAGTACAGGGGTGATTATAAATCATTTTTAAAAGAGTGTAAAATGACGCTTACGCTGTTTTGTCCTGCGGAAGAGAAACATCTTTTGCGCTGTTTTGAACTTATAGAACGGTCGAACCAGCTTAATCTTTCTACCCGCAGGTATTCGCAGGAGCAGTTTCGTGAGCTTAGCGCGGCGCCGGGAATTTTTTGCGTTGCCATGCAGTGCAAAGATAAATTCGGCGACTACGGTACAGTTGGGTTTGCAAGTATTGACGAGCGCGGCGCAGTGCCAAAAATTGTTGATTTGGTGATTTCCTGCAGAGTAGCGAAAAAAATGGTAGAACATACGTTTATAGAGTGGCTTTGCAAAAGGGAAAAAGCAAGAGGGGCTGTACAGATTGAAGCAACATTTGTAAAGACTAAAAAAAATGGCCCGCTTGGAAAAGTTTTTGAAGAGCTCCCATTTGAGGCGCTTGATGAAGATGATGAAAATGTTCTTTACAGACTTCATCTTGAAAAACCGTTTTGTACCGGCGGTGTAATTGAGGTGGATGATAAAATAGAAAAATAAAAATGGATGGGAATGATAAATACAAATGCTCATTGTTAACGCAGATGATTGGGGCGCCTCAATTCCTGCAACGTCAAGAATTGAAGAGTGCATAAAAGCAGGCGTTGTAGATACTGTAAGCGCGATGGTGTATATGCGTGATTCACAGCGGGCTTTTAGAGTAATTAAAAATCTGAAAATTGATACTGCGCTTCATCTTAATTTTACCACACCTTTTGATAGCGGCAGCGTACCCAAACGTCTTTTAGAATCTCAGCTAAAGATAATTGAGTATCTCAAAAGTAAAAAATCTGCGCAGTTTATTTACAACCACGCGCTTCACCGCCATTTCGATTATGTTTACAAAGCTCAGTACGGTGAATACTGTGAACTGTTCGGTAACGCGCCGCAAAGAATAGACGGTCATAATCACATGCACCTGTGCGCGAATATGCTTATAGGCCGGTTTATACCGCTAAAAACAAGAGTAAGGCGCAATATTCATTTTGTAAATGAAAAAAAGAGCGTTTTCAACCGTGCGTACCGCTCAGTTATTGATTCGTATTTAACGAAACGGTATTGTTGTACAGATTATTTTCTGCACATTCATCAGTTTATGAATGAAGACAAAGAGGAACGTATTAGAGGTTTAAAGAATCTTGCAGAATTGTCAAAAAAGGCGGATGTTGAACTTCTTGTGCATCCTCATCAGCAGGCTGATTATGAGTTTTTGATGAGTGATGAGTTTCGAATAGTAAATGTGGAATGATTACGCCCCTTTGGGGCTTGTGAAAGTGTTGTTACCCAGAACATTTAAATAGTACTCTCTATGCCTGTCGGCCAGATGTTCTAATGTAAAGTTATCAGCAACAAACTGTCTTCCCGCGTCACCCATCTCTTTTCGTAAGGGTTCATTCAGCATGAGTTTTTTGATTGCTGATTTTAATTTTTTGACATCCTTGTATTTGCACAGGTAACCGCTTTTTCCATCTATCATGGTTTGTGAAACGCCGCCTACATTGTAAGCTACAACAGGAGTACCCATTGCCTGCGATTCTAAAAGCACTCTTGCGAATCCTTCTGAGCGGCTTGGCAGCACTGTTACGGCGCACATGGCATAGAGATTACGCAGCTTTTTGTTGCTGCAAAGACCTGCAAAAAAAACATTGCCGGCAAGACCATGTTTATGAGCAAGCTCTCGAATGTGAGAGTGTATCTCTTTTGAATCGTTTCTTCCGGCAAAAACCAGATTTATCTCTGAACCCTCTTTTTTCAGCATGTATGCAGCTTTTAAAAGGTCTATATGTCCTTTTCCGGCGCAGATTCTTGCCGGCAGAAGCACAGTATTTTTAAGGGATATCTGAGAAGAGTTGGGGATGTTTTCCCGGCAGAAAAAATTGATGTCTATACCGTCGTTTAAGTTGACAAACGTTTTTCTTATGTACTTTGGAATCGCGCATGAAGAGACTCCTGCTACACCGCCTGCGCAGCGGATTTGTTCACGGATGCACACGTGTTTAAACTTGTCATTTGCGTAATGATTCATGTAGACGTAAGGAATTTTGCGCTGTCCGGCAAGTTCAATAATTTTTGCGGTGTCAAAACCGCCAAGACAGTGAAACACAATGAGATTAATATCAAAATTTTTGTGCAGTTTGTTAAAAAGCTCTCCAGCTTCCTTAGCGCTTATACCAAGTGGTTTTGCGGACAGGGCGTTTCTGTATGCTGAAAAAAATTTTGTAAGCAGAGGATTATAAAGTAATTTTTCGCGCATCACTTTTTTTGTGATACTTTTTAAGAAGCTGTCTCTGGCCGCAGTTCCGTTCCACTCCTGAAATTTGGGAATAGCTGGGGGCAGTGCTACATAAATAATTTTTCCTCTTCCCTGTTCAACAACCCGCACTCTTGAATTTTTGAGTCCCTTTTTATAATGGACATGAATAATAGTCATGCCGTGATTTACTAAAAGAGCGTTATTGAGGTCTGAAAGATATTGTTCAATTCCGCCGCCGCTGTCGAAAGCATAAGTAAATCTTAAAAGTGTAAGCCCGTCCAGACTACCGCCCGAATTTCGGACGCTGCTTATGGAATCCATCTTTCATGTCCCTTATTGTGCTGAATTTTTGGAATAAACGCATAAATAAAAAACCTCTGTGTGTATGAAAACAGACGTAACCACACAGAGGTTTGTTTTGCAATAGTTATTCCAAAAATTCAGCTACATAGATTTTTTCTCCAGAACAGCGCGTTCCTTAAGGTCATCCATGAGAGAATTAAATTGTTCCAGGTCAAGAGATTGAGCGCCGTCGCAGAGAGCTTTTGCAGGATTGTTGTGAGTTTCAATCATAATGCCGTCTGCGCCTACAGCGAGAATCGCTTTTGAGAGCGGCCCGACAAGAGTTCTTATACCTGAAGCGTGGCTTGGGTCTGCGATAACTGGCAGGTGAGATTTTTGTTTTAGGAGTACAACAGCCGAGAGGTCAAGAGTGTTTCTTGTCATTGTTTCAAATGTACGGATTCCCCGTTCACACAAAATAATCTGACTGTTTCCCGAAGAAAAAATATACTCCGCGCTCATAAGCAGCTCTTCAATTGTGTTGGCGAGTCCGCGTTTTAAAAGTACAGGTTTTTTTAACGAACCAACTGCTTTAAGCAAATCAAAATTCTGCATATTGCGCGCGCCGATTTGCACAATGTCAACATCTTCAAACAAATCAATCTGAGTTTGATTCATAATTTCAGAAACAATAGGCAATCCGGTCTCTTTTTTAGCGAGAGCAAGCATCTTAAGCCCCTCAACCTGTTTGCCCTGAAAATCGTAAGGAGATGACCTTGGTTTAAACGCGCCGCCGCGTAAAATTTTCGCGCCGCTTTTTTTAACGCTTTTTGCTATTTCAACAATCTGTTCTTCGCTTTCAACGCTGCACGGGCCGCTCATTACTGTAAAGAAACCTTCGCCGACAGTTAAACCGCCAACCTTGATTGATGTGCCCTGCTCCTGTATTGTGCGGTTCACAGCCTTATAGCGTTCTGTTATGCGCTTGCCAAATGCGACAATATCGTTTGTTTGAACCACGTGGTCTAAATCAACAACGGCAGTATTTCCGATAAGACAAACGGCAGTATGTTCCGTGCCTACGCTTAGAATTGTCGAGAATCCTTTCTCTTCCCACTCGCGGACAAATTTATCAATTTTTTCCTGCGCTACTTTTGGATTTAAGATGAAAACCATTTTACTATGGAGCCTTTCTTTTATTATAATATCCCCGGGTTGAAACCCGGGGCCATTGGTCTTGCACCCCTAAAGTGGTGCGGAAAATGCAAATATACAAGAGAGATTATTTATAATCAATATACCCCTTGAACCGTCTGTGAAACCATCCGAACCAGTGTTCCGGGTGTTCTTTTATCCATTCGGAGAGGATGTCGTTATGTTGAGTTTGAATTTTTGTTATGATTGTTTCTTCATCATCGGTATTCTCAAAAGCGGGCAGCTCTGCTATTGAGATGTATATTTCGTAGGAGCCGTCTCTTTGAAGAAGCGCATATACCGGCAGAGCCGTTGCTCCGGTTTTGCGTACTAATCCTGCGGCTGTGCGTACGGTGGATGCGGTTTTACCTAAGAATGGGGCAGGTGTTCCCATGCGCAAACTTTGGTCTATGAGGATAGCGGTAAACTCGTTTTTTCTAAGCGCTCCAAGCATTCCGCGCAGAGCGTTTTCAGTATATATGGTATTTACACCTGTAGCGTCCCGTTTACTGTGGAGCCATTTCTCCACAAGCGGATTACGCATAGGCATCGCAACTACATTGAGCTTATTGACTTTAGTGCCAAAAAGCGCCGCTAAAAGCTCCCAATTTCCAAAGTGAGCCAAAACAACCATAGTGCCTTTACCGCGCCGTACGCACTCTTCTAACAGCTCAACGTTGGCTACTCTGTAGACAGGATGTTTTCCTTTTCTTAAAAAATCAGCAGCGTAACGACCCATATTTTGGTATAGTTTCGGGATAATCCGCTTTTTCTGGCTGTCATCCCAAAAGCCGGCATGGTCAAAGTTTTTTTCAACAATTTTTCGGTATGCACCGCATAAATAAAGAATCTGCCCCAGAACTGCTCCAAACCAAAGAGTGAGGATGCGGGGAGTCAGATTTATAACAGTTTCAATGCCGCGCAGAACAGTGTATTCAATGTAATGACTTTTTTTCATAAGATAAATATACAAAATACGATGCCTTACTAATGTATTTTTATGCTATGAAAAAAGTTATAGTTATGTTTAGCGGTGGACTCGACAGCGTAATTGCGGCTCATTTGCTTAAAGAGCAGGGGCTTCAAGTTACGGCGTTACATTTTGTGTTACCTTTTTACTGCGGGGTTGGTAAAAGTTTTAATCAAGTAGAAAAATATGCGGCTGATATTGGTGTTCCCCTTCGTATAGAGGAAGAGGGTGAAGAGTTTTTGGATATGATACGAAGTCCGAAGTTTGGATTTGGTAAAAACGCCAACCCCTGTATAGATTGCCGCATATACCGCCTTATGAAAGCCAGGCAAATTATGGAAGAAACAGGCGCGGTTTGTCTTGCTACAGGAGAAGTAGTGGGTCAGCGCCCAATGTCTCAGAAAATGAACAGTTTACGTAAGGTAGAAAAGCTCTCCGGTCTTAAAGGTAAACTTTTGCGTCCGTTATCTGCTAAACTTCTTGAACCGACCGATGTTGAACTCTCAGGAATTGTCGACCGGGAAAAACTGCTTGACATATCAGGTAGAACGCGTGCGGTTCAGCTTGCTTACGCTGCAAAACATGGTCTCTCCCACAGTGCGCCTGCAGGCGGGTGTTTATTGACAAATGTAGAAACAGGAACGCGCTTTAACGACCTTGCATCATATAATAGCAGCTTTTCTCTTGCTGATTTTAAATTGCTTGCTTACGGACGGCATTTCAGAACGTCGCCAAAGTACCGTGTGATAGTATCACGCAACGAAGGGGAAAATGAAGTGCTTGAGAAACTTTACAGACCGGATATGTATAAAATCTTTTTACGTGATACCTTAGGTCCTCTGGCGCTGGGTATCGGTTCACCTGACGAAGATGAGCTTCGTTTTGGCGCGGGTGCGGTAATGCGGTTTTCAAAGGTGCGGAATGAAAATTCAGCTGCGGTGATTGTTGAAAGGGATGGAGTAAGCCGTGTTCTTGATGTTAAGGCAGTTATGGAAGATGAGCTTGACAGGTACAGGGTGATAAGTAGAAAATAGAGTTTTTGGGAACTTCTGACAATCCAGTAGCGAACTCCAATACTCTGTCTTGTCCGAGGGTATTTAAGATACAGCTGTCATCTTTTTATACGCCCTACTGTTAATCGGTTAAAAATTCATAATGACCGACAGTCCGAGAAAATTTTGCCCTCCGTTCTGTTCTGTCAAAGTTCCATTGGAAAAATGCCGTCCATACCATTCCAGGCGATAATTCTCAAGGAGCCCAAATCCCAAAAACACCTTTTCACCAAATGTAAACTTCGAGCTAATCCTGTCTGTGCTATTTGACTTTATATATATGCCTAAGTTGATACCTGCGTACATTGTGCCGAACAGGTGAAAAATTACGTCTTGCGCAAGACCAAAAATCAGCGGCTGATTATATCGTGAAAAATCTCCAATCCCGTGTGCGGTCATCAGCTCAATACTGCGTCGCCCATGAATTCTGAAGAACTCATTTGGTTGACTGTACTGTACCCCAACCAAAAACAGATCTTCTATCTCCTTTCTGGCACTTGCACCAAAATATACAGATACCTGGCATTCTTTACTGCCAAAAGACGGATTAGTTTTTGTTTTTTTTGCTTCCGATTCACTGACTTGACTGGCAACAATCACCGCTGTAGCAAAGATGAGAATGCAGATTTTATGTATCACAGTATCACCACTCTGTCCAATCCGGTCTAGTAATCATCGTAAATAGTAGTAAATTAGGCTAAATGTACACCTTTTTGTAATCGCCGTAAGTTATTTTAAATAAATGTTGCCCCCTGTCTGATTGGCGTTAGTACAAGGGGGCAACGGTAAATCAATAGCTACAATTAATATAAGCATTTGATACAATCAAACGCAAGTGTTGTTTCATTTTCTTTATCTTTTTTGTGGCTGTTGCTGTGGTTTGTTGGTTTTCTAACAATCATGGATGGCTGCGAATGGCAAAAAAGAGTAAAAACTGGCGAGAGATTGTATCAAATGCTACTTTGATACGAATACTTGACCTCATTGATGAGCGTGAGGGTGGAAACACGCCACACTTTTACAAAAAGACAGACATATCAAGCGGTGCGTTTTGCACGTGTCTAAAACGTGACAGTTTGCCAAAAGTTGAGATGCTGTTAAAAGTCCGCTCTGCATACGGAGTCACGCTTGATTGGCTTGTGTGTGGAGATGGTGACTTAAAGGAATTCAGCGAAAAAGGCTCATCGGGACAAACTCTTGAAAGCGCCGCAAAAATTGCCAAACTTGAAGGCCGAAATGAGGAGTTAGAGAAAAAAGTCCAAGAGTACAAAGACCTGAGTTGCAAGCTACTTGATAAATTACCCTCAAAAACGCTGAATAAAAAGCGTGAAAATTAAATCGTACTCATAAAAGCAGGTATTGCTTTCCGCTATTGTATTGTTATGCGCATTTTCTTAATTTTTTATTACCTTGAGTTTAAGCGATCATTTATATTTTGTGTACTGTTGAGATATTACAATTTT
>Ga0123356_10002446_pt1 | contig 19839 bp, 18 predicted proteins | sample TergutEmb28metaG_2_FD_92546 | JGI IMG/M metagenome (GOLD analysis project Ga0123356, IMG submission 92546) | Embiratermes neotenicus P3 segment gut microbial communities from Petit-Saut dam, French Guiana - Emb289 P3 | ecosystem: Host-associated > Arthropoda: Insects > Digestive system > Gut ... | reverse complement strand
GCGGCGGGCGTGAGCCGCATCGTCCTGGTCACGGACGGCGATCATGAGTGGCGCGCGGCGCACGAGTTCGCCAGCGCCGGCCTCGCCGTTGTACCGGCGCCGACCGGTCTGTGGGCGCCCGCGAGCCGTCCGGAGGGCCCGGGGCGCTACCTGCCGAGTCCGGTCGCCCTGGAGCAGTCCACTGCAGCGATTTACGAGTTGCTCGGAGACCTGGTGCGGCGGACGCTGGCAGCGCTCGGCCTGCGCCGGCAGCCGCCCTGACGCTCGCGCGCGGCGCCACGGTCCATGTACCCGGAGGAGCTGACGACCGTGTATCGCTCGCCGCGCCGGCGGGAATGCGACGAGCGGCTGCTGGTGTTGACCGCGGTCGGCGTCGAGGGGGCCGTGGCACGCGGGCAGGAAGAGTTCCTGCTGCAGGTGGCGGCCGCCGATGCGGGCTATGCGCTGCGGCACCTGCTCCAGTACGAGGCCGAAAATCGCGCAGCGCCGCCGTCCCCGCCGCCGCCGCGGGTGTACGCCCATGCGTGGGTCGGTTGCGTTGGTTATGTGCTGGTATTGCTCGGAATTGCCTTCGCGCTGTCCAACGGGCTGGTGCGGCTCGATGCGTTCGACCTAGGCGAGCTCGATGCCGCACGCGTGCAGGCAGGACAATGGTGGCGAGCATGGACCGCCCTGACGCTGCACCTCGATGGCCCGCACTTGGCAGCGAATCTGGCGGCAGGCGTGTGGTTCGGGTACCTGGCTGCCCGGCAGATGGGCAGCGGCACCGCGTGGCTGCTCATCGTCACGGGAGCGGCGCTCGCCAACCTGCTCGAGAGCCTGCTCGGCCCGCCCGAGCATCGCGCGGTCGGAGCTTCGACCGCGGTGTTCAGCGCGCTCGGGGCAATGTCGGCGTATTCGTGGCGCGAGCGATTCGCCCTGCCGCAGCGCTGGGCACGGCGCTGGGGGCCGCTGGTCGCCGGGGTGATCCTGCTCGGCTGGACCGGATCGGGGAGCGAGGGCACGGATGTGGACGTAGTTGCGCACGTCGCCGGATTCGGCTTAGGCGCACTGCTCGGCGCGACGGCCGCCCTGCCACCCATGCGGCAGCCGATGCAGCGCGTGCCGCAGTGGCTCACCGGCGCCGCGGCGCTCGCCTCACTCGCCGTTGCGTGGTGGTGTGCGTTGCGGAGCTAGGGTCCTTGCACGCTGTAACCCCGCGACCTGAGGGTGGCGAGGGCGCCGTTCTCCCCGAGCAGGCGATCCATCGATTGCACCGCGAGGGTGCCGCGGTTGCGCGCCAGACTGTCCTGCACCGCGATCAACCAGTCGTCCTGAGCGCTCGCAATGAGCTTGCGCACGCGTTCCGAGGTAGACAGCGCTGCCGTGCACGCGCTGCGGTCGTCTGCATGCGGGAGCGTGCGCAGCGTCTCGACGTCCCCGAGCGCCCAGGCGCGGGCCCGTGCCTGCATGTTGCCCAGGTCCGTCTCGAGCAGAGTGACCACCGAGTCGAGGCATGCGACCTCGCCGGCAAGCGGTGTGGCGCCGACATCCTTCAGCAGGTCGACCGGATCGTCGATGTGGATTTTGTTCTGACGAACCCGTACGCCCTGTCTGCGGGCGAGCGTCAGCACCTGCTGCTGGACTTCGTTATGCAGCGCGAGGCCTGCGGCATCGAACACACGCGTGAGCAGCTCGCGCGCGGCGAGCATCGGACGCATCTGCTCGAGTTTGCTGTCGTGCAGCGCGTAGCGCATCCTGAGGGCCTGCACGCGTGCATACAAGGCAGGCGGCAGGCTCTCGCGCAGAGGCAGGTGGTCCGGTGGCTTCTGCACGCGCCGCCACTCGATGTACACGCGCAGCGCCGTCAGGGGGTTCGCGCCGATTCCATAGGCGGGCCATGCCGGCACCACCTCCTGCGTCTGTTTGAGCACTTCCTGCACGGCGTCCGGCTGCCACACCATCTTCTTGGGCAACGGCGAGATCGTGCCGAGGATCCACAACGTGTGATCGCCCCGGTGCACGGTCCACATGCGCGGGCCTTCGTGCTGCCCCGCGACCAGCACCTCCTGGATGGGCGGCGCAGTGCCCGCTGGCTGCGCGGCTGCCGCCGCGGCGACGGCCAGCAGCAGCGCCCACGGCGACAAGGCTCTGGCCGTCGGAAGCAGGGCTGCTCTCATCGCCGCTCGCCCGTCCAGGTTCAATCGTTGGTGGGCAGCTGCCGGGGCGCGATCTCAGTGGTGGGGGCGTACACGCGTTTCAGGTTGACGGACGGGAGCTCTCCTCCGGAGATGTGCAGCGTCTCCACCAGTTGCCTGCCGTCCTTCGACAGGCCGTACGTCTCCGTCACCTCGGGCCCAAGCTGCGCCTTGATGACGATGACGTACTCGTGCCCTTTCCAGCCCGATGTCTGGTCGGCCACACCACCCTCCGCGGAGACTACGCTGTGGCCGCCCGGTGTGAAGCTGCGCTGCGAGGTGCCGTAGTCGAGGATGAACTCACCGGGCCCCTGACGCACGGTAAGAAAATCGCCGCGCTCGACGCTCGCCTGGATGATGTGGGCCATGGGGGAGCGCTGCAGCGGATCCGCTCGATGGCCGCCGGGTCCGACCAGGGCCGCTGCCGAGTCGTCCTCGGTTTCCTGCTGCCGCGCCTGTGGGTCGCGCGGCGGCATGCCGTTCCGGGGCAGCGGCGGGTTTGTCGGCTGTGGCCCGCGGTTGATGATCTTGTAAGCCTCGGCACGCATCTGGGCGAGTACCTTCTGCGGATCGTCACTTGCAGCGGGATCGAGCTTCCAGTTGCCGGCGAGACTGACGCCGGCGGGCACCTCGGCGCTGGTTCCCGTCGCGCATGCCGTGAGCACCGTGGCGGCGGCGCTCAGCAGCCCCCCCAGGGCACGGACGATCGGCATATTGTCGTATCCTCGTTAGCCGGTAAGGTGGCGCAGCATCGCAGTTCGCCACGCTCCCGCGCAACGATGAAGCGACGCAAAGCTCCCGAGCTCGACCGCCTGCGGCGGCGCATCGCCCGTCTCGACGGCGACAGCATCGACGAGCTCTACGGCCTCGAGCCGGTGTGGGAGCCCGGTGCCGGGCAGCCTGGGGTAGCCTCCGAGGAGTTCATCGCCGTGCTTTGCCCCTACTGCGGGGAGCGGCTGGACAAGCGCATCGACCTGACTACCGAGGAGCCGGTGTACGTGGAGGACTGTGAGGTTTGCTGTCGGCCGATCGAGTTTCACATCGAGCGCGACGAACGCGGGGCGTTGCTCGCGCTGCAGGTGCTGCGGCTGGATTGACCGTCAATACGGAGTGACGGCTGCCTCGAGAAACATGAGGCGCGCGGCATCGGCGTCGAGCCGTACACGCACGCCGAGCGGCACCACCTCGTTGAGGTCGCCGTGCCCCACGGGGAAGCCGGCCGCGCACGGCAGGCCGGTGCTTGCAGCCAGCTCGCGCAGCACGTCCGCGCTCGAGTAGGCGGCATCCTGCTCCTCGCAAGCGGTGAAGGTGCCGAGCGCAATGCCACGCACGCGCGCGAACACACCCGCGAGCTGCAGATGCGTCCACATCCGGTCGAGCCGGTACGGGCGCTCGCCGTGGTCCTCGAGCAGCAGGATCGCCCCCTCGAGCGAAGGCATGAACGGGGTGCCGAGCATGCGCGTCAGCACCGACAGGTTGCCGCCCAGCAGCGGCCCCTCGGCCACCCCGCTGACATAGGTCGCCGCGCCGTTCAGGGCGGGAGCGGGGTAGGGGGATTCCAGCAGATCGAACAGGCGTTCGCGGGTTGCCGCCGCCAGGCGGGGGAGCTGCGTGAGCACCGGGCCGTGGACGCTCGCGCGTCCGTGGGCCTGCAGCCACAGGTGCAGTGCCGTGATGTCTGAGAACCCGACGAAGAGCTTGGGCGGACCTAAGGGTGCCGCCGTGCCGAGCCGGCTGAGCAGCCGCGTCGCACCATAGCCGCCGCGTGCGCAGAACACCGCCCTCAGGCCGGGATCGGCCAGCGCGGCGGTCAGCTCGGCAAGGCGACGGGCATCGCTGCCGGCCAGGTACCGCTCGCGCTCAAATACCCCGCCGCTGTGCTCGGCGTGATAGCGGGCCCTGATGAGCGCCAGGCCGGCTTCGAAGGCACCGCGCTCGAAGCCGCTGGCCGGCGCGACTACCGCGACACGATCTCCAGGTCGCAGCGCGGGAGGCAGTTGGAAAGTTGCGCTCAACAGTGGTCCTCCCGCGCGCGCGGCGCCGTAGAATGATGCGCAGCGAACCGCCGGATGCGCAAGGAACCGCGATGATCGCCTTTCTGCTGTGGCTGCTGCTGCTCGTGGTGTGCTGGCCGCTGGCGCTCCTGGCACTGGTGCTCTACCCCATCGTGTGGCTGCTGCTGTTGCCTTTCAGGCTCGTCGGGCTCACCCTCGAGGGGGTGTTCGCGTTGCTGCGCGCGCTGATCCTGTTGCCGGCACGGGCGCTCGGCGGTCACCGCTAGGCTGCACCGGGAGCTTCCCCCGCAAGCGGCTCGGTCCGCGAGCGCCTCGAGGTCGCGCCGGCGCGTTTCCTCACGCGGCGCTCACGGCATGGGCAGTAACGTCGCCACCCCCGTGAATCTCCCGCCGGATGCCGGAGTGGACGTCATCTTCATCCTCGTACTGCTCGCGCTCTACGCGGTGACGCACTGGCTCATCGGCGCCGTCAGCCGGCTGGGGAGCAGCGAATGAGCGTGATCTACGCGGTGGGCGCGCTGCTGACGGTGGCGTTGTTCGCGTACCTGCTATACGCGCTGTTCAAGCCCGAGAAATTCTGATGACCGCCCTTGGGGTGACCCTGATCGCGGGTTTCCTGCTGCTGCTGCTGGCGTGCGTGAAGCCGCTCGGCCTGTACATGGCCAAGGTGTTCGAGGGGCGTCCGGTCTGGCCGCTGCGCGCCGGCGCGCTGCCGGAGCGCTGGATCTATCGCCTGTGCGGCGTCGAGCCGCAACGCGAGATGAGCTGGCAGCAGTACGCGGCGGGCCTGCTGCTGTTCAACGCGCTCGGGGCACTCGCGGTGTTCGCGCTGCAGCGCGCGCAGCTGTGGCTGCCGCTCAATCCGCAAAGGTTCGCCGCGCCGACGCCCGACTCGGCTTTCAACACTGCCGTGAGCTTCGTCACCAACACCAACTGGCAGGGCTACTCCGGCGAGTCGACGATGAGTTACCTGACGCAGATGTCGGGGCTGGCGGTGCAGAACTTCCTGTCGGCGGCCAGCGGCATGGTGGTGGCGATCGCGCTGATTCGTGGCCTGGCGCGCCACAGCGCGCACACCATCGGCAACCTGTGGGTGGATCTGACGCGCGCCACGCTTTATGTACTGCTTCCCCTGGCACTGCTGCTCGCGGTGGCGCTCGTCTCCCAGGGCGTCATCCAGAACTTCAGCGCCTACAAGGACGTGAGCACGGTGGAGGCGCTGATGTATCAGCAGCCGAAGACCGACGCCGCCGGCAATGCGCTCAAGGATGCCGCGGGGAACCCCGTGCAGCAGGCGCTCACCAGCCACACACAAACGCTGCCCATGGGGCCGATCGCCTCCCAGGAGAGCATCAAGGAGCTCGGCACCAACGGCGGCGGCTTTCTCAACGCCAACTCCGCGCACCCGTACGAGAACCCGACCGCGCTCACCAATCTGCTGGAGATGCTGGCGATCCTGGTCATTCCCGCAGCGCTCACCTACACCTTCGGCAGACTGGTCGGGGACACGCGTCAGGGGTGGGCAGTGCTCGCGGCCATGGGGATTCTGTTCGTGGCGCTGCTGGCGGTCGTCGAATACAGCGAGCAGCAGGGCAACCCGCTCGTCGCCCGGCTCGGCGTCGACCAGGCCGCGAGCCTCACCCAGGCCGGCGGTAACATGGAAGGCAAGGAGACGCGCTTCGGCATCGCCGCCTCCGCGCTGTTCGCGGCCGTCACTACAGCGACCTCCTGCGGAGCCGTCAACGGCATGCACGGCTCGTACACGCCGCTCGGGGGGTTTGTGCCGCTGTTCCAGATGCAGCTCGGTGAGGTGGTCTTCGGCGGCGTCGGCAGCGGCCTCTATTCCATGCTGATTTTCGCCATCGTCGGCGTGTTCATCGCCGGACTCATGATCGGCCGCACGCCGGAGTATCTCGGCAAGAAGATCGAGGCGTTCGAGATGAAGATGAGCTCGATCGCGATCCTGGTGATGCCCTTGATTGTGCTCACCGGCACCGCGGTCGCCGTCAGCGTCGAGGCCGGCAGGGCGGGCGTCGGCAATCCCGGCGCGCACGGCTTCGCCGAGATCCTCTATGCGTTCTCCTCGGCCGGCAACAACAACGGCAGCGCCTTCGCGGGCCTGTCGGCAAACACACCCTTCTACAACCTCGCGCTGGGGCTCACCATGTGGCTCGGCCGCTTCTGGCCGATCGTGGCGGTGCTGGCCATCGCCGGCTCGCTCGCCGCCAAGAAACGCATCCCGGTGAGCGATGGCACCATGCCCACCCACGGCGGCACTTTCGTCATCCTGCTGATCGGCACGGTGCTGCTGGTCGGGGCGCTCACCTTCGTGCCCGCCCTCGCCCTCGGTCCGATCGTCGAGCACGTCATGCTCTGGGCGGCCTCGTGACGCGCCGCAAGCTCGCTCTGTTCGACCGTGCGTTGCTGGGACCGGCGTTCCTCGATGCGCTGCGTAAGCTTGACCCGCGCGTGCAGTGGCGCAACCCGGTGATGTTCGTCGTCTACATCGGCAGCATCCTCACCACCGCGCTGTGGCTGCAGGCGCTCATCGCGCACGGCGAGGCACCTGCCTGGTTCATTTTCAACATCGCGCTGTGGCTATGGTTCACGGTGCTGTTCGCCAATTTCGCCGAGGCGCTCGCCGAAGGCCGCAGCAAGGCGCAGGCGGAGTCGCTGCGCAGCCTGAAGCAGACCGTGTGGGCGAAGAAGCTGGTCACTGCGTCCGACCGGGGACGCCACAGCCGCGTGCGCGCCGACGAGCTGCGGCGCGGCGACGTGGTGCTGATCGAGGCGGGCGACTACGTGCCCGCCGACGGTGAGGTGATCGAGGGCGCCGCCTCGGTGGATGAGAGCGCCATCACCGGCGAGTCGGCGCCCGTGATCCGCGAGTCGGGCGGGGACTTCTCGGCGGTGACCGGCGGCACGCGCGTGCTGTCGGACTGGATCGTGGCGCGCGTGACGGTCAATCCCGGCGAGACCTTTCTCGATCACATGATCGCCATGGTGGAGAGCGCCAAGCGGCAGAAGACCCCCAACGAGATCGCGCTCACCATCCTGCTGGTGGCGCTCACCCTGGTGTTCCTGCTTGCGACCGCCACGCTCCTGCCGTACTCGCTCTACAGCGTCGCAGCGGCGAAGCTCGGCACCCCGATCACCATCACCGCGCTGATTGCGCTGCTCGTATGCCTCATTCCCACCACCATCGGCGCCCTGCTGTCGGCGATCGGTGTCGCGGGCATGAGCCGCATGCTGCAGGCGAACGTGATCGCCACTTCCGGGCGCGCGGTCGAAGCCGCGGGCGACGTCGACGTACTGCTGCTCGATAAGACCGGGACCATCACCCTCGGCAACCGCCAGGCGGCGGCCTTCATCCCCGCGGCCGGCGTCAGCGAAGAGGAGCTCGCGGATGCCGCGCAGCTCGCCTCGCTCGCCGACGAGACCCCCGAGGGACGCAGCATCGTGGTGCTCGCCAAACAGCGCTTCCAGCTGCGCGAGCGCGACCTCGCGGCCTTGCATGCCTCGTTCGTACCCTTCTCTGCTGTCACTCGCATGAGCGGCGTCAACATCGGCGAACGGCAGATCCGCAAGGGCGCGGCGGACGCCATCCGCCGGCAGGTCGAGAGCTTCGGCCAGCTGTTCCCGAAGACGGTGGAGGCGACCGTGCAGGAGGTGGCCCGCCGCGGCAGCACGCCGCTGATCGTGAGCGACGGCGGGCACGTGCTGGGCATCATCGAACTCAAGGACATCGTCAAGGGCGGCATCCGCGAGCGCTTCGGCGAGCTGCGCCGCATGGGCATCAAGACCGTCATGATCACCGGCGACAACCCGCTCACCGCGGCGGCAATCGCTGCCGAAGCCGGGGTGGACGGTTTTCTCGCCGAGGCGACCCCGGAAGCGAAACTGAAGCTCATCCGCGAGCATCAGGCGGAGGGGCGCCTGGTCGCAATGACCGGCGACGGCACCAACGATGCGCCCGCGCTCGCGCAGGCGGACGTCGCCGTGGCGATGAACACCGGTACCCAGGCCGCCAAGGAGGCCGGCAACATGGTGGACCTGGACTCCAACCCCACAAAGCTCATCGAGGTGGTCGAGACCGGCAAGCAGATGCTCATGACCCGCGGGTCGCTGACGACCTTCTCGATTGCCAACGACGTCGCCAAGTACTTCGCCATCATTCCGGCGGCCTTCGTCACCACTTATCCGCAGCTGAACGCACTCAACGTCATGCGTCTGGCGAGCCCGTTCTCGGCGATCCTGGCGGCGGTCATTTTCAACGCGCTCATCATCGTCGTGCTGATCCCGCTCGCACTGAAGGGGGTGCGCTACCGGGCGCTCGGGGCCGCGACGCTGCTGCGGCGCAATCTCCTGATCTACGGGCTCGGCGGCATCATCGTGCCGTTCATCGGCATCAAGCTGGTTGACCTGGTGCTGCTGCTCACGCACCTGGTCTGAGGCACCACGTGAGCATCCAGCCGGCACGCGCCGCACCGCCGCCCGCACCGCCAACGCCGCGCGAGGGCTCGCGGCACGCGCCGGGAGCAACGCTCCCCCGTGCCGCCTCGAGGGCGCTGCTCACCGCGGCGCTGCGTCCGGCCGTCGTGCTGTTCGTGCTGCTGACGCTGCTGACTGGGATCGTTTACCCACTGGCCGTGACGGTTGTCGCGCAGGTCCTGTTCCCCCACCAGGCGGCGGGCAGCATCGTCATGCGCGACGGGCGCGCAATCGGCTCAGTGCTCATCGGGCAGAGCTTCAGCGACCCCGGGCATTTCTGGGGCCGCCCTTCCGCAACCACGCCGCAACCCTACAATGGCACCGCCTCCAACGCCTCGAACTTCGGTCCCCTGAATCCCGCGCTCACGGATGCCATCAAGGCGCGTATCGCAACACTGCGCGCCGCCGACCCCGGCAACACGGCGCCGGTCCCGGTGGACCTCGTGACGGCCTCCGGCAGCGGACTCGACCCGCACATCAGCGTGGCCGCCGCCAGCTACCAGGCCGCACGGGTTGCGCGCGCACGTGGCCTGCCGCTGCAGCGCGTGCGGGCATTGCTTGCTGCCCACAGCGAGGGTAGGTTGCTCGGGGTCCTGGGCGAGCCGCGTGTCAACGTGCTGGAGCTGAACCTGGCACTCGATACGCAGAAGTGACGGAAGCATGGCCGAAGCCCGGCCGGACCCTGACCAGCTGCTCGAGGCCGTGAACGCGGAGGAAGCCCGCCAGCGCCGCGGGCGGCTGCGCATCTTCTTCGGCGCTTCCGCGGGCGTCGGCAAGACCTACGCGATGCTCGAAGCCGCGCGCAACGCGCAGGCGTCGGGCACCGACGTGATCGTCGGCTACGTCGAGCCGCACGGGCGCGTGGAGACCGAGCGGCTGCTCGAGGGGCTCACCAGGCTGCCCCCCCTGCCGGTGACTTACCGCGGCATCGTGCGGCTGGAATTCGACCTGGACGCCGCGCTCGCGCGGCATCCCGAGATCCTGCTGGTGGATGAGCTGGCGCACTCCAACATCATCGGCGGCGAGCCGCCTCCGCGCCATCCCAAGCGCTGGCAGGACATCGCGGAGCTGCTGGCGGCCGGCATCAGCGTCTGGACCACCGTCAACGTGCAGCACCTGGAGAGCCTCAACGACCTCATCTTCCAGACCACCGGCGTGCGCCAGCGCGAGACGCTGCCCGATCACGTGTTCGACGACGCCGACGACATTGAGCTGATCGATCTGCCGCCCGATGATCTGCTGGCGCGCCTGCATGCCGGCAAGGTGTACGTGGGCGAGCAGGCGGACGCCGCCGTCGAGCGCTTCTTCCGCAAGCAGAACCTGTTGGCGCTGCGTGAGATCGCGCTGCGCCGCGTGGCCGATCGCGTCGAGGCCGCCTCGCGCCTGCTGCCGGCGGATCGCACGCAGGCGCGCGGCGCCCGCGACCGCATCCTGGTCGCCGTGGGTCCCGATCCGCAGGCGGAGGAGCTGGTGCGGGCCGGCAAGCGCGTGGCGGACGCGCTCGATGCGCAGTGGACCGTGGTGTACGTGGAGACACCGGCGCTGCTGAAGCTGTCGGAGGCCGAACGCAACCGGCGCATCGACGTACTGCGTCTCGCCGAATCACTCGGCGCCGAGAGCGTCACTCTCGATGGCCCGTCCGCCGGCCCCACGGTTGCCGAGTACGCGCGCGTGCGGCACGCCACGCGGGTCGTCGTCGGCGTGCCCAAGCGCCGCGGCTGGCGTGCGTGGCTGCGGCCCTCGACCGCCACCGAGCTGGTGCGGCGCGCGCGCGGCTTCGACGTGCTGCTGATCGGGGCGGCGTCGCGTTCGCAACCGCCGCCGCCGCACAGGGCGGGCAGCGTTCACGCGGGGGGCTCCCCGGTGCGCTGGGAACGTTACGGCTGGGCCGCAGCCATCACTGCGCTCTGCACCCTGCTGGCATTCGCCATGTACCCGCGCTTCGAGCTCTCCAACCTCGTCATGATCTACCTGCTCGGGGTGACGGTGGCGGGCCTGCGGCTCGGGCGCGGACCCTCGGCGCTCACGGCGGTGCTGAACGTGGCGGCGTTCGACTTCTTTTTCGTCCCGCCGCGCTACTCGTTCGCGGTCTCGGACGTGCAGTACGTCGTCACCTTCGGCACCATGGTCACCATTGCGCTGGTGATCGCCAACCTCACCGCGAGCGTGCGGCAACAGACCCGGGTCGCGGGGGCACGCGAGCGACGAACGGCGCTGCTCTATGCCATGAGCCGCGAGCTGGCCGTGACCCGCGGCATCGCCAACATGGCGCGCGTTGCGGTGCGCCACGTGGCCGAGGTCTTCGAGTGCAAGGCCGTGGTGCTGCTGGCGGCCCCGGGTGGCAAGCTGCGCTATCCGGCGGACACCCCGCTCGACAGCTCCTTCCGCCGCGCAGATCTGGCGGTGGCACAGTGGGTCGCCGATCACGGCCGCCGCGCGGGACTCGGCTCCGATACGCTGCCGGCAGCGTCCGGATTGTACGTGCCGCTCGGCGATGAGAGCCGCACCGTGGGCGTGCTCGGCGTGCTGCCGACCAACGTGCGGCGCGTGCTGCTGCCGGAACAGAGTCACCTGCTCGGCACGTTCGCCAGTCAGATCGCGCTTGCGCTGGAGCGCGCGCGCCTGGCGGAGGTGGCGGAAGCCTCGAGCCTCGCCGCCGAGCGTGAGACGCTGCGCAATACACTGTTGGCGTCCATCTCGCACGACCTGCGCACGCCGCTCGCCGTGATGGCGGGCGCCGGCAGCACGCTCGCCCAGCACGACGCGGATCTCGACGAGGCGACCCGTGTGTCGCTGGCGCGCTCGGTCGAGACCAAGGCGCGCGAGATGTCGGAGCTCGTGTCGAACGTGCTGGACCTGGTGCGCTTCGAATCGGGTCAGGTGGTGCTGCGGCGCGACTGGCAGACGCTCGATGACCTGGTGGGCAGCGCGCTCGCCAGCTACGCCGAGAAGCTCGCCGCGCACCCGATCGAGGTGCGTCTCCCGCCCGACCTGCCGCCGGTGTGGGTGGATGCCACGCTCGTCGTGCAGGTGCTCACCAACCTGTTCGACAACATCGTCAAGTACACCAGTCCCGGCACGCGCGCCTCGGTGTCGGCGGTGGCTGACCCGGAGCGCCAGTTCGTGCGGGTCACGGTGGACGATGAGGGACCGGGTCTGCCCGCGGGCGACCCGGCACGGCTGTTCGACAAGTTCCAGCGTGGCAATGGCGAGGGCGCGGTGATCGGCGTCGGGCTGGGACTGGCGATCTGCCAGGCGATCATCCGCGCGCACGGCGGCGTCATCGAGGCCCGGCCCCGGGAGGGCGGCGGCGCGCGCTTTGCCTTCACGCTGCCCGCGACCGAAGGTACGGCATGACGCAGGCGATGCACCAGATCCTCATCATCGAGGACGAGCCGGGCATCCGTACGGTGCTGCGGGTGCTGCTCGAAGCGCAGGGCTACCGCTGCGTCGAGGCCGACACCGCGTTGCGCGCCGAGATCGAGGCGCGCAGCCACAAGCCGGATCTGTTGCTCATCGATCTGGGACTTCCCGACACCGACGGCCTGAAGGTCATCCGCCGCGTACGCGCCTGGTCGCAGGTGCCCATCGTCGTACTGTCGGCACGCACGCAGGAGGAGCAGAAGATCGCGGCGCTCGATGCCGGCGCGGACGACTACGTCACCAAGCCCTTCAGCAGTCCGGAACTGCTGGCGCGGCTGCGCGCCGCGCTGCGCCGCGACCTGCGCGGCACCGCTCCGGCAGCATTGCTGCAGTTCGGCGAACTGCGCGTCGATCTCGCACGCCGCGAGACGCACGGCCCGGCGGGCGAAGTCCACCTGACGCCGCTCGAGTACCGGGTGCTCGCCTGCCTCGCGCGCCATCTGGGATCGATCGTGATGCAGCGCCAGCTCATCCGCGAAGTGTGGGGCCCGGAACGGCAGGATGATTCGCGGAGCCTGCGGGTCTGCATCAAGAACCTGCGCGCCAAGCTCGAACCCGATCCGCGCCAGCCGCGCTACCTGCTCACCGAGACCGGGCTCGGTTACCGGCTGCGCGCCGACGAGGATGCGGCACCGACGGCGGTGGGCGAGGGTACCGTATGACGTTCGCGACAGACCGCGACGAGGAGCGAAAAGATGCAAGACAGGCTGGCTCAGCCGATGGCCGTACATGTCGTCGGCGTGAAGATTCCCTTTCTGGAGCTGCTGGTGCTGTTGGTGAAGCTCGCACTTGCGATGATTCCAGCGCTGTTCATCATCACCGCGGCCTCAGCGTTGTTCTGGTGGGTGCTCGGCACACTGTTCGGTCACCATGTACAGACGACCACCATGTGAAGGGCGGCGCCGAACCGGCCGATGCGGGCCAAGCGGGAATGCGGTGACCTGCCGCCACCAGCGACACCCGGGGAGGCGCAGCCGAAATGAAACGCCAGCTGAATGAACGGCCGGCGCGCTTGCGCAGGCTTTGTGCGGGTGTGTGCGCCGTGCACTACGGCGGTGCGCGTGGGCTTGCTTTGCAATCAGTCACTTAAGCCGTGCACGGTGCCGCGCGGACTGGCCCGCGCAAAGGAGGTGGCGCAGCAGCGCCTTCGAGTGAACAATCGGCTGCTGTGATCGTCTTAACGTAATGGGCGCGTCAGGATCTGAAGGCCGTCACTCATTGTGCGAGGCGTTGGTACTAAGTTGAGAACCTGCGCTGGCGTTGCCGGCATCGCCGGCGCCGTACCTCGCGATTCGTGAGCTCAGGGGAGGGAAGGACGATGCGACTGCACGCGGTTGAGTCGAATTCTTACGGCAGCACTGCCAACTTCATCGATACCTTAAGCTCTTTCAGCAAGCTGCACCGCGCGCAGCGCTGGGAGGGCACCTTCGGCGACTTTCTCGCCAACATCCTGCCGGCCAATCCGCTGGCCCTCGCGCGCACGAGCCACGAATACATCTGGGACATGTTGCGCTGGCACGGCCGCGCCGGGCAGCCCGACGCCACCGAGAACGTGCGCGCGCGTGAGCTCTTCAAACGCGAGCTGTTCGGCATCGACGAGTCGCTGTCGCGGGTGGTCGACTACTTCAAGGCCGCGGCCGCCGGCTCCGACGTCGGCCGCCGTCTGCTGTTGCTGTTGGGTCCGCCCTCGGGCGGCAAGTCGACGCTGGCGATACTCCTGAAGCGCGGGCTCGAAGAGTACAGCCGTACCGACGAAGGGGCGCTGTACGCCATCCGCGGCTCGCCGCTGCGCGAGAATCCGCTGAATCTCATCCCGGCGAGCCTGCGCCCCGAGTTTCGCGACCGCTACGGCGTGCACGTCCAGGGCGAGCTGTCGCCATGGGCGCGCGACTTCGTCGAGCGCGAGTTCGAGGGCGACTTCGTGCGCGTGCCGGTGGAGCGGGTGTTCCTGGCCGAGGCCTCGCGCGTCGGCATCGGCACCTACGCGCCGCACGATCCCACCACCGCGGATATCGCCGACCTGGTCGGCTCGGTCGACCTTGCCAAGGTAGCGCAGATTGGTGACGAGGGTGACCCGCGTGCCTGGTCGTGGTCGGGCGCCGTGTATGCCGCGAGCCGCGGCATGCTCGAGATGATCGAGATCCTGAAGGTCAAGCGCGAGTTCCTGTACCTGCTGCTGACGCTGACACAGGAGAAGAACGTCAAGGTGTCGCGCTTCCCGCTGATCCATCTCGACGAGACGATCCTCGCGCACACGAACCTCGCGGAGTTCCACAAGTTCCTGCAGGAAAAAGAGAACGAAGCGCTGCTCGACCGCATGGTGATCATCAAGGTCCCGTACGCACTCTCTTATCGCGACGAGTCACGCATCTACCAGAAGCTGGTGTCGGGCGCGCCGGCGTTCCGCAACGTGCATCTCGATCCGCACGTGCTCAATCTCGCCGCGGTGTTCGGCATCCTCACGCGCCTGGCGAAGCCCGAGCGCGAAGGCCTCGATCTGCCGAAGAAGCTGCGGTTGTATGCCGGGGAGGCGGTCGAGGGGGTGGCGGAGACCGAAGCCGCGCGGCTGCGCACCGAGGCCCCCGACGAGGGCATGACGGGGGTGAGCCCGCGCTTCGTGATCAATGCCATCTCGAACGCCATCACGCGCGGCAACACCCACAGCCTCACCAGCATGGAGCTGCTGCTGGCGCTCAAGGACGGCATCGAGAGCGATGCGCGCATGGACGTGAAGCAGAAAAAAGCCTGGATCGATCACCTGGTGACCGCCCGCAAGGAGTTCTACAACCGCTGGGTCAAGGAGGACGTGCATCGCGCCATGTTCGCTTCCTTCGAGGAGGAGGCGCAGCAGCTGCTGGAGAAGTACCTGGACGAGGTCGAGGCGTCCCTCGATCACCGCCAGGTCACCGACCCGATCACCGGCGAGAGCCGCGCCGCGGACGAGCGCTTTCTGCGCTCGGTCGAGGAGAAGATCAAGGTGTCGGACTCCGGCAAGCTCTCATTCCGCCAGGAGGTGGTGCGCAAGGCCATGGTGGCCTTCAAAGCGGGCGAGAAGTTCAAGCTCGCGAGCCACGCCCGCATGCGCGAGGCGATCGAGCAGTACCTGTTCGAGGAGCGCCGCGACGTGCTGCGCCTGGTGACTTCGACCGCTCGTCCCGACGAGGACGCGCGCCAGAAGATCTCGGTCGTGCAGCAGCGGCTCGTCAACGAGTACGGCTACGACGAGCATAGCGCCAAGGAGGCGTTGAGCTATGTCACGACTCTGCTCGCACAGGAGTAGCGGCGCGCGCGGAAAAGGTGTACCACTAGAGTCGTGAACCCGGAAGACGGCAAACGCACCGACAAGCCCGGTGCGGGCAAATGGTACGAGCTGTTTTCGCGCGGCGCGCGTGACTGGCTGCGTCACGACGAGAAGGTGCGCGAGGCAGTGCGCGCGAACCTTCCCGAGATCATCGCCGGCGGCGACGTCATCAACGACGGCGCGCGCACGGTGCGCGTGCCGGTGCGCATGCTCGAGCACTATCACTTCCGGCTGCGCCGCCCCGAGGAGGCCCAGGGGGCGGGTCAGGGCAAGGCCAAGCCGGGCGACGTGTTTTCCGATCCTCGCAAGGAGCAGGGGCCCGGCCAGAAAGGGGCCGGCGGACGCGACGAGGGCGAGGTGCAGCTGCTGCTGGAGTTCAAGATCGACGACATCGTCGACTGGCTGTGGGAAGAGATGCAGCTGCCGAATCTCAAGGCGCGCACCGGGCCATCGGACGAGACCGACTGGATTCGCGAGGGCTGGGATCGCCGCGGCGCGCGCTCGCGTCTCGACCGGCGCCGCTCCTTCAAGGAGCTGGTGAAGCGGCGCGGAGCGCCCGGAGCGACTCCCACATTCACCGACGAGGACCTGCGGTTCCGACAGCTTGCGCGGCGCCGGCAACCTGCCGTGCACGCGGTGGTGTTCTTCATGCTGGATGTCTCGGGCAGCATGTCCGACCGCGATCGCAAGCTCGCCAAGACGTTCTTCTTCTGGGTGGTGCAGGGACTGCGGCGCGAGTACCGCTCGATGGAGACCGTGTTCGTCGCGCACACCACCGAGGCCTGGGAGTTCAACGAGCCGGAGTTCTTTCAGGTGAGCGGGACGGGCGGCACGGTCGCCTCCACCGGATTCCTCAAGGTGCGCGAGATCATCGATGCGCGCTACAACCCCGGGCGCTGCAACATCTACCTGTTCTACGCCTCCGACGGCGACAACTCGGTGAGCGACGCGCAGGAGGCGCGCGCGGCGCTCGGCACGATTGCCGCGGATGCCTGTTTCACCGGCTACGTCGAGGTGTCGTCGGGCCTGTCACGGCAGCTCGCCACCGAGACCGGCAAGCTGTTCGCCGAGCTCACGGCCGCCGGCTGTGCCGCCGGCAGCTACGCGCTCAATGACTTCGACGATGTCTGGGGCGCGGCGCGGCACTTCTTTACCGCCGAGAGTCACGCGCGCGACGGCACGCGGCCTGCCGAGAACCCGCAGCCAACCGGCAGCCCATGAGCGAGGACTGGCAAAGCTACGTGCGGCGGATCGAGGAACTCGCCGCCGCGTCCGGGCTGAAATTCAACCCGGTCGATTTCGAGGAGGTTCCCGACAGCTTCATGATGGAGATCGCCGTTTACGGGCTGCCGGTGCGCATGCCGCACTGGTCGTTCGGCGTGCGCTACATCTATCAGCTCATCCAGCGTCACATGGGGCACTCGCGGCTGTTCGAGGTGGTGTTTCCTGGCAACCCCGGGCACGCCTATCTCGCCGAGAGCAACGGCCTCGCCGAGAACATCCTGGTGACGGCGCACGTGCTCGGCCACGCGGACTTCTCGCGCAACAACCTGCTGTTCCGTCGCTGCCAGGAGCAGGTGAGCGAGCGCATCGTCGAGCACGCGGCCAACCATGCGCGCCAGATCAGTCAGGCCATCGAGACCCACGGCGCGCAGCGCGTCGAAGCCGCGCTCGATGCCGCCCTCGCCCTCGAGCAGCACGTCGACATCGACCAGGCGCTGCGGCGGCCGCGCTATCCGGAGTACCTGGAAGAGACCAAAGCAGTGGCCGATGACCAGTTCCGCAGGCGTTTCGCCGCGCTCGAGCCCGCAGCCGCCGGCAGCGCCCTGGAGACCAAGAAGCGCGCACCCGTCCCGCCGCACCCCGAGAGCGACCTGCTGTGGTTCGTGGCCAATTACGCGCCGGAGATGGAAAGCTGGGAGCGCGACATCTTTCTCGCGGTGCGCGAGGAGTCCTTTTACTTCTACCCGGTGTTCGCCACCCAGATCATGAACGAGGGATGGGCGTCCTACTGGCACGCGCGGCTGCTGCGCGAGGCGGACTTCGTGCCGCAGCAGGCCTACCTCGATGCCGTCAAGTGCCATTCGGACGTCGTGCGTCCGGTGGCCGCCGAGCAGCAGGTCAGCTTGAGCATCAATCCCTACCACCTCGGATTCTGCATGTGGGAGAAGATCGTGGCGAAGGACGGCCTCGAGGCCGCGCGCAGCATCATGGAGCAGGACGACGACTTCGGCTTCGTCCGCAATCAGCTGACGCGCGAGCTCGCCGAGGAGCTCGATCTGTTCCGCTACAGCGCCCGCAGCGACGGCCAGATCAAGATCCTCGACCACGACCTGACGGGACTGCACGAGGCGATCCTCACGCCGAAGTACAACTTCGGCGCCCCGAGCGTCTCGGTGGCACGCGTGCGTAACGACGGTACGCTCGAGCTCGTCCACGACAGCAAGGTCGACGGTCGCGGCCTCGATCTCGAGCGCTGCCGCAAGGTGTTGGATTACCTGCAGCGCGTATGGCGCCGCCCGATCGTGCTCACGACGGTCAACCAGGCCGGCTCGCCCCTGGAGCTCACCGCGCCTTGATTATTGGACAAACTGGCCTGCGGCCGTTTGTCGGACATCAGTTTCGCTGCCGCCGAACACTTCGTGGCAAGGGTCGGCGCCCGGACTTTTCGCCGGCTGCGCCGTGCCAGTGATTGTACAAACTGGCCTGGGCCGTGACGGCGGTGGCCGGTTGTGCTCAGCCACGCCCGGGCGATTCGGGGCGGGTGGAGGTGTTGGAGCCCGCGGGCGCCGGATCGTCGCCCCAGTCCTCCTCCTCGTGGGAGGTCACGATGGACACCGGGTCGCTCGCCGGGAAGCTGGCCGCGAGCGCCTCGTCGAGCTGGCGCTGGATCTTCTGGCGGCGCCTGCGTGCCGCTTCACTCAGGGAGTCACTCATCTTCCGGGCCTCCTGCAAGGTAGACCGCCAGGGCGTACGGGCTCTCCCGGCAGACATGGTACGCCCGCGGGTAGCCCTAGGCAGGCCTGCGGAGTAGGCTTTTGGCTGCCGGTGGTGCTCGTGCCGCGCCGGTCATATTCGCGGGGGGGCATCTGACATGGGGTACACGACTTCGGGCATCCGCAACATCGCACTGGTCGGTCAGGCCGGCGCCGGCAAGACCTCGCTCCTCGAGACGCTGCTGCTGCAGGCCGGCGCGATCCGCAGCCGCGGCAGCCTGGTGCGCGGCACGACCGTGTCGGACTTCGACCCGCAGGAGAAGCGCCTGCAGCACTCGCTCGATACCGCCATCTGCAGCTTCGACTACAACGGCACGCACATCAATCTCATCGATACCCCGGGCTACGCGGATTTTCTCGGCAAATCGCTGTCGGTGCTGGAAGCGGTCGAAGCAGTCGCCGTGGTCGTGAGCGCCGCCAGCGGCGTGGACACCCTCACCCAGCGCCTGATGGAATTCGCGCGCGAGCGCCAGCTGTGCCGCCTGATCATCGTCAACAAGATCGATAGCCGCGATGCGCACTGCGCGGACGTGCTGCAGGAACTGCGCGAGTCGTTCGGTCCGGAATGCCTGCCGCTCAATCTGCCTGCCGGCGGCGGCGACGGCGTGGTCGATTGCTTCTTTCAGCCGCACGGCCGGGCGACCGATTTCTCCTCGGTCGAGGCCGCGCACACGCAGATCATCGATCAGGTGGTCGAGCTCGACGACCAGCTGATGGCGCTGTACCTGGAGCAGGGCGAGGAGCTCTCGCCCGAGCAGCTGCACGATCCGTTCGAGCAGGCGCTGCGCGAGGGGCACCTGGTGCCGGTGTGCTTCACTTCCGCCGAAAGCGGGGCGGGAATTTCCGAGCTGCTGCAGGTGTTCGAGCGCCTCATGCCCAACCCTGCCGAGGGCAACGCCCCGCAGTTCCTCAAGGGTACGGGCGAGAGCGCCGAACCGGTGGCGGTCACGCCCGATCCGGCGAAGCACGTGATCGCGCACGTGTTCAAGGTGTCCATCGACCCCTACGTCGGCAAGCTCGGGGTATTGCGCGTGCACCAGGGCACGGTACGGCCGGGCAGCCAGCTGCTGGTGGGCGATGCCCGCAAGCCCATCAAGATCGCGCACCTGTTTCGCCTGCTCGGCAAGGAGACCAGCGAGATCACTGCCGCGGTTCCGGGCGACATCTGCGCGGTCGCCAAGGTGGATGAGCTGCACCTGGACGCCGTGCTGCACGATTCACACGACGAGGACCAGTATCACCTGAAGCCCGTGGCCTTTCCGCCGCCGATGCTGGGCGTGGCCATCGAGCCGGAAAGGCGCGGCGACGAGCAACGGCTCGCCGATACGCTGCACAAGCTCACCGCCGAGGATCCGTGCGTGCGCATCGAGCACCACGCGGCGGTGAACGAGACGGTGCTCTATGGCATGGGGGAGTTTCACCTGCGGGTGCTGCTC
>Ga0123356_10002445_pt1 | contig 19843 bp, 11 predicted proteins | sample TergutEmb28metaG_2_FD_92546 | JGI IMG/M metagenome (GOLD analysis project Ga0123356, IMG submission 92546) | Embiratermes neotenicus P3 segment gut microbial communities from Petit-Saut dam, French Guiana - Emb289 P3 | ecosystem: Host-associated > Arthropoda: Insects > Digestive system > Gut ... | reverse complement strand
GGCACGTTCGCCAACGTCCGTCTGCGCAACAAGCTGGTCGAAACCGAAGGCGGATTCACGCGTCATCTGCCCTCAAATACCGAGATGTCGATCTTCGACGCCAGCGAAAAATACCGCGAGTCCGGAACGCCGCTTGTGATTCTTGCGGGCAAAGAATACGGCTCCGGATCCTCGCGTGACTGGGCCGCGAAAGGCCCCGCTCTGCTCGGCGTGCGTGCCGTCATCGCCGAAAGCTACGAACGCATCCACCGCTCGAACCTGATCGGCATGGGCATCTTGCCGCTGCAGTTTCCCGCAGGACAGAACGCCGACTCGCTCCACCTGACGGGCGAAGAGACATACGACATTACTGGCATCCGCGACGTGGTCGACCAGTTCTCCGCCGGCCGCACGGTAAAAGTGAAGGCCACGGCCAAGGACCAAGACCCGATCGAGTTCCAGGCCCTGGTCCGCATCGACACCCCGCAGGAAGCGTTGTACTACGCCAACGGCGGGATATTGCAGTATGTGTTGAGGCAGTTGCTGGCGGGTAAGCCGCAGGCGGTGGGCGCATAGAGTGGATTTATGTTTCGAGGAAATCCCCGCCTCTGACAACACCGGCCAGAAGTGGGCACCCGCTTAACGCACAACCAATCCAGAAACTGGTCATGTTATCTTCTGCTCTCACCAACTCCAGTCATTCCTCTTCACAATTCCCGGTTCTCCACACGCGTAAGCTCTGAAGCCACAGCAATTCCGCGGACGATTGGGATTTCGTTGCACGTCGTGAAGCTTCGCAAGCTTTTGGGCGCGCCCAGACGTTCAGTCATAAAAAACCTCTCCCCCGCTGTCCCGCAGAGGGCTCGACGGGTTGCCCCACGCGATACAGGAAGACATTCACTGACATCACGGCTGACACTCCGGCGAAAGGGTTGAAGGTTTTTGCACGTGGGTGTTATTGTGTTGCGCACATTTTCCAAATGGGCTGGCTTTTCCGTTGGCCGATCCCGAGAAAAAGGTACAAGATGCTTATCCCCCCATCCTCGCGAATGGATGTTCTGTCTTCCCGGCTATTGGCTGTACTGGCTATGTTCGCTTTCACACTTGTTATTCTCACCAACCCGTTGTTCGTGAGCCGCGGCTTTGCCCAGGCGACGGTTGGCACCGGCAGTATTGTCGGAACAGTCCTCGATCCCACCGGAGCACTGGTGGGCGGGGCCAAGGTGAAAATCACGAACGTGGCGACCGGACAAGTCATCGCTCTGACGACCAACTCCGCCGGGGCATACAACTCGGGCGCGCTGGTTCCGGGTAACTACAAGGTGTTGATCGCGGCGAAGGGCTTCCGTTCGTCGGAGATTCCGCTGACCGTGCTGGTCGGCAACACGGCGAGCGGCAACGCGAAGCTCGAGGTCGGACAGGAAACCCAGGTGGTCGAGGTGGAGACCACGGCGGTGCAGGTGAATACCGAGCAGGCGGTGGTGCAGGGCGTGTTGAACGCGGAGCAGATTGAGAATCTGCCGGTGAACGGGCGCAACTTCCTCGACCTGGCGCAGCTCGAGCCGGGGGTACAGATTCAGGATGGACAGGATTTCGATCCGACGAAAGCGGGATATTCGTCGATTTCGTTTGGCGGACGGTTTGGGCGGACGGCGCGTATCGAAGTGGACGGCGTCGACGTGTCGGACGAGACGGTGGGCACGACCACGATGGATATTCCGGCGAGCGGCATCCAGGAATTTCAGTTGAGCCAGTCGAGTCTGGATTTGTCGAACGAGTTGACCTCATCGGGCGCGGTGAACGTGACCACGCGGTCGGGGACGAACGCGATCCACGGCGAGGCGTTTGGATTGTTCCGCGACAGTTCGCTGGCGGCGGCGCTGCCGACGCCTCCGGGAATTTCGGCGCCCTTTCAGCGCTCGCAGTATGGGGCGCGGGTGGGCGGGCCGTTCAAGAAAGACAAGCTGTTTTACTTCCTGGATGGCGAGCGCACCTTTCAGCATGAGTTTGCACCGGTGCTGGTGGGCGCCCCCTTTAGCCAGTACTCGGGCGGTTTTGCTTCGCCATTTGTCGAAGATAACCTGATGGGAAAGGTGGATTATCAGCTGACGTCGTCGTCCAACCTGTTTTATCGCTACAACTACTTCAAGAATTCGCTGCTGGCGAACGCCGGGCTGGGATTTTCCGTGTATGACAACAAGGACATCACGCGCACGCAAGTCGCCGGTGTTGATTTCAATACCGGGAATTTTACCCACAGTATCCGCTTTGAATACTTGAAGTTTCAGAATCAGATTGTTGATGCGACCAGAGGGTCTTCACTGCCGCTGGCCAATTATCCCGTGGAGATATCGTTGGGCAGTACCGGCTTTGTCAGCGGGCCAAATTATCTGGCGCCGCAGAGCACCATGCAGAGCAACCATCAGTTCAAGTATGACGGCAGCAGGGCGATGGGAAAGCACATCATCCGCTACGGGTTTGATTTCAACCACATTGTGGGCGGGGGGTTCGCGAACTTCCAGAGCATCGCGCCGTTTTTGTCGACCAACGTCGGACAAGCGGAAATGAGCTTTGCGAACACCAATCCGTTTGGTCCGGGCGGAGACACGAACCCGCTGAACTATCCGGTCGAGGGTGTGTCGCTGGGCAACGGGTTGGGATACTCGAGTTCGACCCCGGCGTTTGGTTTGCCTGCGGGCGGCATTACCGACAACCGGGTTGGCGCGTATGTGGGCGACAGCTGGAAGTTCCGCAAGAATCTGACTTTGAGTTACGGCCTGCGTTATGTACGCGATTCGAATCGGAGCGACAGTTATCTTCCGCCGATTCCGGAGTTGAATGCGGCACTGCCGGGGCTGGGGAATCGGGTCGCGCAGCCGAACTTGAACTTTGCTCCGCAGCTGGGCGTGGCCTGGGATCCGAGAGGAAACGGGAAGACGGTGATCCGGGGCGGGATCGGGCTCTACTATGAGAACGCCATCTGGAATAACGTAGCCTTCGATGCTCCCGACCGGCAGGCGACGGGAGCCTTCGGACAATTCCCGTCGGCATGCTCGGGGGCAAACACTCCGCAACCGGTTGTAGCGACGGGAGGCACACTTCCGCTGGCGACGTTCTGCGGGAGTGCCGCGGGAGGGTTTGTGGCCATCGGGAGCGTGGCGAATCAGATCGAGCAGTACCAGCAGCAGTACCAGTCGCTGTCTCCCTTCAGCAACAGCCTGCCCAATCCCAATTATGTAGGGACGCTGCTCGATAGCGGCGTGGGGTTCGGGACAGGCGCGTCGATGTTTGATCCGAACTACAAGACGCCGCGCTCGGTTCAGATCAATGTGGGAATGCAGCGGGAGCTGCGTCCGGGGATGGTGCTGACCGCGGATTTTGTGCGCAACGTGCAAACTCACTATCTGCTGGGGATTGATGAGAACCATACAGGCGACGTTCGCTATTTCAATATGACGGGCGCGATGGATGCGATCAACGCGACGAACGGCCAATTTGGCTGTCCGGCGGGCGTGGCTGGGATTCAGTGCGCGATCAATGCGGGAGCGACGATGTCGGCGTATGCCGGGAACGGATTGACCTCGTCGTCGGACTTTGGCGTAGCCTGCACCAATCCGACGGTGGGATTCGGCTATCCCTGTGCGTTTGGAGGGATCAATCCGAACGAGCCGGCACTGCCGTTTCTGATGTCAATTGGACGGTCGGTGTACAACGGGCTACAGACGAAGTTGAACGAGAATGTACAGCGGCCGTTCCGCGGTGTGAAGCATATGAACCTGCAGGTGTCGTACTCACTGTCGCGGTTTGAGAATACCGGAGGCGGGAGCGCGAGCAATCCGGGGGCATCGGACCAGGACTTCATCATTAACGCGCTCGACAACGACAAGCCGAATCGCTATTTCGGGCCGTCGGTGCTTGACAGAACCCACCAAATCTCATTCGGCGGGTACGCGGACTTGCCTTGGGGATTCCAGATGAGCCTCATGTCGCATTTCTGGAGCCCGCTCTCAAACACGCTCGTGGTTCCGAATACGAATCTCGGTCCGGGCGAGATTTTCCGCACCGACTTTACGGGCGATGGCACGGTGCAGGATCCGATGCCCGGCACCCACGTGGGAAACTTTGATCGGGGCATCAGCGCGTCCAACATCAACACGGTCATCCAGAATTACAACAATACGGTAGCGGGGCAGGCGACCCCGGCGGGACAGATGCTGATTCAGAACGGGCTGTTCACGCTGGCGCAGTTGCAGCAGATGGGAGACGGAGTGGCGCCGCACGTGTGCCTGGCACCGCCGATGGCGGATCCGGCGTGCCCCGGGTCACCGAACGGTCCGGGCAACCAGGTAAATCTTTCCTGGCTGAGGGCGTTCGACACCAAGTTAACCTGGAATCATACGTTCAAAGAGCGGGTGACGGTCCAACCGAGCGTAGGATTCTACAACCTGTTTAATTTCGCCAACTTTGATTTGCCGAGCGCGACGTTGAGCGGCCTGTTGACGGGCGGAGTGGGGCAGATCAACGGCACCACTCCTTCGGGTCACAACATCAATCGCGTGGGAGTGGGGACCGGGGTGTACGGACTGGGAGCGCCGCGACAGATCGAATTTGGGCTGCAGATCTCGTTCTAGTTGCTAGGAGTGGATCGACGTTCCTGCTTGCTTGAAGGGGGTACGCCGCTTGCTTTCGGCCCTCAAAATCCCCCCTCCCTGCCTGGCAAGGACGCGAGACCAGGGTGGGGTACGCCCGCTGCAACGAAATAACGCAAAATCCCCACTTCCGGCAAGACCGGCCGGCGGTGGGCGCGCGCTTCTGCTTTTCGTCCGATCCGGTCCACTAGTCCGGCAGTGTGGCTGCTGTCGTGATTGAGAATCTGTTTGCTACTCCCGGCGGAACGGCTAGTCCCTGACGCGCCGTGGGCTGGCCGCCGCCGATCCAGACGTCGACCGGGCCGGGGACGATGCGGCGGGCGCCTTGGGCGTCAACGATGCTCAGGGCTCGATCGTGCAGCGTGAAGGTGGCCGTTGTCTTCCCACCTGCTGGCAGGTGGACCCGCCGGATTCCCTCGAGGGCGCGGATTGGGGCGCCAGCCATTCCCGGATGGAAGACGTAGAGCTCGACGACTTCGTCGCCTTCGATCGTGCCTGTGTTGGTGACATCGACGGAGATTTTCACTTGCCCGTCGGCTGGGATTTCAGGTTGATCGACGACCAGGTTGCTGTAGGCGAAGGTGGTGTAGCTGAGGCCGTAGCCGAAAGGGTAGAGCGGCTCGTCGTCGAAGTAGCGGTAGGTGCGGTGGGCCATCGAATAATCTTCAAAGGGCGGGAGCTGTTCGACGGATTTGTAGAACGTGACCGGAAGGCGTCCGGAGGGGCTGAAGTCTCCGGCTAGAGCATGGGCGACGGCAGTCCCGCCTTGGCCTCCGGGATACCAGGCTTCGAGGATGGCGGGGATTTTTTCATCGGCCCAGTTGACGCCGAGGGCGCTGCCGTTCATAAGCACCAGGACCGTGGGCTTGCCTTCGGCGACTACGCGTTGGAGAAGATCTTGTTGCCGCTTGGGCAGGTCGAGACTGGTGCGGTCGCCGCCCGAGAATCCGTCGGTGTGGACGTTCATCTCTTCGCCTTCGACGCGGGCGCTCAGGCCCATGACGACGATGACCAGGTCGGCCGCGCGAGCGGCTTCGACGGCTTGTTGCTCGGGGCGTCCGGGGATGCTCCAGGTGAGACGGGCTTCGGAGCCGCGGATGGTCTGGAAGTAGTCGATCTTGATGGCGTAGACGTGGCCCTTCTCGAGGCGAATCTGTTTGGTCTGCGTGGTGGCGGGGCGGTGGGTAGTCCAGTCTTCGACGACGAGGTGGTTGTCGATCCAGACGCGGTAGCCGTCCTGGCCGGTGAAACCGATTTCGTAGTCGGCGGATTCGTTGGGAACCAGGTAGCCGGTCCAGCGCACAGAGTAGTTTTTCGCCAGGCGCTTGTTGACGCCGGCGAATCCCCAGGCGAAGTTCACGGCGGGATCGATGCGCGCCAGGACGGGAGCGCCTTGCAGTTTGGGATTCGAGAAGTATTGCGCGCGGAGTCCGTGCTGGGTGTGGAGTTTGGTGGTGTAGAGAACGTCGGTGGGAATGGGCTCGACCGCTGGGCCGATCAGGCCGGTTCCTGGTGCGTAGATGATTTTCGATTGCGGGAAGCGCGTGCGCACGCCTGCAAGAACGGTTATCGGATTTGACGGTGTGCCATTGTAGTTGCCGACCAGGGCGTCGAGGCTGTCGGCGTTGGGGCCGATGACGGCGATCGTTTTGTAGAGCTTGTGCAGCGGGAGGAATCCGTTTTCGTTTTTCAGCAGGACCAGAGATTCTTGCGCGGCTTTGAATGATAGCTGACGGTGGGCAAGAGAATCGTTCTCGTCGGGACTGATTTTTGAGTACGGAACCAGCGACGGGGGATCGAACATTCCCAGCCTGAAGCGGGCGACGAAGAGCCGGTGCAGGGCCCGGTTGACGTCGGCCTCGGTGGCTAAGCCTTCGAGCACGGCTTGAAGATACGCATTGCGGTCGCCGCTGACCGGAAGGCGCGGAGCGAAGCAGTCGAGATCGGTTCCGGCTTTAAGCGAGTCGGCGAATCCTTCGGCATTGGATTTGGCGAATTTGTGGCCACCGAAGATGTCGGTGATCGCGCCGCAGTCGGAGACGACGTAGCCTTTGAATCCCCAGTCGTTGCGCAGATGTTTGGTAAGGAGGACGTCGTTGGCGCAGGCGGGCTGGCCGTTGAGCGAGTTGTAAGCGCACATCACGGATTGAGCGTTGGCCTCGATGACTGTCGCGCGGAACGCGGGCAAGTATGTGTCTTCCATGTCGTGGCGTGAGGCCTGGACGTCGACTTCATGGCGTGTGGATTCGGGGCCGCTGTGCACGGCATAGTGTTTGGGAGTGGCTATCGTCTTGAAATATTTCGGATCTGTGCCTTGGAGGCCTTCGACGAAAGCGACGCCCATGCGCGAGGTCAGGTAGGGATCCTCGCCGTAGGTTTCCTGGCCGCGTCCCCAGCGCGGGTCGCGGAAGATGTTGATGTTCGGGGACCAGACGGTGAGACCCTTGTACCACTCGGAGGATCCGTCTTTGGCGAGGGTGGCGTTGTACTTGGCGCGAAATTCGGTGCCGATGACGTCGCCGATCTGGTGCATGAGCGGCTCGTCGAAGGTGGCGGCCATGCCGATGGCTTGCGGGAAAACCGTGGCGACCCCCGCGCGTGCGACGCCGTGCAGGCCTTCGTTCCACCAGTTGTAGGCGGGGATGCCGAGGCGCGGGACCGCGGCTGCGGCGTTGGTGAGCTGCGACACTTTTTCTTCCAGCGTCATCCGCTGGATGAGATCGTCGACGCGCTCATCGATTGGCAGAGCGGGATTCTTGTACTTGGCGGCCTTGGGGTCAGGTGCGGACTGAGCCGTCGAAAATGCAGCGCACAGAATTGCGGTCAGTAGAACGGCCAGTTTTTTGTGCATGATCCTCCGGCACAGACCATTTCGGGCTATTCGCATCGATCGATCTTTATCGCACCTGTTTTGGTTTCCGCATGGGCGGCGTTCGCGGCAAGAATAAAGGATGTCGCGGCATCGACTACATATTCGTTTTCATACCAGAAGAATGGCCAGGCATCGGTGAGCTCGGGAAAATCCGGCTGGATGATGGTTACGCCGGGAACCATGCCACCGGGTATGAAGGTGTAGTCGGCGCGGTTGTTGCCGTAGACGATCAGCTTCGATTGCGTTCCCACCGCGGACACGTAAGACACATTCGACACCGGATGGCGGCCTAGGACATAGTCAATGGCGTGCAGTGTGTACTCGGGAGGGATGATTTCCGGGAAGGCCTGATGCAGCAAATACATTTCGGTGCCGAAGCGCGTGACCAGGACAGAGCCTCCCCAAGTTCCTGTCGCGATGGGGACGCCGTAGGGATTCTGCGCTAGCATCTGCTCGAGTCTGGGCTTGAAGGCTGTCAGATCTTCGGCTATGGCGTCTTTGAATGACGTGTCCATGAAAGGAATCGCGCGGGCCGCGGTGCCAGCGAGGAATGGGAATTGATCTTTGATCCGTGGAAGAAGTTCTTTCAGGCGCTTCTGGTAGATCTCTGCGCCTTTGGTCGAGATGAGCAGTTCGATGGTGGCCTGGACTTCGGCGCTCTGGAGGTTCGTGCCGGTGGTGTTGAAGTATTGAAACGTGGCGGGCGGCTGTTTCTGTTCTTCGTCCCAGACACGCTCGGCGACTTGCAGGCATTCCTCGGCCATTTTGTCGTCGTAGCCCCGCAGGACGCGGCTGGCCGCTGCCAGTCCTCCGACTAAGTCATAGCTGAGCGCTGTGGTGTGCGTGGTGAAGGCCCAGCGGTCGTCGGGCACGCCGGAATAGATTCCGTCGCTTTCGAGCGGGCCCATTTTTTCGCTGAAGATGCGGCCGTCGGTCTTTGAGGCTGCATCGCCGAGGTGCGTATATTCCTGGAGCGTTGGCTCGATGATGCCGGGAATGGCGTGGCCGATGGCATGATATTCGGCCAGCAGAAGGATGACACCATGTTTGACTTGTTCGACGACATCGGGGATGCCGTCGGGGCGACGCATCTCGACGTAGCGCGCGGTTTCGTCGACAAACGTGTCGTCAGAGTTTACGCCGAACAGGTCTTTCGCCAGCACCAGGTCGGTGATGACTTGCGTCTGCGTTTGCGTGCGCAGGTCGAAGTCGCCGGCGTCGAACCATCCGCCGACGTTGATGCCGGGGATGTGCTGGCCGGGAGAGAACGGGGAATCGGTCGTGGGGCCTTGCTTGTAGCCGTCGAAGTGGGTGTAGTTGACGGGGGCCTGACGGGCGTCGTCGAGGTGGGCGGCGCCATGCCAGATGCGGTATCCCTCGCGCACTTTGACGTGGTCCATTTGCTCGGGGAGGTAGGTGTTGAGCGAGAGCCTCCAGATGTTGTCGTAGACATTGGGAGCGATGAGGAAGGGCGCGGTTTGGTGGCTGGCGTATTCGATGACGTAGATGCCTTCGGCGCGAACGGACGAGAAATCGAACGTCGCGTATTGATAGCGCATCCACTTGCCCCAGGGTTTGACTTCGCCGGAGAAAGCTTCTTCCGATTTGCCATCGGCAGAGATCCGCAGTACGCGTGCGGTTTTTGGGGCGTCGAAGCGAGGATCGAGCTCGATGACGGCGACTTTTTCGCGTGCGGGAGTGTAGCCGACCTGGTTGTAGGCGACGACAGGGGGACGAGTCCATCCCTCGATGACGTTGGGCTTTACGTGCCAGACTAAGACCTCTCCGGTTTTGCCAGCGGGCAGGAGAGAACGCACCACGAACCATCCGTTGGGAGCCTGATTGCGGCCATCGTAGAGAGCGAGATCGCTATCGGACGTGATGGCGACTCGCGTCAAGGGGTCTTCGGGAGAGAGGACGATTCGGCTGCCGGTGGCGATGGGCAGCGGTTCGGGATTCCCGGTTGCGGATTTTTCCATTGGGCCGTCGTCGTGGCGAGGGAAGATTCCAGGGTTGTTATCGACGACGTAGGATTTGCCAAAATACAGGGACGGGAGGAATTCAAGGTTAAATCCCGCTTGGCCGACCAGGGCCGCGGGGAGCGGTTGGTCGAGCTGGACGGCGATGCGGAAGCCCCCGCGCTCGGGGCGGACATCGACGTGATAGCTGAGGGCGCGGTCGGGATAAGTGCAGGTCGCGATGAGTTGGTCTGGCGACGAACCCCGCTTGCGGGACTCGCACTCGGGGATCGGGTCCCACTGCGCGGGAGTGGCGGACAGGCGGACGTCCCCATTGGTTGCGATGCGCTGGTCGTGGAGGATGATTTCGAGGCCGCTCATCTTCTGATCGCCGAAGACGTGGTGGTAGGAGTTGTGGAAGAGCAGCACGCTCAGGCCCTGGGTTTCCAGCACGTCGTGGTCGGTGAGGTGGAGATCGGAGTTCGACCAGCACGGGAGGGAGATCGCGAACAGGAATGTGCAGAGCAGAATCGTGGGAAGTCGGAGTTGAGGCGGCATCTTGGATTATAAGGTTCCTGTCATTTATATAGCGGTTGGGGAGTGGAGAGCATCTTTGATTTTTTCTCAAGCCGTTCCGGGATAGAAAAGACCCCTATCCTAGATTCGCCAACTGCGCCAATTTAATTTGGGATGGTGCACACGCGCTGAATATGCTCGACACAAGAAATCCAACTTCTGGCCAAACCTCCGAGAAGTGCCGCGCCCGTTTACCCTATCTTGGTGGATTCGGCGGGGTGCTCTCGAGGCGCTTGCGGGCTTCGGACAACTGATCCGGTGTCATCCTGGCTTCGAGTTCGGTTACTTTGGCGTCGGCGCCGTCAGCGCCGCTGCGTTGGGCCTGGGCGAACCAGACATAAGCGGCGACATACTTTTCTGCGTCGTTGCCGTCGCCGTAGGCACGTTCTCCCATTTCGTACTGAGCTTGCGGATGGCCGCTACGGGCAGCGCGTTCGAGCAGGGCCATGCCTTGGGCTTCGTCTTTGGGAATGTCGCGGCCTTCGAAGAAGGCGTTCGCCAGTTCGAATTCCGCAGCGGGATCGCCCGTTCTGGCCTTTTCGGAGAGATCGAGAAATTTCTGCTGATCGCCGCCGTAGGTTTTGAAGTGGAGCGACAGTGTAAAGCGGCTCGGGACCGGCTTGCCGTTTCGGCGTGCGGGTTCGAATTTCCACCGACTGACAGTCTCCACTGCGCGCTCGTCCATTCCCATGCCGATTTTCTTGGTGACGACGACGTTGCTGGGCTGGCCGTCGGCGCCCACCGTGAAAGAGAGAACACACTCGCCGTCGAACTTTTTGGTGCGGGCTTCCGGGGTGTATTCGACGTTCGGGGAATAGATGGGATGCGCGGGCGAGTCGGCGGGAGGCGCGCCCGCTGCGCCGGAAGCGCTCTTGGACTGTGCATTCGCCATAAACGCCTTGTTCTGCGCTTCCGTCTTGGCACGGTCGGCATTGTAGGTCCGCAGCGATGCCAGAACCTTTTCGACGGCCGCAACCTGCTCGGGCGTGTGTGACATCTTGAGAGCGAGGTTCAGGGTTTCAGCGGCCTCCCTGGTGCGGTTCAGACTCATCAGGACCTGTGACTGGTTAATGCGGATTTCGGCAACTCCGGGCCCGAGTTGCACGGCCTTCTCCATCAGTTCACGCGCTTCTGACAGGTTTGTTCCGCGCGTGGTGTAGAACATGGCCAGGGCATCGTAGCCTTGGGCGAAGGACGGATTCAGTTTGATGACGGTTCTCAGGCTTTCCTCGACGGCGGATTGTGAAGCCTTGTCGGGCGTGCCTTTTCGCATGGAGGAAACGGCGAACAGGTAATGCGCCATGAAGTTGCCGGGATCGAGTTTGACGGCTTCCTGACACCATTTGCGGGCTTCGTCAAAATTCAGCTGGCGGTACCCGATGTAACCCATGATCTCGCTCGCGGCGACGCTTGAGGAGTCGTCACGCACGATGCTTTGCGCCAGCGTGCGTGCGTCTTTCTCGCGGCCAATGTGCGCGAGGAGGTCGGCGCGGAAGGTGTCTGCCTGAGTCGGGGTGAGCGGTTGAACGATGAAGGAAGACTCGTCGACGTCGGTCGAGCCTGAAACCTCGCTGACGGCGTACTGCATCGAGATAGCTGCTTTCCGGAAGCTCAGCTCCAGCGCACCGAGATCGCCGAAGGCTTCGGTGGCGGCCTCGGTGGGATCGACGTTGCGCTGCAGCAGATCGAGGAAGTCGTTGAGGCGGTGCGTGCCGTCGAGATCGTCTTTGTCCTTCAGGTAGTGGGTTAGCGCCCAGGACTCCGCATAGAACATCGATCCCTTGTCTTGCTCATGGTAATAGGGCGAATGCTGATCGACGGCGAAGAGGGTGGAAAGAGGCAGCAGTGGGTGGCGGTCGAGTACGGCTTGAAGATAGGAATCGCCCTTGCCGATGCGGACACGGTCGTCGAGGATTTCGGTGTTCTCGTAGAACTCGGCGATACCCTCGGCGAGCCACAGGGGCATCCATTCCTGAAGGCGGCTGAAGACGAAATGCGCGTACTCGTGGTAGATGGGGGCGTAGGGATGCGTGCCGGTGGCGTTGAGCAGAATAAGGACGTAGTTCTTTTCGGCGGCCTGCAAGAAATATCCGACCAAGCCGAGTTGGCCCGGGGTGTGATACTCCTCGGGTTCAAGCGCCTGGAGGGCTTGCTTGTCCTCGACCGCGATGACCAGCATGGGCTCGGGGGTGTCGAGGTCGGCTTGGGGGAAAACGCGCTGGAAGACCGAGCGCATGCCTTCGAATTGATGGGCGGCGCGCCGGCCTTCCTTCTCGCTAGAGTTGGTGACAATGTCGAAATGCGGTGTGCGAACCTCGAGCCACGTGCCGGTCTGCGCGCCCGCGCGAGCGACGAGCGTGGCCACAGCGGTCAGAAGAAGGGCGATGCGCTTCGACATGGGGGCGCTCTATAGATACACCGGCGGCCGTAAGGCGTCAAAGGGGCAGACATTCAGGGAACAGGCCAGCGGCCAGGGCCGGGGATTCGTGGTCAGTCGTCAGTGATCAGATTTTGCTCTCACTGGCCAGTGGGTCAGAACTCGACGTGGGCGCGGAAGGTGGGAACCGTCACCGGGCCGCGGTCGCGGTTGTAGCCGGGATTGCTGATGTGCTGGACGCCGGGAGCGAGGTAGATTCCGCGCCAGACATGGACGGTGTAGTAGGTTTCGAGAATGTTTTCACGGCCGTAGTTGAGACCGCCGTCGCCCAGGAGGAATCCCAGGCCGCCGGCGGCGAGATAGTTCTGGTGATCCTTCTTGATGGCATTGGTGATGAATGCTACCCCGGCGCGGTCTTGTTTGCGGTGCCACCACGCGCCGGTCGCTCCGATGCCTTGGGCGAACGTCTGGTCGACTTCGGTGTAGGCGAAGGACTCGGTCTTGCCGTTGTTCCAGCCGAAGCGGGCGAAGGCGGTGAGATAGCGGGTGAGACTCTGCTCGGTGTTGATGCCGAATCCGTACTTGCGCGTGATGTGCCAGGGATGGTCCGTGATGTCGGGCGTGACACCCTGCTCGGCGGCGAGGATGATCTGATCGCGATAGATGCCCATGTTGGCGTAGTTGGTGTAGGCAAGTAATCGCAGAACGCCGGGTTTGTTCGGAAGAACGCCGCGGCGCAGTTCGTACTCCCAGTTTTCGGCGTGGACTTCCCAGGGTCTCCAGACGAGGTCGATGCCGTTGGCGACTTTGGGCATGAGGGCTTCGGCGAAGCGGAATCCCCAGTTGCGGTCTTCGAATTCGGCGGTGAGGCCGACCGTATAGCCGCGCGTGTCGGCGGCGTAATCCCAGGCGCCGTTGTTGTTGGTGGTCCAGTTGAGGAACTGGAAGTGGGTGTCGCTGCCTACCGAGTTGAGGTCGAAGAAATCGGGGAGGCTGAACTTGCCAAAGCGGATTTCCAGGCGGCGGCGCGGCAATTCGTCGAACAGGCTCAGGTAGCTGCGCGTGTTTTCGACCTTATCTTTGCTGAGCGGGATGACGGTATGGATTATGCCGCGCGCGAGATAGGGCGATTTGCTGAGCAGGGGGTTGCGGACGATGTCGAGATTGGTGTTGCCTGCGAGGCCCAAGCCTGAGCTCAGGGCACCACCGCCGGCTTCTTCGATGTCGACCAACAGCTCAGTGGAATTGTTGGCGCGGACGCCGGTGTAGAGGGTTACCACGCGGGAGGTGGCTGTCTCGTAGTGATCGCGGAGGCTGTTCGGGCCGCTGTAGAGTGCGGGGAAGCCACCGTGCGCTTGAAAAATGAAGTTGGCCTGTCCCGAGAGCCAGATCCGTGAAGTCTTGAAGCGGGGGAACATCGACTGGACGCTGTCGTCAGGCGGGGGATCGGCGAGCGCGGCAGCGTCCGGCGAAGCCGAGGGCGCGGATGGAGGGCCATCGGGCTGCTGCGATTGCGCGGGGAGGATGTAGGCGGTTGTCAGCAGAGTGAGAAGCAGCAGCGGGAAGAGAAAGCGGGCCGCGAAATAGAGGCAAAAGCCCGCGAATGAGCCCCCCTTCGTATTGAAAATGAATTTCAATTTCATGCCCCACCGTAGGTAACCCGCCATCCCCTCCAGGCCGCGAATCACGCTTGATTGTGATTGCGGCCGGGCCTCCAAGATTGTGCTTTCCTACCCCAACCCCGACTCGTTAAATTAACGATAGCATTGACCAGGAGATTAATCACAGTTAAGAGTGCGAGGAATTGGGGCACGCTTTGGCGGTCCCCAATTCCGTACGAGCCTACGCACGGCCGGTTACAGCAGTGTTACAAACCGGGCGTAGTTTGATCGTCTCGGCAGTCGGAGATCCAACACATCCGGAGCTGCGTCTTGCCGTCGCTGTCGGTAACCACGACCCAGCTCATACGTAGAGGAGTGCGGTCCACGGTGGCTTCGAATTGCCACCTGGGAGCGCATTCCGAGTGAACTACGCGGGCGAGCTGCGTCGTCGCCATCGCCAAAGGTTGCGCGGTGAGAGTTATGCAGGCCATTGTTCGTTTCCTCCTTTCTCAGAATTTCAACCAATCAAATTGGATGACCGGTTCACGGGAACGCCGTAAATAGTTGATAAAGATCGCAAAAATTCTTGCTTTCAGTGCGCGCGGGCCCCGAAAGCCCCAGCCAGATCCATCACGTGATAGAGCACCAGCATCATCATCAGGATCAGGTATCCACGCAGGGCCATCAGCGAGAGCTTGACGCTGGCGGTCATAGGCATGGCCCCGAGTCTGGAGGTGTCAACCTTCTGCTCGGGCCGGTCGTCGAGCGGATGCACGACGACGAAGGCCTGCTCGGGGACCTCAGTGATCGTGGTCGGGCGGAGGAATCCAAGTACGCTCATGTGGCACCTCTTTTCGTTTTTCCTTTCGCCCCTTCGGGGCTGATTCCTTTCTGTATCTTCTTACCCACGGCTTCGGGCATGGGCTGCATCCAGCCGCTCCGATGCTTCCCCAGGTGTTCCCTAGCTTGCGGGAAACAGGTTGGGGGCGGCCACCTGGGCCGCCAGGATCAGCGAGAGGATGAAGAGGACGATAATGATGGTCCAGTTCACCCCGTTGTTCCAGGGCTTGTTGACGAATTCTTTGCCCAGGACTTCCTTATCGTTCAGCAAGAGTTGAAGAAAAATGATGGCCGAGGGCAGCATGATGCCGGCCAGCACCTGTACGCCGAGAATAATCAACTGCAACGGCGCGCCGGGAATCAGCACAATGGCGGCGGCCAGCGCTACGCATCCGACGTACGTCAGATAAAAGCCGGGCGCCTTGCGAACCGGCATTTCGAGGCTATGCGGCCAGCCTTTCACCTCGCCGTAGGCCCAGGCGCTCGAGAGTGAGATCGCGGTGGTGCCGAGGACGGCGGCGTTGATCATCAGCAGCAGGATGGCGCTGCGGACGGCTTCTCCGGAGAACACGCGGAGGTCGTTGCTCATCTGCGCGGGGTCGAGGAAGTTGATGCCGTGCATCTTGGCGGCATTGCCAGCGAGCATCATGCAGCCGGCGACGACAATGGTGAAGACGGCACCCAGAAGCGTATCGAGGCGGGCCCATTTCACGTCGGAGAAGCGCAGGCGCTTGTCGGCGATGCAGCTTTGCTGAAAGAACAACTGCCACGGAGCAATCGTGGTGCCCACGATGGCGATGATAAGAAAGACCAGGCTCGCGCTGATGCCGCCCTGCGGAATGCCAGGGACAAGAGTGTTGCGAACGATCTCGCCGAACGATGGCCGCACTTTCACGGCGATCGCGATCCATGCCAAATCGAGCAGGCAGAGGAACACGGTGACGCGTTCCCAGCGGCGGTAGCTGCCAGTCAGGATCATCACGATCAGCGCCACGGCGGCGAGCGGTACCCCCACAATCGGGGCGATGTTCATGTGGCTCAACGCGAGCGAGATCGCGGCGAACTCGGTCACCAGCGTGAGGAAATTCACCAGTTGCAGGTCGACCAGGGAAAACAGGCCCCAGCAGCGGCCGAAACGCTGGTAGATCATGGCGGCGTGGCCTTTGCCAGTGGCGATACCGAGGCGCACCACCATCTCCTGAATGAAGTAGGTGACGGGCAACAGCAGCAGCAGAATCCACAGCAGGCGTGTGCCGTACTGAGCTCCCGCCTGGACGTAAGTGGAGACGGCGCCAGCATCGTTGTCGGCTTCCATCACAATGAGGCCGGGGCCAAAAACCGTGAGGAAGGTGAGAACGCTGTAGAGCCACTTCTTGCGGACCACGCGGCCGCGAACTGCGGGCAGCATGGCCTCGGCGCCTGCGGTCGAAATGCTGAGGACTTCGTTCGCCATCTTCCACCTCCTTCGGCAGCGGAGGAAGATAACCCGGGCGCTTGCCTGCGGAGGACTCCCGCAGTCAGGCGGCAAGCAAGCGAACGGTGAGGGAATCGGTCGCGCTGCGTTCGGGTTAAATTGTCAGGGGTAGAAGAAACAGAGGTGAGGCGATAGCGGGAGGCCTTTACATCTATCGGGTCACATCCACTGCTTCTACACCGGATAGCCGCCGAAACTTTCCGGAGGCTCCGAGCCACTGCTAGTATTCATACGTCTCAATGGGGCGGGTAATAGCGTCCCGCCTTCAGGTTCTATATCATACCCCCCTAGGGTACGTGTCAAGCCAAAAATACAGGAAATGCTAAAAAAGTCATGAAAGACAAATTGCCGGAAATTTCCAAAGAGAAGCAGAAGCTGTTTTCCAGGATCAGGCGGCTGGGCGGGCAGATTACGGCTGTGGAGCGGGCGGTGACTGAGGGCGACGAGTGCGCCGATATTCTTATGCTGCTGGCAGCGATCCGCGGCGGGGTGAACAGCCTGATGGCGGAGATTCTGGAGGACCACATACGGCTGCATATTACGCATCCGAATCGTGTCGCGGAATCGCCAGAGGAGTTGACCGAGGATTTGATTTCGCTGGTGCGGGCGTATTTGAAGTGAGGGGATCGTGCCGAGGCCCAGGACACTGCTGAACGGATCAAACGCTGGAGCCCGACGGTATGGAGGTCTATGGGGATCGCGATGGGGCCGTCGATACCTGCTCGCTCTTGCGCCGCGGAGAACGGCAACAATACTCACGGAGTGGGGTCGAGGCCTACACCAGACAGCCATACGTGGGTGCGCCCGGAGGGCGTTTGACAGCATTCCGTTCGAACCCCTAACCTGATTTGCTCTGAACTTATGAAAGTTCTTGTTTTAGGTGGAGGCGGGCGGGAGCACGCGCTGGTGTGGAAGCTGCGGCAGTCGACGCGGGTTTCGCAGATCTATTGTGCGCCGGGAAACGGCGGCATTGCCGATGACGCAGAGTGCTTGGCCGCGGATCTGAAAGACTTGAATTCGATCACCGCGCTGGCCTCGCGGCTTCTGCCGGACTTGACCGTGGTGGGCCCGGAACTGCCCCTTACCCTGGGAGTCGTCGACGAGTTCACGCAGCGAGGGTGGCCGGTGTTTGGGCCGTCGCAGGCCGCGGCACAGCTGGAGTCAAGCAAGAGCTTCGCCAAGGAATTTCTGCAGCGGCATCACATCCCCACAGCTCCCTTTGCCATTTGCGATTCGATCGAGGACGTGCGCTCGGCCCTGGGGCACTTTCATCTTCCAGTAGTAGTGAAAGCTGACGGGCTGGCGGCGGGCAAGGGCGTGGTCATCGCCAAGACAAAGGAAGAAGCCGCGAGCGTGGCGGCGGAGATGCTAAGCGGGAGGATGCTGGGCGAAGCCGGAGCGCGCGTCGTACTCGAAGAGTGCTTGAAGGGCGATGAACTGTCTTTCCTTGTGTTCAGCGACGGCGAGCGCGTGGCGCCGCTGGTGGCGGCGCAGGATCATAAGCGCATCGGCGACGGCGATACCGGGCCGAATACCGGCGGGATGGGTGCTTACTCGACCGCAGACATTATCGATGATCAGATGCGCGATTGGCTGGTGCATCACATCGCGCAACCTGTCGTCACGGGAATGAAGGCCGAGGGGAAGGAGTTCAAGGGCGTGCTGTACTGCGGTCTGATGATGACGGCGCGCGGGCCGATGGTGCTGGAGTTCAATTGCCGGTTTGGCGATCCGGAGACGCAGCCGATTCTGATGCGGCTGGAGAGCGACCTGGTCGAGGCCGTTGAGGCTTCGATTCAGGGGCGGCTCAGCGAAGGGGATTTCAAGTGGTCGCCGGATGCGTCGGTATGCGTGGTGATGTCGTCGGGAGGGTATCCGGGGACGTTCACGGCGGGCAAACGGATCGATGGGCTGGCCGACGCTGCCGGCATTGCAGGTGTGAACGTGTTTCATGCGGGGACTTCGCGGCGGGATGACGCTTTCTATACTTCCGGAGGACGCGTGCTCGGAGTAACGGCTCGGGCGGCGGATTTACCAACTGCCGTCGCACGGGCGTATGACGCGTGCGCGAAGATTTCGTTTGAGGGGGCGCATTATCGAAGGGATATCGCGGGGAGGGCGCTGAAGGTATCTTAGCAATCGATTTCGATGCCGTGGTTGAACATCCGCCGGTGGTTTTCCTTTCTTAACCTGCGTGGATCCGCGAATTTGAATGTTCCAGAGGAGTGCGATGAGCAAAGCGTTGGTTTCAATTGTGATGGGGAGTGATTCGGATCTGGAAATCATGCGCGAGGCGGGGAAGGCGCTGGACGAGTTTGGGATCGCTTATGAGCTGGACGTGACTTCGGCGCATCGGTCGCCGGACCGGTCCGCCGAGTTTGCCAAGAAAGCCGCGGATCGCGGAATTCAAGTGATCATCGCCGGAGCGGGCGGGGCGGCGCATTTGGCGGGGGTGATTGCAGCCCATACGATCTTGCCGGTCATTGGGGTGCCGATTCCTTCGACTTCCCTCAACGGGATGGACTCCCTGCTTTCTACGGTGCAGATGCCGGCGGGAATTCCTGTCGCCACCGTCGCCATTGGAAAGCCTGGGGCGACGAATGCGGGGATTCTGGCAGCGCAGATGATTGGGCTGACGGATCCGAGGGTTGCCAAGAAACTCCACGGGCATAAGGAGAAATTGGCTCAGGGAGTGGAGGAGAAGTCGAGGAAGTTGCGGGAGAAGTAGAGGTTCTCTAACGGCGCAATTTAATTTCTTCCTACCAAAGTCAAAGTCCTTACCCTGAACCCAAAAGCAGCGGGACAGGGGAATCGGCTAGAGCTTCAGCTCTTTCAGGTATTCGCGAAAGGGGGCGCCGAGGTCGCTGCGCTTCAGGGCGAATTCTACGGTTGCCTTTAGGAATCCGAGTTTGTCTCCCGTGTCGTAGCGTTTGCCTTCGTATACGTAGGCATACATTTTTTCCTGCTTGAGGAGCATGCGCATGCCGTCGGTCAGTTGGAGTTCGCCGCCGGCACCGGGCTGGGTGCGTGCGAGGCAATCGAAAATTGTGGGGGTGAGGACGTAGCGGCCGATCACGGCCAGGTTCGACGGGGCTTCTTCAAATTTCGGTTTTTCAACCATATTGCGGATTTCGAAGAGGCGGCCGTTGAATCCGTCGGCGGGCTGGGCGTCGAGGACGCCATAGGAGGAGATCATCCGGCCCTCGACGACCTGGGCCGCGATTACGCTGCATTGTTTCTGGTGGAAAACGTTGACCATCTGTTGCAAGGCAGGAATCGGGTTGTCGATGACGTCATCGGCGAGGAGCACGGCGAAGGGTTCGTTGCCCACGAGCTCACGCGCCATGAGGACGGCGTGGCCGAGGCCGAGAGCTTCTTTCTGGCGGACGTAGGCCAGATGAATCATGTCGGAGATGGAACGGACGATGCGGAGGAGTTCGGTTTTCTTGCGCTCCTCGAGCATTTTTTCGAGTTCATAACTGACGTCGAAGTGGTCTTCGATGGCTTGTTTGCCCCG
>Ga0123356_10002443_pt1 | contig 19851 bp, 22 predicted proteins | sample TergutEmb28metaG_2_FD_92546 | JGI IMG/M metagenome (GOLD analysis project Ga0123356, IMG submission 92546) | Embiratermes neotenicus P3 segment gut microbial communities from Petit-Saut dam, French Guiana - Emb289 P3 | ecosystem: Host-associated > Arthropoda: Insects > Digestive system > Gut ... | reverse complement strand
GTTGTAGTGGTTGTGGTGGGAGTGGGATTTGCCTGATTTAGCGTTTTGGTTTTATCCGGCGGGGTTCCATCTGTAATCTCAGGGACTAAAACATCATCGGGTGGGTCTTGCTGTCCGGCAGGGTTTTCTTCTGTTTCAGCAGGTTGGTTCGGCGGCGTTTCAACACTTGCCGACTTATCATCGCTCACATAGAAAATATTAGTAATATTTTCGCCGTACCCCAAAATCGTAATCAATCCGACAGACAACAGAGTTACAAGCGTAAGTATTCCCAAAATTGCCGAAACTACCTTTATTACTTTAAAGAGAATTTTCTTTGTTTTCTTTGGTGTGCTGTTCAGGAACTTATCTGCTAAACGGTCAATCACAGCTTCAAAATATTCGTTGTTACTTGCACTTACACCGTTTTGCAAACGCAATACTTCAATATCCTCAGGGAGTTCATCAGGCCATTCAAAGCCGCGTAGCATAACCGGTACGATATTTTTACCTTTTTTGAGTGCGTGGACTATCTCTGCCCGCACCCAGTCCCCCTCTTCGACACAGCGGTCAAGAGAGCCCTGTGAGCAGACCATTACAAAATCGGTACATCCGTCAATAACTTCAAAGAGCTTATCGTTGAAAGTGCCTGAATTCAGGCTTTCAACATCCAAAAAGACACGGTAGCCTTTAGCTACCAATCTGTCACGCAGGAGAATAGCCATTGCTTCCCCGCCGTCCCGCCTGTATGACAGAAATACATTATACTTCTTTGAATAATTAACTTTACCCGCCATATAAATCTCCTCCGAATATATTTCCACTAACCATTATAACACAAATTTCTTACTAATACAAGAACTTTCTGCTATAATATAAAGCGCAATAATTGATAAGAGCAAATCGGACGCCGTTTAAGCGTCCGATATTTTTTATTCATCGCTGTAATTATACTTTTTCGCGAGGTCTTCCACCGAGTCATCAAACATTTTAGACTGCACTTGCAAAACCTTCAGCTCGTGCTCCATTTTCTCGCGTTCCCACTCGCGCTCCTTTTCTTCCCTTTCCTTTTTATGCTTCATATTAAGCTTGATGAGCTTATATCCAAATATTGTGCCGAGTATTGCAACTATAAAAAATGTCATAAATATATATTCGATGGCAGACATCGGTTCAGAAGTTGAATCTTCGTCATCTGCAAAAACGCTCATCGGAAAAGATAGAATGATTACAATCGCAAATAAAGTTGTTAAGAATTTCTTCATATCTTAACCAATTCCCCCATTAAATCCGCACTTGCGCTGACTGCATTAGCTTCGTCGGTGTCTATATGCGCCGCTTCCGCAAAAGTATCGCGGATTCTGCATACCACATCGCCGAGCAGTGCGTCTCTGCCTGTTCCCGTGATTTTAATGTTAATAATCTCGCCGTTTGTGAAGCCATGTGCTGACGCGAACGGCGGCGTCATATGTACGTGCCGTTTTGCTACTATTACACCTTCTGCTATTTCATACTCACCTGCAGGGCCTATAAGCTTGCAGCCGGGAGTTCCTGCGACGTCGCCGGATTCCCTGATTACGGGCTTGATTCCGAGCGAGCGTGCGTCAGACATCGAAACCTCAACCTGAACCGCCGCTCTGTTTGGCCCGAGGACGATTACATTCTGGATTTCCCTCTTGGGGCCTACGATTGTTACGCGTTCCTCGGTGGAAAACTCTGTAGGCTGTGAAAGCCGCTTGATTTCATGCAGAACCGCGCCCTTGCCGAAAAGCGCTTCAAGCGCCTCATCAGTTAAATGTACGTGCCTTGCCGATGTTTCTACGATTACTTTTGCAGACATATTGAACCTCCCGAATTGTTTTCTTAAAAGATACCATAAATTCTTTAATTTGTCAACCGAAAAGCCCTGCACCGTCAAGAATTATGCTCAGAATGAAGATAATAGCGATAATCAGCGCACCTATTCTCAGAATTTTTGTGTACTTCTCCCGTCTGTACATGATTTTACCCTCCTTTTTTTATTAATTGTGACAAAAAAGTAAATTTTTAGGAAATTTGCTCTCAAATAATTGACAAAACGCCATTTTATGATATAATATGACATATAAAGTTTTTTGGAGGAAGTTCAGAATGACTAAAATCGAATTGGTTGCCGCTATAGCCGAAAAAACCGGCTTCAGCAAGAAGAATTCCGAGGCTGCTCTCATCGCTGTGATTGAAAGCATTACCGAAGCTCTCAAAAAGGGCGAAAAGGTTTCCTTGGTAGGCTTCGGAACTTTTGAAGTTCGCACCCGCGCTGCAAGAGAAGGTATCAACCCTCAATCGCAGAAAAAAATCAAGATTCCCGCAAAGAAAGTTCCTGCTTTCAAAGCCGGCAAACTCTTGAAAGAAACCGTAGCATCGTCCAAAGCAAAGAAATAATCAATGTAAGGGCAGACCGGCGCAGTGCGTGAGTGTCTGCCCGTTTACATTCTATGTTTCAAGCCCTGCCGCAATCCGTAAAATTAAAAGCGCGTCCTCAGTATCTATTCTGCCATCACCATTTACGTCAGCGGCGGCAAACGCACGGTCATTACCGCTAATTATATTCGACAACCCCGCTTCATTCTTTAAAATTTCGAGCGCGTCTGCAGTGTCTATTTTTCCGTCGCCGTTGACATCGCCTTTTCTGTAGCGCACTCCCGAACCGCTAAGCAATACTTTTATATCTTCTTCGTCTGTTAAATCTACAACTGCAGTTTCGGCAAACCGCACCAGCTCTAAAACCTCTCCATCACCAAATAATGCTTCAAATTCTTCTGTGTTTTGTTGTTGTAAATTAACGTATAGACTTAAACTTTTTCCGTCAGACACCCAATTAAACATGACATATGAATTCCAAACAGAACGAAAAGAATATATCCCATCTATTAAATCATCAATGGTCTGCCCGTTATTACGTAAAACAGCTTCCATAGTGTGTTCAAAATATGGATGATAAGAAACACTAAGCCAAAAATGCGGGTATTGATTCCATGATTGCCAAAATGCATTTGTCGCCCCCTCAACACCTTCGGGTAAAAACCAAACGCTTATACTATATTCATTAACTATTATTCTACGAATTACAAAATTTTCAGGAATCACTATCGGCAAATGCAATATTTCAAGTTCTACAAATCCTATGTTATTGAATGAAAACTCTCTTTCTACAAAATCTTCAATATCTCCCCCTTCCTTAGCTATCAAATAGGCGTTCAAGAAATCATCCAACGATGAAAACTGAATAAAAGGAACTATCGGGTCATCTCCGGCTGATTCAAATGTCGATAATGTAAAAACCAATATAAATGTAATAAAGGCAGATAAAAACTTTTTCATAGTATTCCCCTCTTTAATTTATCGCACTCAGCAACCCCGCTTCATATTTTAAGATTTCCAGCGCGTCCTCGGCACCTATTCTGCCATCACCATTTACGTCAGCGGCGCTTCTCGCGAGGGCGTTGTCAATTACATTCGGCAGTCCCGCTTCATATTTTAAGATTTCCAGCGCATCCGTAGTGTCTATTTTGCCGTCACCGTTTACGTCGCCTTTTTGAAAGCGTACCCTTTGCTCATGCATAGTTTCCAACTCTTTCATTGAGCTGAAAGCAACCTCTCCCAATAACTGCTCAGCATCAACACTCGAATAATCTGTAATGTTTTCATGCCAATAAATCACCCAAACAAAATATCCGTAAAAATCCATGACAAACCTACCGGAGTTGTTCTCATAACCGGGTAAAACTTCTGCTCGTAAAGCCTGCGGATAAGCATAAATCTTTATGTTTTCATCTTCGCTTTGATATAAGAGAATTGATTTTTCATTATAAACGCGCTCAATAAATTCTTCAACAGTTTCAGGTCGATAATCCCTTATGCTGAATGAATAGAAATATCCATCCTCGCTGTCATAACTTATAGTAGTAATCATTTTAATATCAGGATTATATGTTATTGTCCTTAATAATAGCTCTTTATCGCTAATTACAGGAATCGGCAAAGAATCAAGCGCAACCAATAATGCTTCTAATTCCCCGCTCGCGCCGAATGATTTCCGTAGTTCCAATAATTCTTCTATACTTTCTACTGTAATTAAACGCGGGGGAGTTGACGCAAAAGCATTAAATGTAAAACTTATGACTATAACCGAGATTATAAGGAAAATTAGAATTTTTTTAATAGTATTCTCCTTCAAAATTATCATTACCACGGCTCAACTTTGCCGATTACATCGCTGATTCTTTTTATTCCGTTAATATCTAAGTAATGCTCAATCCCGCCTATAATTTTCTGCGGTGCGAGCGGGTCGGAAACGATTGCCGTGCCGATTTGCACTGCCTTTGCCCCCGCCAGCATCATTTCAACAGCATCTTCACCGGAATTAATGCCACCCATACCCACAACGTCGATTTTCACGGAATTTACCACCTGCCAAACCATTCGCAAAGCCACCGGAAACACCGCAGGGCCGGACAATCCGCCAACATTCCTGTGCAGAACCGGACGTTTGGTTCGTATGTCTATTCTCATTCCGAGCAAGGTATTAATCAGTGAAATAGCGTCCGCGCCCTCGCTTTCAACAGCGCGGGCGATTTCTGTTATGTCGGTCACATTCGGGGTGAGCTTAACCATAATGGGCTTTTTCGTAGCCGCACGGACTGTCTTGGTCACAAGCCCTGCGCCCTCTGTTGAAACGCCCCACGCCGAGCCGCCTTTCTGCACATTCGGGCAGGATATATTCACCTCAAGCATATCTACATCGGTTGCGTCAAGTTTGCGGGCGATTTCTGCGTAGTCCTCGGGGGTATCTCCGGCTATGTTCGCAATAATCACATTGCCGTCTTTTTTAAGGCGCGGCAGGTGCTTCTCAATAAACGTGTCAATCCCCGGGTTTTGCAATCCCACGGAATTAAGCATACCTGCGGGGGTTTCCGCCACCCTTGGAGGGGTATTACCGTGCCGCTTATGGAGCGTTAACCCCTTGCAGGAAATCCCGCCGAGCAGATTTAAACGATAGAGGTCGGTATAATTCTCGCCGAAGCCATAAACGCCCGAAGCCGCGATGACCGGATTCGGAAAAGTAACGCCGGCTACTGTTGTTGTCAAATCCCACTTCTTCACAGTCATTATAATACAACCTCCTCTCCTTTAAATACAGGCCCGTCCTTACAAACCATGAGCATACCGCTCTTGACTTCACACGCACACACTGCACAGGCGCCCACGCCGCACCCCATGCGCTGTTCAAGCGACAGCTCACATTTTACTCCCGCCTTTTCGCAGACCTTGACAATTGCCGCAAGCATAGGCTGAGGCCCGCAGGCGTAAACCATGTCTACATCGTTTTTGGCGAGTTCAGCTTCAAGCGGCGCGGTAACAGTGCCTTTGAAGCCCACGCTTCCGTCGTCGGTGCAGGTGATTACGTGAACGTCGTTCTGCTTAAAATCATTGGCAAGAATAATCTTGTCGTAGCTTCTGAAGCCGAGAATCGCTGTCGCGCTCTCGCGGAAGTGCTTCGCCGCACCGAGCAGGGGCGCAACGCCTATTCCCCCGCCGACGGTGATGATTCGCCTGTCAGGCGCAATATCGTCAAACAGCGAAAAACCATTACCGAGCGGCGCAATCATATCTATGCTGTCGCCGACGTTGGCGTCTGTAAGCTTTGCCGTTCCGCGACCGCGGATTTCAAAAACTATGCGAATCGAGCCGTTGCGGCGGTCAATGTCGCAGATTGAAATAGGGCGGCGCAGGGTAAAACCCTCGACCTTGATATGCACGAACTGCCCGGGCTTCGCCTCCTCGGCGACCTCGGGACAAAGCACCATGTACGAGTAAACCCCCGCCGAAATGGCGGTTTTTTCTATTATGTGATAAGAGCCGCATCTGTATGGCATTTTTGATTCCTTTCGTAGGGGCGACCCTGCGTGGTCGCCCGTTTATAGGTATATTGTTTATCGGGACGCCACATAGGTCGTCCCCTACGGTTTTATTATTAGCAGATTTTTATTGTATAATACGTTTAATCATCTTTTCGCAAGCCTACAATTCCTAATATCAGCCCGAAAACACCGAGAGCTGCACCGAGCATAGCTATGTGTCCGTGAATTGTATTTCCTGTGTTATTTAGTATCATTAATGTCAGGCAGAACAACAAAACACCGGCAATAAGGCAAAAGCCGCCGAAAATAACTTTTTTCATTTAAATCCTCCTACGTAATATGTTTCAAGGCCCGCCCCAAATAAACTGTAAATATAACACCAAACAGATTGGTGCTAATATAGCAACAATTGATAAAAAAATACTCAATTTTCTTTTCTGCTTTATTCCTATGCATAGTGAAATAATACCTAATATCACACCTAACACACTTAAAACAAGGAAAGCCATTATTAAAATATCGAGATTAGGAATCCACAAAAACCCCAAAAGCCAAACAAATGAAAAACTACAAATCAATGCAAAAAACGGCATTATATTAATTAACTTTTTCAACCTAACCCCCCTCCTACGCAATACTCATCATTATCCCAATTCAGTGGGTTTTCGTCTATGTATCTCCATATGCGAATGTATTCTTCCTCGTCGCGGATGATACGGTCGTGGTATGAGCGTTGCCAGATTGAGAAACCAATTTGCCTTGTAACAGCCCCCTTAAATCCTTGCACCATATTAGGGATTGATTTACGTAGGGGCGGATGGCAATCCGCCCGATGATTACGGCAATCCGCCCGATGATTATCTGCGGGACGATTGCCATCGTCCCCTACGATTTGCACAATTATATGTATGTGGTTTGGCATTATAACATAATTTTTAACTACACATTCTTTTCTTATCGCGGTTATATTTTCAATTTCATTTTTCACAATTACACCATATTCATTTAATTCTGATTGGTTATTAATTATTTCACCCAATGCTATTTCGCATTTTAAGTCCACACATATCGTTATAAAGTAATATCCTACTGATGAGTAATCATAACCCCTTAAACGGGTACTTTTTCTTTTAGGTAATTCTTTTTGCATAAAACACCTTCTGCGGGACGATTGCCATCGTCCCCTACATTATATCTTCGTAATATCCACCATCTCCACATCGTCTACAGTCATCCCCGATTCAAGGCAATCAGCTAATGCATTGGCGGTATCAATTGACGTAAGGCATGCCACGCCGCGTTCCACGGATTTACGGCGGATTTTCACGCTGTCGAGCGCGGGATTGCGCCCCGCCTCTGACGTGGAAACTACATAGTCGATTTTCCCGCTTTCAAGCAGTGAAATTATATTCGGTTTCTCGCCGTCGTTTATGCGATAGACGAAGTTCGCGGGAATCATGTTGTGATTAAGCAGTGACGCGGTTCCGCTGGTGGCGTAAATATCGAAGCCCAACTTTTCAAATCTGCTTGCAAGCGCGATTACTTCCGGCTTGTCGGAATTACGCACCGAGAAGAGCACGCCCCCTGTACGTTTGAACTTAAAATTAGCGGCGAGCAAGCCCTTGAAAAGTGCTTCCTTAAAGGTTTTTGCGATTCCGAGCGTTTCACCGGTAGACTTCATTTCAGGCCCGAGCTGAGTGTCAACATCGTGAAGCTTCTCAAAGCTGAAAACAGGAACTTTTACGGCGTAGTACGCGCTCTTGGGGAATAAGCCGGTCGGTAAGCCCTGCTGTTTCAAGGACTGACCGAGCATGATTTTAGTTGCGATGTCCACCATTTGCACGCCTGTGACCTTGCTGATATAAGGCACGGTGCGGGATGAGCGGGGATTGACCTCAATCACGTAAACCTCATTGTTGTAAACAACATACTGAATATTTACAAGACCGATGATTTTCAGCGCCTTAACTAATCTCGCGGTATAATCAATAATCATATTCTTGACTTTGCCTTTTATGAACGCCGGATATACCGAAATACTATCGCCGGAGTGAACCCCTGCGCGCTCGATATGCTCCATTATTCCCGGAATCAGGAAATCTTCGCCGTCGCATATAGCGTCAACCTCGATTTCCTTGCCCATCAGGTATTTGTCGATGAGGACAGGGTTTTCGAGCTTGGTGGCAGTTATAATCTCCATGTATTCCTGAACGTCACTGTCGCAGTGGGCAATAATCATGTTCTGCCCGCCGAGAACATACGACGGCCTTAGAAGCACCGGATAACCGAGGTTCTGCGCGGCGTCTAAGGCTTCCTCGGTTGTATAAACCGTTGTGCCTTCCGGGCGCTGAATCCCACATTCTTCAAGCAACGCATCGAAGCGCTCGCGGTCTTCCGCCGCGTCAATCATATCTGCGGGAGTACCGAGAATATTCGCGCCGGTTTCCTGTAAGTGCTTTGTCAGCTTAATCGCCGTCTGTCCGCCGAACTGGACAACTACGCCCCACGGCTTTTCGGTGTTTATGAGATTATCAACATCTTCGGGGGTCAGCGGGTCGAAGTAAAGCCGGTCGCCGGTGTCGAAGTCGGTAGATACTGTTTCGGGGTTGTTGTTGACGATAATAGCTTCGTAGCCCATTTCCTTGAGCGCCCAGACGCAGTGAACCGAGCAGTAGTCAAATTCAATCCCCTGCCCTATTCTGATAGGCCCTGAGCCGAAGACTATTACACGTTTTTTTTCGGACGCGCCATGCGCGCCCCTACGAATAAAATCCAGTGCCTCGTTTTCCTCGTCATACGTACCGTAAAAGTACGGTGTCATCGCCGCGAATTCAGCCGCACAGGTATCTACCATTTTATAGACGCAGTGCTTTTTTTCTATGCCCACATCCGCAAGCTTCTGCCCCGAAAGCCGCTCAATAGTTTTATCAAGATAGCTGTATTTTTTAGCTTGAAGATACTTTTCTTTTGTTAAGCCTTTTGCTAAGTCTTGCTCAAGCTCGCACAGATTGCGTAATTTCTCCACGAACCATTTGTCAATTGCGGTAATACGGCAGATTTCCTCGGTCGTAATCCCCCGCTTAATAGCTTCAAACACGCAGAAAGCGCGGTCGCAGTCAACATCGTGCAGTTTTGCGCGAACCTCAGCGTCGGTGAGCTTTTCAAAAGTAACCTTAGTCATGGTGTCCATGCCGAGTTCAATTCCGCGCACTGCTTTCATCATGGCTTCCTCAAAGCTCACGCCGATTGACATAACCTCGCCTGTTGCTTTCATCTGGGTGCCTAATGTTTTCTTAGCGTAGACAAATTTATCGAACGCAAACCGCGGAAATTTTACAACAACGTAATCAAGTGCAGGTTCAAAGCAGGCGTAAGTCTTGCCTGTTACCTGATTCTCGATTTCATCAAGTGAATAGCCGATTGCTATTCTTGTCGCAACCTTTGCTATAGGATAACCCGTCGCCTTTGAGGCAAGCGCCGACGAACGGCTGACTCTCGGATTAACCTCAATCACGGCGTATTCAAAGCTCGTCGGGTTGAGCGCTAACTGCACGTTACAGCCGCCCTCGATTTTAAGCGCGTCAACAATGTTCAAAGACGCTGTTCTTAGCATTTGAAATTCCTTTTCGCCAAGGGTAACGGCGGGCGCGATTACTATGCTGTCGCCGGTATGAACGCCCACAGGGTCCATGTTTTCCATTGAGCATACAGTAATTACATTGCCCTTGCTGTCGCGGATGCACTCAAACTCAACTTCTTTCCAGCCCGAAATACCTTTTTCAATCAGCACCTGCGTAATCGGGGAAAGGCGCAGTCCGCTTTCGGCGATTTGCCTTAACTGCGCTTCATCTGCGGCGATTCCGCCGCCTGAGCCGCCGAGCGTGAACGCCGGACGCACAACCACGGGATAACCGAGCTTTTCTGCAACATTGAGCGCGTCCTCCAAGGTTTCCACCACTTCCGACGGTATGCAGGGTTCACCGATTTCCTCCATTGTATCCTTGAAAATCTGCCTGTCCTCGGCTTTATCTATAGTATCGACCTTTGCGCCGAGCAGTTTTACATTATTGGCGTCCAAGAAGCCCTCTTTGGCTAACTGCATTGAAAGCGTCAGCCCTGTCTGCCCGCCGAGCGTGGAAAGCAGGCTGTCGGGTTTTTCTATTTTTATGATTTTTTTGATTACGTCTAAGTTCAACGGCTCTATGTAGATTATATCCGCCATATTTTTGTCGGTCATTATGGTTGCAGGGTTGGAATTCACTAATACGACCTCTAAACCCTCGGCTTTGAGGGCGCGGCAGGCTTGCGTCCCCGCGTAGTCGAACTCGGCGGCTTGTCCTATAACTATAGGTCCTGAGCCGATTACAAGGACTTTTTTAATATCTTTTCTGAGTGGCATATGGTTCTCCTTTGTTTTATCTTTTATATAGTAAGATTATCTAATTATGAGGGTAATTATCCCAATAATTAATAATACCGTTAACACTCCAAAAATCCCAATTATATTCAATGTTATAACTTTGATTACCTTGCTTGCTTTTTTACTTTTATGTACATCATATTGCTCACCTTTTTTCTGCAAATAGTCTTCCCAAAATTGCATAATGAGATGAAAAATTAACTCAAACATTTTCCTTTTTCCTAACTATCTTAAAAACATAACTACGAACCACCCCGTCAACCAGTCTGCGGACTGGTTGCCACCCCTCCACGGAGGGGAATTTGCTTTTATTTTGCAGTTCCCAATTCCCCTCCTTGGAGGGGTGCCCCTTTAGGGGCGGGGTGGTTCGTTAGTGGTTCCTGCAATGCCGAGTGGTCATTTAACATCTCCATAACTTTGCTTAAACTATTAAGCACATCGTATGCTTGTATGCGAATTACGGTTAAGCCCAAGTTCGTCATAAAACTATTGCGGTCGCCGTCGTATATTTCTTTGTCGTCGTGAGATTTTCCGTCAATTTCAATCACAACCGCACAATCAACACAATAAAAATCAACGATGTAATTACCTATTATTTTTTGACGGTCAAAATCGTAGCCTTTGAATTTTTTCTTATGAAATTGCTTCCACATTATAACCTCACATAGGTTTCCCGCCTTGCGTAATTCTCGCGCTCTTTCCCGCAATTCCGGATTAAAAGGTAGTGCAGAATAATTCCCTATATTACGCATTTTAACCACCCCGTCAACCAGTCTGCGGACTGGTTGCCACCCCTCCAAGGAGGGGAATTATTTTTATTCTCGATGTTCCTCATTCCCCTCCTTGGAGGGGTGGACGCGAGCGCAATGCGCCGCGGACGGGGTGGTTCAATACGCAGTAGTGCTGATTATTTTATAAGCCCCAAAAACCTCTCAACAAAAAACGCCGTCGCATTAACCCCACCGCTGTCCGTCGGCGCGAACTGCACCGACAAGGCGGGAATATTATTATAATCAATCGCCTCGCAGGTTTTGTCATTTGCGTTGATGTGCGTAATTTTGCCCACTTCGGCGGGTATGCTCTCGACAATGTAGCCGTGATTCTGCGAGGTTATATAAGTCCTGGCATTTTCAAGGTCAATTACAGGCTGATTCGCACCCCTGTGACCATACTTGAGCTTTGCAGTAGTGCCGCCGTTCGCGAGCGCAAGAAGCTGATGCCCCAAGCCTATTCCGAAAAGCGGGATTTTAGCGGCTATGAGCGATTTTATGACCTCGATTTCTTCGGCGCAGTCGGCGGGATTCCCCGCGCCGTTCGACAGCACAATGCCGTTGAAATTATTCTCCAGAATATATTCAAGGTCGGTCGAAAAAGGCAGAACAGTAACGTCACAACCGAGCTTATTAAGCAGCTTGACGATTGCGCTTTTATGCCCGTAGTCAATAAGACCGATGTTATATTTCATGTCAAAAACCTTATGGCGAACCGGCTCTGCCGCGCTGATTAAGTCGGTTTCCGGTGTGAATGATTTCAACTTTTCCAAGTCCGCGTTATCTGTAGTGGAAATTATACCGTTCATAGTGCCTTTATCGCGCAGGTGCCGCGTTAAGCGGCGGGTGTCAATCCCGCACAAGCCGACGATTCCGCGCTCTTTCAGAAATTCATCAAGCGAGGTTTCCATGCGGAAATTCGAGGGCGTTTCACAGTATTCGCGAGCTATGTACCCCACAGCGCCTCCGTAATCGGAAGCGTTGTCTTCACTGTTCGCGCCGACGCTTCCGGTAATCGGAAAGGTCTGCACTATAATTTGATTGTTGTAATTCGGGTCGGTCAGCGTCTCCTGAAAGCCTGTCATGGAAGTCGTGAAGACGACTTCGCCCGTAACTTCGCCCTCCGCACCGAAAGACTGCCCCTCAAAAACCGTGCCGTCTTCAAGAATCAGGTAAATTTTCTTGTTCATATATTTCTCCTCTTTTGGACGCGCAATGCGCGCCCCTACAGTTTTATTTCTCCCGTAATATTAATCAGCTCGTTTTTCATTCGTATTACTTCTCTGTAAGCCGCGCCGGCATAATCTTTCTCGTCGCATTTTTCTTGTTTGTAGGCGCACATAACGGCGCGGGAGCTGTTGACAATGCCGCCCAATCCCCGCGAATCGAACGCGGCTTTGAGGTCATCGCCTTTTCCGCCCTGCGCCCCGTAACCGGGGATTAAGAAAAACGTATTCAGGAGCTTTTGGCGCATTTCTGCGATTTGCTTCGGATAAGTCGCGCCGACTACCGCCCCTACGCCCGAATAGCCGTACTTGCCCATGACCCGCTCGCCCCACTCGGCGCATAGCTCACCCATAACCTCGTAAACAGGCGTTTTCTGCGGGGCGCCGAGGGCGTCGCCCCCTACATCAATCAAACGGTCTTGCAGTTCACCCGAAGATGGGTTTGAAGTCTTCACGAGCACGAAAATGCCTCTGTCGTATTTCTCGCAGGCGTCTAAGAAAGGAACTATGCCGTCCGAGCCGAGATAACCGTTGACCGTGAGCGCATCTACAGGGAACGGCTCATACTCATTTGCGCCTATTTGCACCTTTCCGAGATATGCCGCCGCGTAACCCTCGGCAGTCGAGCCTATATCGTTGCGCTTGCCGTCGGCGATGACGTACAAACCGCGCTCTTTGGCGTATTCGCAGGTTTTATAGAACGCCTTGATTCCCTCAACGCCGAGCATTTCATAGAAAGCCAATTGCGGCTTCACCGCCGGAACGGCTTCATAAATCGCGTCAATTATACCTTTGTTGAATTCAAGAATCGCTTTTGCCGCGCCTTTTAAGCTCTCGCCGTGTTCTACGAAAGCTTTCTGCTTGATAAATTCGGGGACGTATTCAAGCTTGGGGTCTAAGCCTACTATCGTCGGGTTTTGGGTTTGTACAATTTTTTCGATTAAACGGTCAAGTGACATATTTTTTCTCCTTTAATTTTTCTACTGATATATAAGATAATCCGGTAAAACTAATATATAATTCTCGTATATAACGTCGTTTTCAATAAGCGTTGTTAAATTCACACTTGATTGAAGACCGGTATATTCAGTAATAATGTCAAGCATTATTTGTTCCAAGACAGCAATATCTATGCCATATTGCGGAACCTCGCCGGTCGCCCATTTTAATCCATATTCAGCAGCCGCAAGCGGAAATAACACTTTCTGCGACATAGGAAAAAATGCAATGCGCCCTATTGAGTTGTTTTCTTCGAGATAATTTTTTATTTCCTCAATTAAATAAGGAATATCGCTTGCTTTTTCATGGAAATCAGAATCTGACCAACCTATAATTGATAATCTCAAAGCAATATCAAATGGAGTAGGTTCAAACCAACTCATATATATCGGCAAATAAATGTATCTGTCATGTCCCCCCGACCAAAATAATCTTTCGTTATCCAAACCAAACAATACAGTATTTGCTCCGTACTCTTCTAACAACGGCGGGATTGTTTCACTCATATATTCAGCATAACTGCTCCCGCATTGAATCACCCCGCCAACATCAACTTCAACAAATAATAGACCGATTTCCTTGCTTTTTTCGCGCATCATGCGATGCCAATCAGATTCTTCCGTATAACCAACGGACAAATCATAAAAGAAAATAAGTGTGTCTGCGCCGAGTTCCAATGCCTTTTCAGGGAAATTCTTTACTATCTCATTTACATCGACTTCTAAAACTAAGTTTGCTTTTTTATCATTGCTGCTACGGTCATCGGTATAAATAATAAAAACGTCGTTTCTTTGTTCACGTAATGTATCAGTTATATAATCCTCTCCGTAACTGCCGGGATTTACAATTATAACTTTAATTTCGGTATTCTGTGCAATTTCGTCTACAAATTTTGCGATTTCTTCTTCTGATTCTCGTCGCGGTCTGGTATAAATTATTACATTTTCCGAGCCATGTCTTTTAACCAATTCCGTAAGCCAATCACTATTTAAATAAGAGTTATTATCCCTTGTGATGACCGCGATTTTATCGGGTATTTCGGAATGATATTCCGTTTCATGTTCATACATAGGCGGGGGTATTGTTGAAGTGATTGACGGTTCTTCTATCTCACTCGCGTTTTCGGGTATACCGCAAGCTGTCAAAAACGCAACCACAAGCGCAAGCAAAATAGCCTTAACCCTCATAAACAACTTCCCCGTTCACAATCGTATACTTAACTCTGCCTTTAAGCTTCATGCCCTTAAAGCAGGAATTTCTCGACTTGGATTTAAACTTCTCCGGTTCCACCGTCCATTCCTCATTCGGGTCGAACAGCGTGATGTCGGCGGGTTGTCCGATTGAGAGCTGCCCGCCCTCAATTCCAAGGATTCTGCGCGGGTTTACGCACATCAGCCTCACTATATCAGGCAAGCCGATTTTGCCTGTGTGATACAGGAAAGTCAAAGTCACGGCGAGCGATGTTTCCAAGCCGATAACGCCGTTCGGCGCGGTGTGAAAATAATGCTTTTCGTCGGGCGTGTGCGGCGCGTGGTCGGTGATAATGCAGTCTATTGAGCCGTCTTGTAAACCGGCGATAATCGCGTCAACGTCAGTCTGCAAGCGAAGCGGCGGGTTCATGCGGTAATCCGCGTCTCTTTTAAAAAGCATTTGCTCGGTCAGCGAGAAATAATGCGGCGCGGTTTCACAGGTTACTTTTAAGCCTTCTGCTTTGGCGGCGCGGATTTTCGCGACAGCTTCCTTGGTGGAAACGTGTGCGATATGCACACTTTCCGCTATGTCGCGGGCGAGGTCGATTTCACGGGAGGTTATTATATTCTCGCTTGAGCGGTGCGCCCCCCACAAGCCGAGCTCAATGCTGACAGCGCCGGCGTTCAGAAGTCCGCCGCCCGCTATGTCTAAATCCTCGCAGTGAGATATAATTGTCATTCCCTCGTCGCCGGCTTTAATCATCGCCTCTGCCATGACCCGCGCGCTTTTAACGGGTTTGCCGTCGTCGGTCATTGCTATCGCTCCGGCTTTTTTGAGCGCCTCAAAGTCGCAGAGTTCCGCTCCCTCCTGCCCTTTTGTAATCGCGCAGGAAGAATATATTTTCACTTTGCAATCTTTTGCCTTTTCGGCGATGTATTCAAGCGTTTCCGCGCTGTCGATGACAGGCTCGGTGTTAGACATACACAGGAAGCCGGTAACGCCGCCCGCCGCCGCCGCTTCGGAGCAGGTGAGCAGGTCTTCCTTGTGGGTTTGTCCGGGGTCGCGGGCGTGAACATGCATATCGAACAGCCCGGGAATGGCGACTAAGCCCTCGCAGTCAATCGTGTTTTCAACAGCTTCGGTAATATTTTCTGCTACGGCGAGTATTTCATCGCCGTTGATTAATATATCTTTTTTCCCGTCAATTCCCGACAGATAATCGACGACATGGGCGTTTTTAAGCAGTAACATTCTTTCCTCCGGTCGGGCATGGAAACCCGCCCCTACAAATTTTACTCAAATTAATTAATTATATCATAATTAGGAAATAATTGCAAGAAATATTTTCTGAAATTTTTGCAAATTAATAGGGGGATTACTCCCCCTATTAATTATTTTCCAATCGTTAATTTTACTTTTTCAATAATACCGGAAGCTGTCAGCCCGAATTCCTCCAAAAGCGCAACAGCAGGGCCGGAATGTCCGTAAGTATCGTTAATGCCGAGTTTTACAACGGGAACAGGGCATTTTTCAGATACCACGTCAGCAACTGCCGAACCAAGCCCGCCGATTACAGAATGTTCCTCGGCGACGACGATTTTGCCGGTTTCGCGGGCGGCTTTTATTACAAGCTCCTCATCAAGCGGCTTTATAGTATGAATATTGATTACACGGGCGTTTATACCCTGCTTTGCGAGTTCTTCCGCGGCTTCAATCGCAGGATATACAAGCAAGCCGGTAGCGATTATAGTTACATCACCGCCGTCGCGTAACGTCACGCCCTTGCCGACCTCAAATTTATAGCTGTCGGGATTGTTGAACACCGGCACGGGTAGTCTGCCGAAGCGCAGGTATGTCGGGCCTTCAAAGTCAGCCATTGCCAGCACTGCCGCTCTTGCCTCAACGTCATCGGCAGGATTAATTATAGTCATGCCCGGAATTGTACGCATCAGCGCAATATCCTCACAGCACTGATGAGAAGCGCCGTCTTCGCCCACGGAAATACCCGCGTGCGTCGCGCCGATTTTGACGTTCAGCTTGGGATAACCTATGCTGTTGCGGATAATTTCATAAGCACGCCCTGCCGCAAACATAGCAAATGCACTCGCGAAAACCAATCTTCCGGTAGACGCAATTCCCGCCGCAACGCCGAGCATATTACATTCCTGAATCCCGCAGTTAAAGTGTCTGTCGGGGTTTTCTTTTGCGAAGAGGCTGGTCATGGTCGCGCAGGATACGTCTGAATCAAGCACGAACAGGTCAGGGCGTTTTTTAACGAGTTCATTAAGCGCGTTTCCGTAGCTTATTCTGGTTGCTATTTTTTCCATACTATTTGCCCTCCAATTCTGTAAGAGTCGCGTTCAGCTCGCTCATAGCCTGATTATATTGTTCTTCGTTCGGCGCTGTTCCGTGCCAGTTTGCCTTGTCTTCCATGAAAGAAACGCCTTTGCCTTTTATGCTCTTTTGAATAATCACAGTCGGTTGCCCTGTTTTGCACTGCGCTTCATAAAACGCCTTTTCAATCTGGTCGAAATCATGCGCGTCTATGCAAATTACGTTCCAGCCGAAAGCCTTCCACTTCTCGTCAATCGGATAGGGCGACATAACATCGTCGATTTTACCGTCGATTTGCAAGCCGTTGTTATCAACTATAGCGCAGAGATTATCAAGCTTATAATGCGCGGCGAACATAGCCGCTTCCCAAACCATGCCTTCCTGAAGCTCGCCGTCACCGAGAACCGTATAAACCCTGTAGCTGTCGCCGCTGACCTTACCGGACAGAGCCATTCCGCACGCCGCCGAAATCCCCTGTCCGAGCGAACCGGTACTCATGTCTACGCCGGGGATTTTTTGCATAACAGGATGCCCCTGCAAGCGCGCGCCTTGCTTACGCAGGGTTTTAAGCTCGTCCACAGGAAAAAATCCGCGGTGCGCTAATGTAGAGTACAAACCGGGCGCGGTATGCCCTTTTGACAGCACGAAGCGGTCACGTTCCGGCATCATTGGCTTTGCCGGGTCTACATTCAAGAGATTGAAGTAGAGATAAGTCATAGTGTCTGCGATTGAAAGCGAACCGCCGGGGTGACCGGCTTTGGCGTTGTAAACGCCCTCGATGATGCCCATTCGCACCTTTGTCGCGGTTATTGAAAGCCGCTTTTTGAGTTCATTGTCCATAAGTTTATGCTCCTTTATTTTAGTTTAATTATAATAATTGTCAATTGTAAATTGTCCGTCACGCCGCAAGCTGGTTTAACCCCAAAATCTCCTCCGCTTCATAAAGCGGCATAAAAATTAAATAGCACTCATCAGATATGTATTCATATGTAATTTCCCGGATATACTGCGTTTTCAGGAACAACGGTTCGTTTAACGGGTCGGAAAGCCGCGCTGTCATTTCGGCGGGGTCTTCCACCAAAAGCTCAAAAATCGTCGCTATATCCTCATAGTAGCAGTGCATACCGTAGTCATAAGCAAATGTAGTCCCGTGAATCTTTTCCCGCCAAACTCTGTCATACCTGTCCTCGACATAATCAAAATCACCGTTAAACGCTCTCATGTCAGCTTCACTTTTCTTCTCGCCTATGTACTCTTCTACAAGATAATGGATTGTATGCCCGATTTCGTGTGCCAACACCGGCGCGGTAATCCCGCAGAACTCAGGGTTTTTGTCATAAAACACAGATACTATTATATTTTTGCGCCATTCGGCGAGTCCGTATTGGTCGTCGTTTTGACCGCCCAAACGAAGAAAATACTTTGCCCTGTGTTCGCTTCGGAAATAATCTGTCATTTTCTCCATAAACTCCGGCGAGAACAGGAACAAAACATGCTCGATTTCTTCCATGTAACCGATACCCTCGTCACTGCTGAAAAAATCCTCTCCGTCCTGTAAAACTATACCGAAATTGTTCCAAATGCTTTCGATGAACGCTTCCGGCGAGGATTTATCGAAAAGAACAAGCGGGATTTGCGGCTCGGGTATAACCTGCGGCTCTGAATAATCCGGCGGTTCTTCCCTGCTCTCGTTTTCGCGGGAATTACTGATATTTCTTCTTTGAACCGACGCAGTGATTTCATCATGGCTACCTATTACTTCTCTTGAATCCGTGATAATCGTGTCACACGCGGACAAAGAGAAAATTATTATAAAGCATAAAAACAAGGCTGTAAATTTTTTAATTCTTTCCATTAAAATTACCTCCTTTTCAAATACTCCGTGATTTCCCGAATTGCGCCGCTGTTATTATCGCAGACGATTAAGTCTGCCGCTTCTTTCACGCAGTCTTCGGCGTTCGCCACCGCTACACCTAAATCAGCCATTTGAAGCATTTCAATGTCGTTCATAAAGTCCCCCGCCGCAACGACAAAGCGGTCATTTATGCTCATAATTTCAAGCAGTTTTTTGAAGCCCGTGCCTTTATTCACGCCACCCGGAAGTATCTCGTAGAAAATCGGCGCACTGCGCACCATATGCACGTTTGCGAAATTCTGCTCCTTTGCGAACTTAATTACCTCGTCTATAATTTCGGGTTCATCTACAAGCAGGGTTTTTATCCAGCTGTCACGCGGAACTTCGTCAAAACCGCGCCTCACGGGATTTTTACAGCCGAAAGCTATATGCTCCTCCTCGTGCTTATTAGTCCTGACGACATTAACCTCATCACCGCGCAAAATCTCAACCGCGAGCGACGGAAAACGCTCCATGAAGAGTTTTATGTAATCCCGCGCTTCATCGGGGAGGGCGCATTGCCACAGGAAAGCGTCCCGCTTATAATCATATACCGCCGCGCCGTTGAATATGACGGCGGGGATTTCTAAATTCAGCTCGTCGGCAAGCACCCGCGCAAGCGACACACCGCGCCCCGTCGCTATTGTAAATAAGCTGCCGTTTTGGGTTAATTCGCGGATTGCCGCCTTGTCGGTGTCAAGAATTTTCTTGTCGTCGGTAAGTAATGTCCCGTCAGCGTCGGTGATTAGGAAGATGTTGTTAAGGTTCATAAACTCTCCCTCAACTGTCCCAGTAATTTCTCGAAATACTCCGGCAGTTCGCTCTCGATTTCCATGTTTTTTTCTGTCCGCGGGTGAATGAAGCCGAGCTTCCCCGCGTGAAGACACTGCCCGCCAAGCCATTTATAGCGGGTCGAGGCTCTCGACTTACCGTTTCCGTAGAGCTCATCGCCGAGTACAGCGTGCCCGATGTACGCCATATGAACGCGGATTTGATGTGTGCGCCCTGTTTCAAGGCTTATTTTCAAGTGCGTAGCGCCGTTATAATTTTTCACGACCTCGTAATGCGTCACGGCGTTTCGCGGATTCAAACCATTCACAGCCATTTCTTTTCTTCTGATTTTATGCCGTCCGAGCGG
>Ga0123356_10002442_pt1 | contig 19870 bp, 35 predicted proteins | sample TergutEmb28metaG_2_FD_92546 | JGI IMG/M metagenome (GOLD analysis project Ga0123356, IMG submission 92546) | Embiratermes neotenicus P3 segment gut microbial communities from Petit-Saut dam, French Guiana - Emb289 P3 | ecosystem: Host-associated > Arthropoda: Insects > Digestive system > Gut ... | reverse complement strand
AATATGCGAGTAATTGAAATTCCAAAATTCCGTGCTGTTTCGTCAGGCTTGAAAACACATGACGAACTTTTCGGGGAAAATGGATTTGAAAAATGGAAAAATGATAACCACCACTTAATTAAACAAATGATTTATGAACAACCGGACTTTTGGTGGGAAGAAGAAGATAAAAACATTTGGATTTGGGCAATAAAAGATGATGTCACCAAAGAAGATACTGCGCCTTATGAGATTATCGAATTTGAAGGCGGAATATTTTTAGTTGCCACACAAGACGAAAATGATAATAACGACGAAACGGTCAGTTGTATGTTCAAATGGATAGAAAGCAGTGAGGTTTTTGAATACAACGGCAAAGGGATATGTAATATGCCAAGTGGGAACAGCGCCATTGATAAGGCTCTTGGTGTCTCTCAACAGCAAGTCTTTTTACAATTAAAGTATCGTGCAAAATAAGCATTTCCCGCATATCAACGCAAATTTTTGTATTTTAGTTATTGATGTTCGGATAATTTATATTAAGTGAGGTGAATTAAATGAAATTTACAAGCAGAATTGAGATTCCGTTTTTTGTGTTTTTACTTGGAATTTCAACGATTTTTAGGCAATTTGCCATTTTACCTGTCCATGCCTCTTGTTTTATTAATGGTGTATTTGTAGGATTAGGATTTCTCTTTGTAATCATAAGTCTGCTTCCTCAAACAATTTACGAAAAAATACCATACAGAAAATGGATAGACAGCAAAATGAACAAATAAACCTGACGTTCAAAATAAGCATTTCCCGCATATCAGCGCAAACAAAGAGTTTACTCGAAAGGAATTAAAAACATGAAAAAATACAGCGTTACAGTAAACGGAACGGTTTACGATGTTATGGTTGAGGAAGCTGACGTAGGGCGCGACGCCCCCGGCGCGCCGTCTGCACCGATTCCGGCGGCAAAACCCGCGCCGTCTGCGGGCGGATTGCCATCCGCCCCTACATCAGCGCAGGGAAACATAAAAATCGAATCGCCAATGCCCGGCACAATCGTTGACGTTAAGGTCGGCGCGGGTGAAGCCGTGCAGAAGGGTGCTGTCATTGCCGTGCTCGAAGCGATGAAAATGGAAAACGACATAGTTGCGGCGGCAGACGGCGTGGTAATCAGCATTAACGTCAAAAAAGGCGATTCGGTCAACACGGGAACTGTAATTGCAACGATGAACGCAGGATAAAACTATGAAAGAAACGAAAAAAATAAAAATAACCGACGTGACATTACGTGACGCGCACCAGTCATTAATCGCAACGCGCATGACCATAGACGAAATGCGCCCTGTCCTGCCGCTTTTGGACAAGGCGGGCTTCCATTCGCTCGAATGCTGGGGCGGCGCGACATTCGACGCCTGTCTGCGCTTCCTTGACGAAGACCCCTGGGAGCGACTGCGCGTTTTGAAGCGCGAAATGCCCAAAACTCCGCTTCAAATGCTCTTCCGCGGACAGAATATGCTCGGCTACAGGCATTATGCGGACGATGTTCTCGAATATTTTGTGCAAAAGTGTGTAGCAGGCGGCATTGACATTATACGCATTTTCGACGCGCTCAACGATATTCGCAACATGACGACCTCGATTAAAGCCGCGAAGAAAGAAGGCGCGCACTTCCAAGCGTGCATTTCATACACGCTCAGCCCTGTCCACAGCACGGAAAAGTTCGTGGACTTTGCGAAACAGTTGGAAAACGAGGGAGCAGACAGCATTTGCATTAAAGATATGGCGGGGCTTTTGAAGCCCTATGTGACCTACGAGCTCGTCAAAGCCCTCAAAACCGCAGTGAAAATCCCGATTCAGGTTCACTCGCACTATACTTCCGGTATGGCGTCCATGTCGTACTTGAAAGCCATAGAAGCGGGCGCGGACGCGGTTGACACAGCGATGTCGCCGCTTGCAATGGGAACGAGCCACATGGCGACTGAAACGCTTGTAGCCTCGCTTCAAGGTACAGAGTATGACACGGGCTTAAACCTTGCGGTGCTCTCGGAAATTCGCGATTATTTCGAGACTTTGCGGGAAAAATACCTTAAAAGCGGGCTTCTCGACACGAAGGTCATGGGCGTGGACGCGAATACTTTATTATATCAGGTGCCGGGCGGTATGTTGTCGAATTTAGTTTCACAGCTTAAACAGGCGGGAAAAGCGGACAAATTCGAGGAAGTGCTGAAGGAAATCCCGCGCGTGCGGGAGGAAGCGGGCTTCCCGCCGCTTGTAACGCCAACCTCGCAGATAGTAGGCACGCAGGCTGTCTTCAACGTAATAAACGGCGAGCGATATAAGACAGTCACAAAAGAGTTCAAAGGGCTCGTCAAGGGCGAATACGGCAGAACTCCCGAAGCGATTAACCCTGAGTTCCGCAGAAAAATTATCGGCGACGAAACGCCAATCGACTGCCGCCCCGCAGATTTAATTGCGCCCGAGCTCGAAAAGCTGCGCGCCGAAGCCGCGAAATGGTCACAGCAGGAAGAGGATTTACTGAGCTATGCAATGTTCGGGCAGGTCGCGGAGAAGTTTTTCGAGAAGCGGATAGACAAACAAAGCGGCATAGACTATATTAATAAAGACAGTGTTAATAAGGTTTTGTCCGTGTTGTAAGCGCCGCCGCACTGAGAGTTCCGCTTTTTAAACAATTCTACACAAAGATTTTTGTATAGATTTTACAAATAGCTCGTATAATATTTATGGTTATTGGACGAAATAAGAGAATATTTCGCAGTTAGACAAGAAAATGGAAAAACCCTGTTGACTTAATCGCGGATTCAATATATACTGTTTATTATACAGAAACAAGGCAGTAATTTCGGTGGGAGGTATATAGATATGCTCGTAAAAGAAGTTGTTGTAACCAATCAGGTAGGTCTGCACGCGAGACCGGCTACCTTTTTCATTCAAAAAGCAAACGAGTATAAATCCTCGATTTGGGTAGAAAAAGAGGGACGCAGAGTTAACGCGAAGAGCCTGCTGGGCGTTTTATCGCTCGGTATTGTCGGTGACACTACTATTAAAGTACTCGCTGACGGTGCGGACGAGCAGCTCGCTGTTGACGGCTTGGTTAAGCTCGTTGAAAGCGCGTTCGCGGAATAGTTAACAACAGAAACGTTACAAAAATGACTCGGACAAACGTGCAGGGGCAGGATTCAGCGCGGCGCGCCATCCGCCCTTTTTTCATTGCTTTTGTATAATATATACAAATTGCACAAATAATAGAAAAAATAGCTCGTAATTTTCTACGCATAAATATTCACCAAACCTATTGCATTATTTTGTCGTTTGTGATAAAATAAATTTTGCGCGCTGTTGTGACCAAATGAAACACACGGTTGCGTGGCACACAGAAAACCACACGGTCTATTTCTTGTGAAAGGAGAACAATCTTGGCAGTTAAGGAAAAAGTAAGAATCAAAGTCAAGGGATATGAGCACGGCTTAGTAGATTCCGCTTCCGCTAAAATAGTAGAAACGGCAAAACGCACCGGCTCACGCGTTGCAGGTCCCATTCCGCTCCCTACAGACATGGAGAAAATCACTGTTCTGCGCGCTGTACACAAGTATAAGGACGCAAGAGAGCAGTTCGAGATGAGAACTCACAAACGCCTGTTTGACGTGATTCGTCCTACAAACAAGACAGTGGAAGCGCTTCAAAGCTTAGAGCTTCCGGCCGGCGTGGAAATTTCAATGGAATTTTGACGAACAATTGACAATTAACAATTGACAATGGACAATTGTTTTAGTCTTCCGGTCAAGTTGCTGTATTATCAGTAACCAATAACCATAAGGAGGAACCTTTTATGAAAAAGGGTTTAATCGGAAAGAAAATCGGTATGACACAGATTTTCTCCGAGGCGGGGAAGGTAATTCCCGTAACGGTAATAGAAGCCGGGCCGTGCGTCGTGGTACAAGCTAAAACCGACGAAAATGACGGCTACACAGCTTTACAGCTCGGGTTCGGCGATGTTTCGCCCAAAGGCGTAAACAAACCGAGACAAGGGCACTTCAAGAAAAACGACCTGCCTTTCAAGAGATATTTGAGAGAATTCAAGCTTGAAAACGCAGAACATAACGTAGGCGACGTATTGAAAGCCGATGTTTTCGCAGAAGGCGACGTAATTGACGTCAGCGGAACAAGCAAAGGTAAAGGCTTCCAGGGTTCAATCAAACGTCACAAAAATTCACGCGGCAGAATGTCGCACGGCGGCGGCCCCACACACAGACACGCAGGTTCAATGGGCGCGAACTCAAGCCCGTCGAGAATCTTCAAGGGTAAGAAGCTGCCCGGTCATATGGGCGCAGAGCGCGTAACTGTGCAGAATCTTATAGTTGTAAAGGTTGACGCGGAGAACAACTTAATCGCAATCAGAGGTGCAATCCCCGGCCCTAAGGGCGGCGTAGTGTACATCACTGATGCTGTTAAGGCGTAAAGGGAGGAAGAAGAAATGGCACAGGTATCTGTTTATGATATGAACGGCAACGAGGTTTCCACCCTTGAGCTTAATAAAGAGGTTTTCGGCATAGAGCCGAACGCATCAATTATGCACGCGGCAGTGGTGAATTATCTTGCCAATCAGCGTCAGGGCACACAGTCCGCGCTGACAAGGTCGGAAGTCCGCGGCGGTAAGAAAAAACCGTGGAGACAAAAAGGCACAGGCAGAGCAAGACACGGCTCAACAAGAGGCGTCCAGTGGAGAACAGGCGGCGTTGCGTTTGCACCGAAGCCCAGAAGCTACAGATTTTCTCTTAATAAGAAGGTACGGCGCATAGCTATGAAGTCCGCGCTGTCCTCAAAGGTTCTCGGCGGAGAAATGCTCGTTTTAGACAGCTTAAAAGTGGACGAGTATAAAACCAAAACAATGGTTAAGCTCATGAACGCTCTGAAAATCGAAAAGAAGGCACTGTTAGTACTTGACAGCGTTGACGAAAAGGTAATCAGAAGCGCGAATAATATCCCCGGCGTAAAGACGACGCAGGTTAACACCTTAAACGTTTACGACATTTTGAATTATGATAAGTTCATCGTCGTGAAAGATGCCGTCTCGAAGATTGAGGAGGTGTACGCGTAATGACATTAGCGAACAGAACACCACAAGATATAATCATTAAGCCGGTAATCACCGAGCGCGCAATGGATAATCTTCAACAGCGCAAATACACCTTCCGCGTTAAAAAAGACGCTAACAAAATCGAAATCGCGAAGGCAATCGAATCGCTTTTCAACGGCGTTAAGGTTGACAAGGTCAACACCATGAACGTCAGAGGAAAGAAAAGACGTCAAGGCAGAACCGAGGGCTACACAGCGTCTTGGAAAAAAGCAATCGTAACGCTTAAACAGGATTCAAAAACTATTGAATTCTTCGACGGCATGGTGTAACGAACAATTGACAATTAACAATTGACAATTGACAATTGTCAGTAAGGAGATAAGTAAATGGCAATCAAATTATATAAACCCACTACGCCCGGTCGGCGCGGAATGTCGGTAGTGGATTACAGCGGTCTTTCCAAGGTCGAGCCGGAAAAAAGCCTGCTTCAAACGCTTAAAAAGCACGCAGGACGCAACAGCTACGGCAGAATTACCGTTCGCCATAAGGGCGGCGGAAACCGCGTAAAATACAGAATCATCGACTTCAAGAGGAACAAGCTCGGCATGAACGCCACAGTTAAAACCCTTGAGTACGACCCCAACCGTACAGCGTTTATCGCGTTAATCGAGTATGAAGACGGCGTGAAGAATTACATTCTCGCTCCCGATAAAATGGCAGTCGGCGACGTTATCAGAGCAGGTAAGGACGCAGACATCAAGCCCGGAAACGCATTAGCTTTAAGCGATATGCCTCTCGGTACAGTCATTCACGCGATTGAGCTTTACCCCGGAAAAGGCGCGCAGCTTGTACGCAGCGCGGGTAACTCGGCGCAGTTAATGGCAAAAGAAGGCAAATACGCACTCATTCGTCTTCCGAGCGGCGAGCTCCGCAACGTTTCGCTCAAGTGCATGGCAACTATTGGCGCGGTTTCAAACCCCGACCATTCCAATATCAACCTCGGTAAAGCAGGCAGAGTGCGTCACATGGGCAAACGCCCGACAGTGCGCGGCTCAGTAATGAACCCCTGCGACCACCCGCACGGCGGCGGTGAGGGCAAATCGCCCATCGGACGTCCCAGCCCCGTAACTCCTTGGGGTAAGCCGACTCTCGGCTACAAGACCCGCTCAAGGAAAAAGGCGAGCAATAAGTTTATCGTAAAACGCCGCGATAAGAAATAAAAATAATTAAAATTGTGTTAAAATACTTTCATTTATGACACGAAAGGAATAAACCAATGAGCAGAAGCATCAAGAAGGGCCCTTATGTAGAAGCGTCCCTTATGAAAAAAGTAACAGTCATGAACGATGCAAGCGAGAAAAAAGTCATCAAGACCTGGAGCCGCGCAAGCACAATTTTCCCGGACTTCGTAGGGCATACATTCGCAGTTCATGACGGCAGAAAGCACGTTCCCGTCTACGTTACAGAAGACATGGTAGGACATAAATTAGGCGAATTCGCTCCGACGCGCACCTACAGAGGTCACGCCGGAAGCAAAACGACGAAGAAATAAAGGAGGAAAAAGGCATGGAAGCAAGAGCTGAACTTAAACACGTCCGAATTTCTCCGAGAAAAGTCGGTATCGTGCTTGATTTAATCAGAAATAAACCCTGCGACGTAGCTATGGCAACGCTGAAGCTGACACCTAAATCAGCAAGCGAGCCGCTTCAGAAGCTTCTGAAGTCTGCTATGGCAAACGCCGAGAACAATCATAATTTAGACTTAGCGTCGTGCTATGTTGCAGAAGCCTTCTGCGGAGCGGGCATTACAATGAAACGCATACGCCCCAAGGACCACGGACGCGCTCACCGCATTTTAAAGCGCACGTCAAATATAACTTTGGTTGTCAGGGAAAAGGAGTAATAGAATGGGACAAAAAGTTAATCCGCACGGACTTCGCGTCGGTATTATAAAAGACTGGGATTCGCGCTGGTTCGTGAGCAAAGGTACTTTCGGCGATACTTTAGTCGAGGATTACAGAATCCGCGAGTATTTCGCAGCTAAAACATATCGCACCGACAAGTCGCCTGTTCCTATGAAGCCGGGGATTTCCCTTGTGGAAATAGAACGCGACGCAACCAAGGTTAAGGTTTTCGTTCACACAGCGAAGCCCGGAATCTTAATCGGCGCAAAAGGCTCCGGAATCGAAGTCATGAAAAAAGACCTCGAAAAAATCACAAAAGGCAAACCCGTAAACTTAAATATAATCGAAGTCCGCGATTTGGACATGAACGCGCAGTTAGTTGCAGAAGCAATCGCGCAGCAGCTTGAAGCACGCGTATCGTTCAGACGTGCGATGAAGCAGGTAATCGGCAGAACCATGAGAGCAGGCGCGAAGGGCATTAAAACTATGGTTTCCGGACGTCTCGGCGGCGCGGAAATCGCTCGTGCAGAAAGCTACAAGGAAGGCACAATTCCTCTGCAAACATTACGTGCGGACATCGACTACGGCACAGCAAGAGCAAACACCACTTACGGCGTTATCGGCGTAAAAGTGTGGATATACAAGGGCGAAGTTCTCAAGGGTGAAGTCGGCGCGGCTAAGAAGAAAATTGAAGCCATGAAGCGCGAACCCCGCGATAACAGAAAGCCCAGAGGCGAGAAACGTTTCGATAACAGAAACAACGACCGTTTCAGAGGCGACCGTCCGGGCAACCGCGAAAACAGAGTGAGGAATGCTTCTGACGGAGCTGCACCTGCAACAAGAACAGACTACCGCGAGAGCAAAGGTCAGGCGAGACCGCAGACTCCTACTCCTGCTCCCGCTCCTAAGAACGAGGGAGGTAACGAATAATGCTGCTTCCGAAAAGAGTAAAATACAGACGTCAGCACAGAGGACGCATGAAGGGTATCGCAACCCGCGGAAACACAGTTTCCAACGGTGAATACGGCTTACAAGCTGTAGAGCCTTCGTGGATTACCTCTAACCAAATAGAAGCCGCGCGTATCGCAATGACGCGCTATATCAAGAGAGGCGGTCAGGTTTGGATTAAGATTTTCCCTGACAAGCCCGTTACGCAAAAGCCTGCAGAAACACGCATGGGTTCAGGTAAAGGCTCACCCGAATACTGGGTCGCAGTTGTAAAGCCCGGCAGAGTTATGTTTGAAATCGCAGGCGTTTCGGAAGAAATTGCTCGTGAAGCTATGAGGCTCGCGGCGCACAAGCTTCCGGTAAAATGCAAGTTTATCAGAAAGGCAGAGGAGGTTTCCGCAAATGAAAATAGCGAAGGAAATGCGTGATTTGTCTGAGCTTGAGCTTAGTGAAAAGGTAGTTGACCTTAAACAAGAGCTTTTCAATCTGCGCTTTCAGCACGCGGTAAACCAACTTGAAAACCCGCAGAGATTAAAAGCAGTTAAGAAACAAATCGCAGTTATAAAAACAATACAGCGCGAACGCGAGCTTGCAACTGCAAGCAGCGGCAATTAGGGGGAGCAGAATAAATGGAAAGAAATTTACGTAAAACAAGAGTCGGAGTTGTTACAAGCGACAAAATGGATAAAAGCATCGTAATCGCTATTAAAGACAACATTCGTCACCCCTTATACAAAAAAATTATCAAGCGCACAATTAAGTTAAAAGCGCATGACGAGAAGAACGAGTGCGGCGTGGGCGATAAGGTTGAGGTAATGGAAACCCGCCCGATTTCAAAAGACAAGCACTGGCGTTTGGTCAAAATCTTAGAGAAAGCGAAGTAATAACTATGATACAAATGCAATCACGTCTCAAAATCGCCGATAACACCGGCGCAAAAGAGATTCAATGCATAAGAGTGCTGGGCGGAACGCGCCGCAGATACGCTAACATCGGCGATGTAATCGTAGCTTCGGTTAAAAAAGCCGCTCCCGGCGGAACCGCCAAAAAAGGCGAGGTTGTGCGCTGTGTAATCGTGCGCTCAAAGTCGGGCGTAAGACGCGGCGACGGCACTTATATCCGCTTCGACGAAAACGCAGCGGTTATAATCAAGGAAGACAAAAACCCGAGAGGAACCCGTATATTCGGGCCTGTGGCAAGAGAATTACGCGATAAAGAATATATCAAAATTTTATCGCTTGCTCCGGAGGTATTATAATTATGAATACACTTCATGTAAGAAAAGGCGACGAGGTAATGGTAATCTCCGGTCGTGATAAGGGCAAAAAAGGCAAGGTGCTTGAAGTCAGCCCTAAAGAAGGCAAGATTATCGTTGAAGAACGTAACATCGTTACCAAGCACGTAAAGCCTAAAAAGCAAGGTCAGCTCGGCGGTATAGTCAAGGCTGAAGGCGCGCTTTACGCTTGCAAGGTAATGCCCGTCTGCCCTAAATGCGATAAGCCTACCCGCGTGGGTAAAGAAATCAAAAAAGACAAAAAAGTACGCATCTGCAAAAAATGCGGAGCCGAATTGTAGGGTTGCCATTCATGGCAACCGCAGTCGGACACCATGAATGGTGTCCCTACGAAAAAGCCGAGGTCGTATGATAACATAACTTTCATGCGCTCGCAGCAAGGAGTAAACTCAAAATGGCAAGAATGAAAACCTATTACAAGGATACCGTTGTTCCGGCTTTGTTCAAGAAATTCGGCTACCAAAGCGTAATGCAGGTACCGAAGATTGATAAAATAGTCGTAAACGTAGCGAGCGGCGCTTGTAAAGACAACCCGAAAATCGTAGACGCCATCTCGGGCGACATCATGAAGATTACAGGGCAGAAGCCTGTAATTTGCAAAGCGAAAAAATCAGTAGCGAACTTTAAGCTTCGCGAAGGGAACATAGTCGGATTGAGAGTCACGCTCCGCGATAAGACAATGTATGAATTCTTAGACAGATTCTTCAATGTCGCGCTCCCGAGAGTAAGAGACTTCAGAGGGATTAACCCCGACGCATTTGACGGCAGAGGTAACTACTCGGTGGGAATCAAGGAACAGCTTATTTTCCCCGAAATCGAGTACGATAAAATCGATGCGATACGCGGAATGGACATCAGCTTTGTAACAACAGCCAAAACGGACGAAGAAGCAAGAGAGCTTTTAAGCTTGATGGGCGCACCGTTCGCGAAAACGGCACAGTAGGAAAGGGATTAATTACGATGGCAAAGAAATCAAAAGTAGTGAGCCAGCAGAATAAAAGTGTTAAACCAAAATTTTCCGTTCGTGCTTACAACAGATGTAAGATATGCGGAAGACCGCACGCGTATTTACGCAAATTCGGTATTTGCAGAATTTGCTTCAGAGACCTTGCTTACAAAGGGCAAATTCCCGGCGTAAAAAAATCATCTTGGTAATCAATACGCCGTTGTTTACGTAGAAAACCGGCAAAAATACAAGGAGGAAACAAAATGCAAATCACCGACACAATTGCAGATATGCTGACGAGAATACGCAACGCTAATTCCGCCAAGCATCAATATGTCGATATCCTCTGTTCCAACATGAAGAAGCAGATTGCGCAGATTCTGATGGACGAAGGTTATATTAAAAGTTTTCGTATAATCGAGGATAACAAACAGGGTATAATCAGAATCACGCTGAAATACACCGAAAACAAAGCGCAGGTAATTCAAGGACTGCGCCGGGTTTCAAAGCCCGGGCTCAGAATTTATGCAAACAGCAAGGATATGCCTAAGGTGATGAAGGGGCTCGGTATCGCTATCGTGTCCACATCGAAAGGCCTCATGACCGACAAAAAAGCGAGAAGCGAAAACGTCGGCGGTGAAGTCCTCGCGTTCGTGTGGTAAGGGGGAAGCTGATATGTCAAGAATAGGAAGAAAAGTTATAGCTGTCCCTGCCGGAGTTGATGTTAAAATCGACGGTAACACAGTAACAGTGAAAGGTCCCAAGGGGACGCTTTCAAGAACAATACAGCCCGAGATTACAGTCAGACAAGAGGGCGCGGAAATCTTTGTGGAACGCGGCAACGACGAGAAAATCAGCCGTTCACTGCACGGGCTTTCGAGAACTCTCGTGTCCAACATGGTTGTAGGCGTAACTGACGGCTTCACAAAGGAGCTCGAAATCAGCGGTGTTGGTTATCGTTGTGCAAAAGAGGGCAGCAGGCTGAACCTTACGGTAGGCTACTCGCACCCGACCTTCTTCGATGACACCGACGATATTAAAATCGACGCACCCACACCTAACAAGATTGTAATTTCCGGTATCGACAAGCAAAAAGTCGGACAGTTCGCGGCAGAAGTACGTAAAATCCGCCCCGTTGAGCCTTACAAGGGCAAGGGAATCAAATATGTCGGCGAAACCGTAATCCGCAAGGAAGGTAAAGCCGGTAAAGGCAAGAAATAGTAGGGCGTGATGCCCCCGGCGCGCCGGGAATCATGCATAACAGGAGAACATCATGATAAAAATTATCAATAAAAACAAAAATCGTCTCAAGAGACATAAGCGTGTCCGCGGTAAAATCACGGGTACAGCAGAGCGTCCGAGACTTTGCGTTTTCCGCTCGGCGAAGAATATTTACGCGCAGCTCATTGACGATGTTGCAAAAGCTACATTAGCTTCCGCTTCATCACAGGAAAAAAGCTTTGAAGGCGGCGGCAACAAAGACGCAGCTAAAAAAGTTGGGCTTGCGATTGCCGAGAGAGCAAAGGCAAAAGGCATAGAAAACGTAGTTTTCGACCGTGCAGGTTATCTTTATCACGGCAGAGTCGCTGCTTTGGCAGACGGCGCGCGTGAAGGCGGACTTAAATTTTAGGAGGAAATATGTCACTTTTAAATGCAGCGGATTATGAACTTACCGAAAGAGTCGTAGAAATTAAACGCGTATCCAAAACCGTTAAGGGCGGACGCGTTATGAAGATTTCCACTTTAGTTGTTGTCGGCGACGGCAATGGCATAGTAGGCTTCGGAAAAGGAAAATCGAACGAAGTTCCCGACGCGATTCGTAAGGGCATCGAAGACGCCAAGAAAAATCTCGTTAAAATAACCATACAAAATTCAACGATTCCTCATGAGGTAATCGGTAAGTACGGCGCGGGCGCAGTTCTCATGAAGCCTGCTCCTGAGGGTACCGGCGTTATCGCGGGCGGTCCTGTGCGTGCGGTTATGGAAATGGCGGGAGTGCGTAACATAAGAACCAAATCCCTGCGTTCCAACAATCCGTGCAACGTTGTGCGCGCAACCGTAGAGGGTCTGCTTTCCGTGCGTAATGCTGAGGAAGTCGCCGCTATAAGAGGAAAGTCTGTTAAAGAAATATTCAGTGCGTAATGTAGGGTTTCCATTCATGGAAACCGCTGTCGGACACCATGAATGGTGTCCCTACGAAAGCGAAAGGATAAAAAACAATGGCACTTAAAATTAAACTCAAGAAATCGTTGATAGGCAGAAAAGACAGCCATATTGCGACCGCACACTCGCTGGGTCTCAAGAAAATCGGCGCAGAAACAACTCAGCCCGACAACGAAGCAACAAGAGGAAAAATTAAGCACATCTCATACCTTGTGGAGGTAACAGAAGCATGAAATTACATGAATTATCCCCTAACAAGGGTTCAAACAAAGAAGCGAAGCGCGTAGGGCGCGGTCACGGCTCGGGTCACGGCAAAACAGCCGGCAAGGGTCATAAAGGTCAATGGGCGCGTTCGGGCGGCGGTGTAAACCCCGGCTTCGGAGGCGGACAGACCAAGCGCGTTATGCGTATACCTAAACGTGGCTTTAACAACAAGGTTTTCGCTACGGAATATGCACTTGTTAACGTTCGCGACCTTGAAAAGCGTTTTGATGCAGGCGCAGTTATTGACTGCGAAGCGATTATGGCTTGCGGGCTGATTAAGAAACCGCTTGACGGAATCAAAATCCTCGGAACAGGCGAGCTCACAAAATCGTTCACTGTTAAAGCGGCGAAGTTTTCTGAAACCGCGAAAAGCAAAATCGAAGGTGCCGGAGGAACGGCAGAGGTCGTTTAAAAAGGAAAGGTTAAGTAGAAAATGTTTCAAGTTGTTAGAAATGCGTGGAAGGTAGACGAATTACGCAAAAAAATTCTGTACACGGGTCTGATTATACTCGTGTTCAGAATCGGTTGTGCTATATTCGTTCCCTTCCTTGATACAAACGCAGTTCAGGGAATGTTATCGGGCAGCGAAAACACGCTCCTCGGCTTCATGAACACCATGACAGGCGGCGCGCTCGGAAACGGAACGCTTTTCGCTTTGTCAATCATGCCGTTTATTAATGCCTCGATTATTATGCAGCTTCTCACTGTTGCGATTCCCGTGCTGGAACGTCTCAGCAAGGAAGGTGACGAGGGGCGCAAAAAAATCAATAAAATCACGAAGTTCCTTGCACTCGGCATAGGAGTTTTCCAAGCCGTTGCATTTTATATCACGCTCAGAAACAACCGCGCGGTTATGTACACCGAAGGCTTCGAGGGCTTCTTAGCAATGGTTACAATCGTTGGTTGCTTCACGGCAGGCGCGTCGCTGATTATCTGGCTTGGCGACCAAATCAACGAAAAAGGCATCGGAAACGGTATTTCTATTATACTCTTCGCGGGTATAGTTTCCCGTCTCCCGCTTGACATCTACGACTTAATTATGCAAATGCGTGTAACTGACTCCGGCGGCGTTCAGAACTACGTTCTGATTCCCGTGTACCTCGCGATTTATGTTGCGATGATAGGATTTGTCGTGCTTATGACCAACGCCGAGCGCAGAATCCCTGTTCAGTATGCAAAGCGCGTAGTAGGACGCAAAATGTACGGCGGTCAGTCCTCGCACATTCCGATTAAGGTAGCTATGGCGGGTGTAATGCCGATTATCTTCGCTATGTCGGTTATGTCACTTCCGCAGACAGTTTTGTTCTTCTTCGGAATCGACGGAACTAACCCAGAAAGCCCCGCGTTCTGGAATAACTTCCTGCGCTACTTCAACCAAGGCTCGTGGATTTACGCAGTAGTTTACTTCTTTATGATTATAGGCTTTAACTACTTCTATATCTCGATTCAATACAACCCGATTGAAATTGCAAATAACCTGAAGAAAAATAACGGCGCGATTCCCGGTTATCGTCCGGGCAAGCCGACATCGGACTTCATCTACAATTCACTCTCGAAAATCACTTTAATAGGCGCGATGTTCTTAGCTTTTATCGCTATATTCCCGATTGTTTTCTCGAACGTTACGAACATTCACGGAATGGCGATGGGCGGTACAACAATGCTGATTCTCGTAGGTGTTTCGCTTGAAACAGTGCGCTCGCTCGAAGGTCAGATGATGATGCGCCACCACAAAGGCTTCCTTGAATAATTTACAATTGACAATGTACAATTGACAATTAGGAGAAATATTATGAACTTGATTTTTTTAGGAGCTCCCGGCTCGGGAAAAGGCACGCAGGCTGAGCAAGCCAACGCCAAGTATAATATACCCGCAGTTTCCACAGGAAATATGCTTCGTGAGGCTGTGAAAAACGGCACTGAAGCAGGGCTCAAGGCGAAGTCCTTCATGGACGCGGGGGGGCTCGTTCCCGACGAAGTTGTAATAGGTATTTTAAAAGACCGCATTGCGCTTGACGACGCTAAAAAAGGCTTTATTCTTGACGGCTTTCCCCGCACTGTTGAACAGGCGGAAGCACTCGAAAGAATGGGCGTAAACATTGACAAGGTTATAAACATTCATGTTGACGACGAGAAAATCATCGCTCGTATGTCGGGAAGACGCGTTTGCAGTGACTGCGGCGCTTCCTACCACATTGAATACAAGCCCGTTAAAACCGAGGGCAAATGCGATTTATGTCCGGGCGCAGTTGTCCTGCGTGACGACGATAAACCCGAAACGGTGCTCACAAGACTCAAGACTTACCACGAAAAAACCGCTCCGCTGATTAGCTTCTATGAAAGCCGCGGCAAGCTCAAAACCGTTGTCGGACAGCAAGAAATCGCTGACACTACTAAACTGACTTTTGAAGCTATCGACGCGTGAATCCCGCGTGATTGTTGTTAAGAACGCGGCTGAGCTTCAGAAAATCCGCAAGGCTTGCGAAATTTCGGCGAGAGTTTTAAGGCTCGCGGGCGAAAAAGTCGCTGACGGAATGAGTACGTGGGAGCTTAACAGGATTATAGGTGAGTTCATTCATAGGCACGGCGCGAAGCCGTCCTTTCTGAACTACCGCGGTTTCAAAGGGAACGCCTGCATATCAGTCAATCACGAGCTTATTCACGGAGTCCCTTCAAAGAAGCGAATCCTCAGAAACGGCGATATTGTTTCGGTTGACGTGGGCGCGCACTTGGACGGATGGCACGGCGATAACGCGGCGACCTTCAAGGTAGGCGAGGTTTCCGAAACTGCTGAAAGATTGCTTCGCGTGACTGAAGAAAGCCTGTTCGCGGCGATTAAATTCGCACTACCGGGCAGCAGAATCGGCGATATATCAAACGCAGTTCAGACTTACTGCGAGAGCAGAGGTTTTTACGTCGTTAAAGAGTATATAGGGCACGGAATCGGCAGGGAACTGCATGAAGCACCCGACATTCCGAACTTCGGGAAACCGGGGAAGGGTCCGAGACTTACAGCAGGAATGACGCTTTGCATTGAACCGATGGTTAATCAATCGACGCCCAAAACGAAGGTTTTAAACGACAACTGGACGGTCGTGGAAGCGAATGGGAATTTATGCGCACACTTTGAGCATACAATAGCAATAACTGAGGGTCAGCCGATAATACTGACCAAGCTTGATTAAAATGGAAATAATTACAGGTACAATTGTAAAAAGCACATCGGGTCATGATAAAAACAGCTTCTACGTAATCGTAGGCTATGACGGCGAAAAGCCGCTCATCGCAGACGGCAGGCGCAGAAAGCTTGAAAAGCCAAAAGCCAAGAACCCGAAACATATATCGAAAACGAACACGGTTATAGGTATGGAAAAATTAACCGATAAGAAGCTGAGAAGCTGTTTGCACAGTTTTAATTTTCCCGTAAAGGAGTGAATTCTATGTCAAAAGAAGACGTAATAGAAGTCGAGGGTATAATACTTGAGGCGTTGCCGAACGCGACATTTCAGGTTGAGCTGTCGAACGGGCATAAAATCCTCGCTCACGTAAGCGGGAAGCTCCGAATGAATTTCATTCGTATTCTGCCGGGGGACAAGGTGACAGTCGAAATGTCGCCCTATGACCTCACAAAAGGCAGAATCACATGGAGAGCGAAATAACAATTAACAGGTAACAATGAACAATGTACAATGAAATGTACATTACAGGAGGATAAAACAATGAAAGTAAGACCTTCGGTTAAGCCGATGTGCGAAAAGTGCAAGGTAATCAAGCGCAACGGCAGAGTAATGGTAATCTGTAAAGAGCCAAAGCACAAACAAAGACAAGGTTAAATCACTAAGAAAGGATAAGCAGATATGGCAAGAATTTCAGGCGTCGATTTGCCCAAGGACAAGCGAATTGAAATCGGGCTGACCTATATTTTCGGAATCGGCAGAAGAACATCGAACGATATTCTGGCGGCGGCGGGCGTAAATCCCGACACGCGCACCAAGGACTTGACGGAAGCTGAAGAAGCGAAAATCCGTGAAGTTATTGACGCGAGCTACATGGTTGAGGGTGACTTGCGGCGTGATGTGGCGCTAAACATAAAGCGTCTGGTTGAAATTAACTGTTACCGCGGTCAGCGTCATCGCAAGGGTTTACCTGTGCGCGGTCAGCGGACAAGAACCAACGCGAGAACACGCAAAGGGCCTCGTAAGACTATCGCTAACAAGAAAAAGTAAGGAGCTAACTGATGGCAAAGCAACAAAAGGGCGGCAAAAAGCCCGTAATACGCAGACGGCGCGAACGCAAGAATATAGAAAACGGCTCAGCGCATATTCAGTCTACGTTCAACAACACGATTGTTACCATAACAGACTTGCATGGCAATGCGCTTTCGTGGGCTTCAGCAGGCGGGCTCGGCTTCAGAGGCTCGCGTAAATCCACTCCCTTCGCGGCGCAGTCAGCGGCAGAAACCGCGGCTAAGGCAGCTATGGAGCATGGACTCAAAACTGTTGAGGTATACGTAAAGGGTCCAGGCTCGGGACGCGAAGCGGCTATCCGTGCGTTACAAGGCGCAGGGCTTGAGGTGCGTATGATTAAAGACGTAACCCCGATTCCCCACAACGGCTGCAGACCGCCGAAACGCAGACGCGTTTAATCAATGCATAATGCATAATTCATAATTGGGTTTGTTAGCCCAATGTCGGTGGAATTCCGATAGTAGATTAAGTAACAAAACGGAGGAAAATTAACCAATGGCTATTGACAGAACCCCAATTTCAAAAAGGTGTAAAGCACTGGGACTCAGCCCCGCTGTTCTCGGTTACACCCAGAAAAAAGAAACCAAGCGCAACAGAAACACCAACAGCAGAAAAAAAATATCCGAGTACGGGCTCCAGCTTAAAGAAAAACAAAAGCTGAAGTTCATCTACGGCGTTTTAGAGAAGCAGTTCCACGGTTATTATGTTATCGCGACAAAGGAAAAAGGCGTTTCCGGCGAGAACTTAATCAGACTTCTTGAAACCCGCTTGGATAACGTCGTTTTCAGAATGGGAATGGCTACAACAAGACGCGAAGCAAGACAGCTTGTGGGTCACGGTCACTTTACCGTGAACGGCAAGCGCGTGGATATACCTTCTTTTAAGGTTAAAGCGAGCGACGTTGTGGCACTCAAGGAAAAAAGCAGGAAGAGCCCGAAATTCGAGCAGATTGCTGACGCTAACCACGGCAGAACCTTCCCCGCGTGGCTTGATGTCAACAAAGAAACAAAAAGCGCGACAATCGTCAGATTACCTCAGCGCGACGAGCTTGATTTTGAGATTCAAGAACATTTGGTTATAGAATTGTATTCTAAATAATCAAAGTCCCGCATATAATGTATATAGTATTGCTTTTGTAGTACTGCCGAGCGGGTATTTCAAATTTGTAGTAGTGTTTTTCAATATTCTACCGCAATTTTGAATTATTCGCACGGACAACCCAATGACAAACGACAAAAAACAACTTGCTCTGCGAAAGGAATGGTTGTATAAATGCTTGAAAAAATCGAAAAGCCGGAAATAGAAACAGTAAAGCTTAAACCCGACGGAAAATACGGAATGTTCTGTCTTGAGCCGCTTGAACACGGCTACGGAAACACCCTCGGAAACAGCCTTAGGCGCGTTCTGCTTTCGTCCTTACCGGGCGTAGCGGTGACTTCCGTGAAAATCGAAGGCATACAGCACGAGTTTTCCACAATCCCCGGCATTAAAGAGGACGTAACAGAAATTATCCTCAACGTAAAGGGGCTCATCGCTAAAATGTACGGCGATGCTCCAAAGACAGTCTACATCGAAGCTGACGGCGAATGTACCGTGACCGCGGCTGACATCAAGACCGACTCCGAAATTGAAATTTTAGACCCCGGAATGCATATCGCGACTCTCTCGGCAGGCGCGAAGCTCTACATGGAAATGACCTTTGACAGAGGGCGCGGCTACGTCAGCGCGGAGAAAAACAAGGCGATTTTCGCACCTATGCCGATTGGCGTAATCGCAGTTGACAGCATTTACACCCCTGTTATGCGGGTTAATTACTACGTTGACAGCACTCGCGTCGGACAGAGAACCGACTACGACAAGCTCACGATTGAGGTTTGGACAGACGGAACGATTTCCGCGAAGGAAGCTGTTTCATACGCCGCAAAGGTGCTTAACGAGCATTTGGCACTGTTCGTAGATTTGTCGGACGAGCCTGTTCAGCCGGAGCTCATGGTGGAAAAAGACGACAAGAGCAAGGACAAGATTCTTGAAATGACCATTGAAGACTTAGACTTGTCCGTGCGTTCGTTCAACTGCCTCAAGCGCGCGGGAATCAACAATGTTGACGACCTCATCAACAAGAGCCAGGAAGACATGATGAAGGTGCGGAATCTCGGTAAAAAGTCGTTCGAGGAAGTAAGGGCGAAACTGATTTCACTCGGCTTTGACCTTGCATCAAGCGAGGACATTTAATTCGTAGGGGCGCGCAGTGTGCGTCCGCTTAGAAAGGAATTTGAAATCTTATGGCTATGAGAAAGTTAGGCAGAAAAAGCGACCACCGCAAAGCTATGCTTCGCGCAATGGTGACATTTCTGCTCGAAAATGGTAAAATAGAAACCACCGTAACCCGCGCGAAGGAAGTTCGCAGCGAGGTGGAAAAAATAATCACCCTCGGCAAAAAGACAGACCTACATTCAAAGCGTCAAGTTTTTTCATACGTAACTAAAGAAGCTGTATCGAAAAAGCTGTTTGACGAGATTTCACCGAAATATGCTGACCGCGAAGGCGGCTACACACGCATAATTCGTATAGGCCCGAGACGCGGCGACGCGGCGGAAATGGCAATCATTGAATTGGTATAAACTTGTAGGGGGCGATGGTAATCGCCCCTTTTTTATTTTTTAATCGGAGGTTAAATTTATAATGAATCATCTTATAGAATTTGATAAATTACAATGGAACGAACCTGTTTTAGGTTTACGTTATAAAGTGTTTTCGTGCGGAAACCAAGTAATAAAGCTTGTTGAGTTTTCAGAAGGCTTCATCGAGCATGATTGGTGTAAAAAAGGTCACGCAGGATATGTTCTTGACGGAGAATTTTCGATTGATTATAAAGGAAATGTTGAGCGATATAAAAAAAGCGACGTCATTTTTATTCCGAGCGGCGAACAGGATAAGCATAAAGCAATTTTAGGCAAAGGCGAAAAAGTTACGTTATTACTCTTTGAGGTTATTGAAACTTAACTTCAATGGTATAAATTATTGAAAGGAGGATTTT
>Ga0123356_10002441_pt1 | contig 19882 bp, 25 predicted proteins | sample TergutEmb28metaG_2_FD_92546 | JGI IMG/M metagenome (GOLD analysis project Ga0123356, IMG submission 92546) | Embiratermes neotenicus P3 segment gut microbial communities from Petit-Saut dam, French Guiana - Emb289 P3 | ecosystem: Host-associated > Arthropoda: Insects > Digestive system > Gut ... | reverse complement strand
TTATAAATTTTAACATAATTTTCTTTATAAGTCAAGCATTTTTGTAGAAAATGTGAAAATTTTAGCCAAATTTTGTTAATTCTGTATTATTTTATCTTAAAAACGGCTTATGTCAAAAGGCTTACCTTTAGCAAGTAGCCGTATTCGAGCTGAAAGGAGCAATACCACATGACTGACAATTTAGGGGGTCGAGGGGTAATAAAGATTATATGAAGATTAGCTTTGATATTGACGGTACTGTGACGGATTTCTCAAATTTTGTTTTCTCAGCAGAGAAATATTTCAAGAGAAAACATAATATGAGCATTGTAAATCCTAACGGATTAGAAGTAGAAGAAGTTTATGATGTAAAGAATGTTTTGATAAGTAGAGGGTTTACTGAAAAAGAAGCAGAAGAGAAAACTAAAAAGATAACAGATAAATATTGGGTAAGCGTTAGGTTTATTAAATTCTCGTTATTGGGTCGTTTTAGAAAAGGAGTTAAGCGTACTATTAAACAATTGAAAAAGCACGGACATAAGATTGAAATAGATTCATCAAGAGCAAAATCTACAAAAGACGATTTTGTCGGTAAAGTTGCGAGAAGTTTCACTCGTTGGCAATGCAGAATAAACGGAATATTTCTTTCGCGAAAGTATATTACATTTTACGAAAATGATGATAAAAAGATTGACGGAATAAAAAATAAAGGTATACAATTATTATTCGATGATAAACCCGAAGTGATAAATGAAGTATGTAGATTTTCAAAAGTGATATGTATAAATACTAATTATAATAAAGACATACAATTCAACAAAAATGTTATTAGAATTGACGGATTTGATAATAACGAACCAATAGAAGCGATAAAGAAATTAATAGGCGAGAAAAAATACGACATAATTACAAGGAAGGCATGGCGAAAGGAGCGTGAAAATTTAACCGCCGAAAAAGATAGACTGTATCAAGATTATTATACACTTAAAAATGAAGTCAAGGAAATTGAAGAAATCAAAAAGAGTGTTTATGAAATCTTGAAACTGGAAGAAAGAGAACGGCAACCGACACGGAAGCATAAGCATGAAATGGAAATATAAGGAAAAGCCGAGCGACTGCTCGGCTTTAGGTTATTTTATACGTTCTATTTCTTCAATGGATAAGCCTGTATCTTCAATGATTTCGTCAATTGGTCTGCCACGCTTGAGCATTTTTCGAGCAATTTCTATGCGCCCCCTGCGTTCAGCACCTTTCATTCTCGACGCTTCATCATGCTCGGCAATTTTGCGTTGCCAAGCTAATTCCTTTATTTTTTCGTCCTCGCTCATTTGGTGGAGGACATACACAGCCTTTTGAATGGGAGCAACCCCTGTTTGTGCTAACATATCAAATTCCTCCTTTGTTTCAGCATTGATAAGTTGTAACCATAATTCTTTCCGATTCTCTTTATTAGCTTGTTTCCCGATTTTTTTCAACTCGAAAAAATGTATTCCGCATTTATCGGTTAATATTTCGTGTCTGTTCTTTTCCATTACTGTAAAGTGTGAATGATATTCTGAGCAATCAAACATATTAAAGTTGATTACATTTATACAAATGCTTTGTTTTAACTCATCGTATTCGTTACCACGTTTTATTTCGCCCGCATATAACATTGCCCAGAGGTATAATGCCCTATCGCTGTAATCCGGTTCGTTGTTAATCTGCATTTCGATATTAATTACCCGATAATCTACTTGCATTTTTATGTCCATGCGGCTAAGCTTGCCGTCTATGGTGTTTGGGAGCAGTTCGGGGTTTTGGATTGTGATATTTTTGATAGAATCGTATGGAATTTCAAGAGTGCTCGCCAAGAAGTCATGAAGAAGGTCGGTGTTTTCAGTAAACATCTTTTTGAATATTATATCCAATTTAGCTCGTATTACGTTATCGTTCAAAATAATGCCCTCCAATTCTTACACTTCTATTTTATCACAATCAAGCCGAAATGTCAACGCTTTTTTCAAAGGGCATAAAACCGCATAAATAATGAACAAATTGTAAATTTGATTAAAAAGCCCTTGACAAAATGCCACAGGTAAAACCACCAACTACATTCTCATCGGATTTAACCCGCTGGAAGTCCATTTACGCGGGCGGCGGCGACTGGCGTTACGCAAGAAAAGGCGGCGTTACGGGGCAAAGCGGGACAAGGCGCGTTAATTCCTTAGGCGCGGCAAAAGCGCTCTGCGCCGAGCTTAGCGCGCTCTGCTTTTCGGAGCAGGCGGACTTCGGTTTTACTTCAAAGGAAGCCGAGCAGTTCGTGAAAAACGTCCTGAATGACAACTGCTTTTGGCGGTGCTTTCCGCTGTTTTTAGAGAAGATGTTCGCGCTCGGCTCGGGAGTAATTAAGGTCTACTGCGAAAGCGGAAAAGTCAAATTAAACTACATAGGCGGCGACAGATTTATCCCGACGCAGTATGACGAAAAAGGCGTTTACGGCGGCATAATTATCTCTTGTTTGGAGCGCGATGGCAAGCGTTTTGAACTGCACGAGGAGCATGAAAAACAAGGCGATGATTACGTGATTACCAACACGCTTTTCGATGAGGAGAAGGAAATTGAGCTCAAAGAAATCTTCCCGAACCTGCAAAAAGAAACACGCGTGAAAAACATGAAAAAGCCGCTGTTCGTCTACTTTCGTCCTGCTTCTGTAAACAACATCGGCGATACTCCGCTCGGACTTTCTGTGCTTGCGAACGCAGCTGATATTCTGAAAAGTCTTGACATTGTTTTTGACAGCTTGGAGCGTGAATTCGTACTCGGAAAAAAGCGCATAATAGTGCCTGTTTCTGCAATCAAAGGCGAGTACGGCGACGACGGAAAACTGCACAAATTCTTCGACACAAACGATGAGGTTTATCAGGCGTTTTCGGCGAATGACCGCGAGGAATTAAAAATCACTGATACTTCCTCGGAATTGCGCGTCCGCGAGCATATTGACGCGCTTGAAGAGCTGCTTGATTTGCTTTGTATGCAGACGGGCTTGTCGGCGGGAACGATGTCCTACAAGGGCGGCGGAATCCGCACAGCGACTGAGGTTTTGAGCCAGGGGACAAGAACATACCGCACGAAAACCGCGCACCAGCAGTTAATCCGCGAGGGGCTTATTGATTTAATCGCAAATATAATTCTGCTCGGCAAAATTACTAATGCGCTGCCGTTTACATTAAGCGAAAATGAAAGCACAGCAAACGTAGTTTTCGCGGACAGCGTAATGCAGGATAACAGCGCGCGAATTGATAATACGCTGAAGCTTTTCAAGGCGGGAATAATTGATAAAAACCGCGCGTTAATGGAGGTTTACGGGTTGACGTTGGAGGAGATTAAAAAGGTTGAAAACGATTAAAAGCATTGTAAAACTCCTGTGGTAAATCCCATATAACGGTGTCGGGTTCGTTGTATACGTTGGAGCGTATAACTCCCATTTGCGCATTATATGTTTCATCTTTATAGGTTACACTTAAACCCTCTTTGAAACGCCGAAATGAATAATATTCAATTTCTGTCACGCTATCGGGGATTGAAATATTCATGAGTTCTGTGTTTTCCCATAAATCCCAATAATTAATATGCGTAGTACCCTCACGTATATCTACAGATGAAATCGTATTATTTGAATCATTAAAAGCGATTGCGGTATTGTTTATATACACTACCCCCTCGTGAGTTTCAAGCCATGCAGTTCCGTGGAAAGCACCTGCTCCGACGCTTGTTACGCTTTCGGGAAATATAACTTCTACAAGCTCTTCACATTCCCAAAATGCCTGTTCACCAATATGAATTAAACCGTCGGGAAGTGTAATGCTCGTAAAATTATAAAAGTCGGTCGATGAAGTGAAATTCTTAAACGCACCGAATGCAATTCCGAGCGTACCCTCGCGTATTTCAAGCGACTCGGCGTTTCTTTTGTCGCCTTTAAAGTCATAAGCGATATTCCCCGCATAAACCACACCGTCAGGTTGATTCCTGAACCATGCTGTATCGTAAAAAACGCCGCTATGTAAATATATGAAGCTATCAGGGAAAGTAATATCCGTGAGACGCGAACAACCGTAAAAAGCACCGTATTCAATCAATTCTATACTTTCAGGAAGCACAATGCTCGTTATTGCACAGCTTTCAAACGCGGCACCTCCGATATGCGTTACACTGTTACCAATAGTAACACTACTTAACTGATAGCAATAGCGGAATGCCTCTTGACCAATATGTGTGACACTGTCGGGAATTATAATGCTCTCCAGCGGTGCTTGCCTAAATGCGTTCCTTCCGATATTTGTTACAGTATCGGGAATAATAACGCTTTTTAATTTAGTTATTGTAGTGCCTTGCACAGCGGTGGAAAACGCGTGAGTGCCGATGCTTACTACCGGCAAACCATTTATTTCAGCGGGAATAACAACACTTTCCTCGTCTCTTATGTATCTTGTTATTTCCACGCCGCCGTCAACAGCTTCCCACTCAAAATCACTCGCGGGATTTTCAGCAAGCTCAATTTCAATCGGAAAGTCCGGCTCAGCAGGAAATTCAGATATTGCGGGCGGCTCGGGTATTATGCTCGCGGGTTCTTCGGTGCCTTCGGTTTTGGCGCAGGCACCAAGAATAAACAAAATCATGGTTATAATTAAAAGCTTAAGTTTCATGGAAAATCCCCCTTTAAATCATTATATACTTTATTTCCAACTTTTGCAAGTTACAAATTAATTACAATTTTGCATCGCTGAAAGGAGGTGATGAACAGTGAACAATGAACAATTAACAATGGACAATGAGATGGAATTTACGGAAGCGGAGGCTTGTGATTGTCAAGCTGAGCTCGACAATTTACGAAGCAGAATTGACCTGCTTACAAGGGATAACGCAGAGCTGATTACGGACAATCTTGCGCTTCGTGCCAAGACAGAAGCTCTGCTTGAAGCGCGGGCGGCTTTGCCCGAATTCTCAGTGCCGACCGAGCAAAAAACGGACAGCAATTCAAGCTATGCAAGTATACGCGAAGCGTTCAAAAACGCGAATTCATTATTTAAGAAAAAATAAATTTATTTACGAAAGGAATTAATTAAAATGGCAATTAATACAATCGAATACGCAGCAGTATTCCAGAAAGAATTAGACAAGCAGGTGCTTGAAGGCTCGACCTCCGGCTGGATGGAGGACAACGCGGGACAGGTGATTTACAGCGGCGGTAAGGAGATAAAGCTTCCTGTAGTTTCGACGCAGGGGCTCGCGGATTATGACCGTGACACAGGCTATTCAACAGGCGCGGTGACCTTTACCTACGAGACTTACAAAATGACTCAGGACAGAGGCAGACGCTTCAGACTTGACGCTGTTGACGTTGACGAGACCTCCTTCGCGCTCTCCGCGGCGAACGTCGCAAGCGAGTTTCAGCGCACCCGCGTTATACCCGAAATCGACGCGTACAGATATTCAACCTTAGCGGCGCAGGCGGGAATCAGAAGCGAATACACTCCCGACGCTGACGACGTGCTTGCGGAATTAACCGCGCAAATCGGTGAAATCAGAGATGTAATCGGCGACGAGGAAGACATTGTTGTTGTGATTTCAAGACCGGTTTATGACACGCTGCTCGCTTCTCCCGAGATTCTGAAAACTATTGAAGTTGGGGGTTTCAAGCAAGGCGAGGTTGACTTCGAGTTCAAGTTCCTCAACGGCACCTGCATTATCCCCGTTTCAAGCGCGAGAATGAAAACCGCGTACAGCTTCCTAAGCGGCAACGACGGCGGCTTTGCGCCTGCGGCAAACGCAAAAGACATCAACTGGATAATCACGCCGAAGAGCGCGCCGATTGCAGTTTCAAAGACTGACAATGTGAAAATTATCGCGCCGGAAAACAATCAGTTCGCCGACGCGTGGGACATCGACTACAGAAAATACCACGACTTATTCCTGCCTGTAAACAAGCGGGACGTCGTCGCGGTCAGCACAAGAGGATAGGCATTATGATTGTAAACGTCGATTATTATTACGAATTGGGATTTGATAATAAAGGCGATGAGATGAGAGCAGGAGGCAGTCGTGAAGACTGCCTCAAAAAAGCTCTCTCTCACGCCGAAAGACTTATTGATATTGCGTGCTTCGGGAAAGTTCGCGAAATTGAAACATTGCATAAAACTGCACAGGAACGGCTTAAATATGCAATCTGTGTGCAAGCTGAATGGTTCTTGACTTACGGCTACGGCGGCGCAGACGACAGTGTTGATTGCAAGGTTAAAATCGGCGATTTCTCGTATGAAAGCAGGAACAACGGAGTGCAGAGCAACCTCGCACCGGAAGCGCAGGGCGTGCTGAAATTAGCGGGCTTGCTTTACACGGGAACGGAGGCGAAGTAGAAACATGACACTTTCAAGACCGATTCCGAAGGCTCTTCTTCCGCATACTGTGACGCTGAAAACGCCCCGCGAAGAAGGCGTTTTTTTTGACGGTGAGCATGATGAAATTACGCTCTATAATGTGCGGATTGAAGAGAACGAAAAGGTGCGTCAAACCAAGTCCGGCGAGAATCGGACAAGCGGCTCGAGAATGTATTTTGACTGTGTTAATTCTGCGCCGCTTACTGTTAATTTTAACACAAATCAGCTCATTGTTTTCTGCGGTCAAGCTTACAAAATCGAAGCAGTAAAAGCGGTCATGGCGGCGAATAAAATTCATCATTATCGCGTTGATATTATTTAATAAGGAAGTGGATTTATGAACGTAGCGGGTGAGATGATTAAGCTTGGCGTGCGGCTTTTCGCCGCCGCCGCCGAGGCACAAATTGAGCTTTCAAGAACCGCACTTGAAGACTGTAATAAGTTTTGCAAGTTTGATACAGGCGAGCTGCGCGATTCAAGCTACAAGGCGAGTAAATTAATGCTCGGCAGATTAATTTGGAAAACAAATTATGCGCGTCACGCTTATTATTTAGGCGAAGCAGACAAAACGAAAAACCCGCTCGCTTCAAAGCTTTGGGCGCACAAGGCGGCAGTAATTTATAAGGACAAATGGTTCAAAATCACGCGCAGTAAATTCTTGCAAAAAGCTGAAGCCGCTTCAAATTTAAGGAGATAAAAAATGGTCACAGAAACGCAAATTCTTACAAATATTATTGAATATTTAAACGAAAAATGCGAGCCTTTTTCGGCGATTACAATAGGCGGGCTTTCGCCGAACAACAACGGAATCAGCGCGGAAATTGCGCCCGGTTATTCTAAATCAACATACCTTGACGGCGGAGCTTATCAGTGTATGCCGGTGTTGATATTAATTCGGCACAGTAGTCATAAAACAGCGATGGAAACAGCGTTTACGCTTGCTAAAGCTGTGCGGGAAATCACAATAAACGATGAGAAAATTCACGAAAAAACAGGCGGAATAAGTATAGCCTCCGCGCCGGAGTTTGTGCAGAGAAACGGCGCGGATTATATTTACAGTCTTATGATTAGTGCAGATTATTTGACTGCATAAAAATGAAAGGGAAAACAAAAAAATGGTAGAATTAAATAATCAAATTAATGCCGAGCTTGACGTTACACCAAATGCGGGAACGCGCAAGTGGGAAAGCCTCGGAAAAGCGTTCAAAAGCATAAGCCAGACACTCGGCGAAAACGTGTATACAGCGAGCTATTTATCGGATAGCGGGTTCTCCTCAAGTGAGGTTACAGGGCTTAATTTCACGGTGACATTCCGCGGTGATTACATCGCAGATGACCCTGTAATTGAGTACATTTTTTCACGCGAAATTCTGTACGGTGTGGGTGATGCGAGGAAAACAAAACTGCGTATTACTAAAGGAAACAGAACGGTGATTTGGGACGTGACGATGACGAAAATTCAGGAAGCCGGCGGCGACGCAAACGAACCTAACAGCGTGACTTTAGAACTTAAAGGCGCAGGAAAACCTGATGCTGTGTAGACAAATACGCTTCAAGCTCGGCGATGAAAAATATGCTTTGAGTGTAAGCGGCGAAGCTGTGAAAAGTGCGCTCGGAAACCTTTATGAAAAGCTGATAAATACCGAAGAAAAAAATGTTGCGGGCAATGCTGCGACTGAAATGTTTTTAGAGCTTTTCGGAGAAAAAATCACAGAAAATATTTTATTGTTTTCTGAGAAATATCCTGAAAAAGCTGTGAAGAAATTCGCGCGCATAATAAAGAAAAAAATTTATCCGCTCGCTGTCAAGCAGAGAAAATATAATGATAGGCAGGGAGTGAAAAAGTATTTATGAAGCTCGGATTTTCACAGCAGAAATATGTTTATTTAAACGGGAAAAATTATAAAATTGATGTGAGTTTTCGGAACGTGATGAGGGCGACGGCTTTGTTGAAAGATAACGGCATTTCGGAACGGATGCGGGTGAGTATGGGGGTGAAGCTTCTTTAGATGTATACTGATAGGGAAGTATCTTCTACTTCAATAATAAAAATGCAGTCAACTCGCTTGCAATCGGGATTAAACGGCATTTCAAAAATGACAGGAGGTGGATATATTTATACTTCAAAGGGGTCACGTTTCGTTCCCCCTTTGGTATTTATCCAATTATAACGCACTCTATCAAATTTGTAAAGAGGAAAATGAAATTTCTACTCCTCTTATCAGCCCCTCAAAAAGCTGTCAAGGGCGAAAAAATTATTTTCCTCATATTCGGGAAAATAATTTTTGTCGCTAATCCTTGACAGCTTTTTGTTTCCGTGCTTGTTGCGGTTGCCGACGGGGGCGAGATGGGAGAGATGAAGTGTGTTCGCCTCCTGTCGCACCGCTAATTATAGCACGGAAACCGTGGCTTTACAAAATTTTATGGGAAAAGGCTCTGCACCTCTGGGGGACAAACAAAAGAGATGATTATTTCCACTTCTCACCGCCGCGCTTTACCACGCTGTCTACAATGTTCTGCTGTTCTGCAAGCCATGAAGTGAAAGCCGACAGTTTCAATTTTCCGCTCTTGACATCGTTCTTTCGCTTGACTGCACTTTTACGAAAGTCGTTAAATATGTTTGTAAATGCTGTTACATCAGATTCAACGGCGTTGCTTTTCTTCAATCGCCGCAATCGGTTATACCAATATTGGTAATGGTTTTCATAAATCAATTCCACTTTTTCGTCCTTGTTCCGTTCGTCAAACTGCCGTCTTGCTTCAACCGCCTGTGCTTTCCGGCACTCGTCACCGCATATTTCAAAATGCTTGCTTTTAGCGAGAAAGTAATTATTACAGGATTTACATTCTTGAAATACTAAGCCCCATTCTTTAATTTTGTTGAGGTAATAAAATATAATCGGCAGAAAAGACGAATAACCGACAACACACTCACAAGGGGTAGCTTCTGCCAAGGGTCGCTTGCTTACAGGATACCATAATTCAACTTGGCTTTCTTCTGCGTGCAGTGCGGTTTGTAAAGCGTTGACCGCTTCTAATTCCCACGGCTTGTACTCGCTTAACACGCGGAAAGGCTTACAGAGCATGGCAGATTTATCTTTGAAAATATCTGCACCGTGATTGAGGTTATAGCACCTAAAATAGTTTTCCCATATACGAATGGCGGCGAACATAGCAGACGGCTCGCCGTTATTGTATTTCTGTCGCAAAAAGTCAACGCAGGGTTTAATGGTTTTGGGTATTGACTTCGCAGATAATCGAATCTTAAACCCTTTTTCATAAATCTGCATGACGTTTATATTCCAATCTCGTTCGGGGTTGGATTCAAAATTGAACAATAAAGTGCCAATCGGACGTGTTTCGTCATAAAAAACATCTCCGATATTTTTGTCGAGGCGAAGCCGTACTTCGCCAGATTCGCCAATAATTACACGCTCGGTCATCTTCTTTTTGTTGACCGTCAATAGAAACACAATCCTGTCAAAAGCAGGGTTTTTTAGGTTAAACTCATAATTCATGCTACTCTCCCTATATGCAACATACAGGAATACTATAAAAGTAGTATTCGCGTTCCTTACATCATATCACAAAAGGCTTGCAATGTCAAGTGCAATGCGTTATGATGAATACGACAGCAATAATTAACACCGTCGCATACCACGGTCAAGGGGTATGTATCGCCCGGGCGAATCGGGAGGCGATTCAGAAAGTATCCCGACACTAAATAATAATTTGTATAAGCAACCGGTCAATTTGACCGTTACTATTTAAGAAAGAGAGGTCATAAATGACACAATTAAACGTTAATACCCAAACCGAGCAAAGCAGGATTATTAAGAAAAAAATAAATTCTGTTGTTTACGAAGTTGTAATCCATTTCAGCAAGACAAGCCGTGAAACCATGAATGATAAAATTGCAAGGCTTATTAGAAATGAGGTGGCGAGTTGAATAAAAAACTGTTGACAGATGTTGTAATTTCCGATATAATAAAAGTGCAAGCGAGTTTGACTGTAGAAAGAGGTTCAATATGAACAGACAGTCAAATAAAATCACAGCGTTATATGAACGTCTAAGCCGTGATGATGAACTACAAGGTGAAAGTAATTCTATCATCAATCAGAAATCTATGTTAGAAAGCTATGCCGTTAAGAATGGCTTCACAAACATTCGGCATTTTAGTGATGATGGCTATTCGGGTACAAATTGGAATCGCCCTGCTTGGCAAGAACTTATTGCAGAGGTTGAAGCTGATAATGTAACAGCGATTATTATTAAAGACGGTAGCCGTTTAGGTCGTGATTATCTGCGAGTAGGGTTGTACCGTGAACTGTTCCGTGAAAAAGGTGTCAGATTTATTTCAATCAATGATAATTATGACAGCGACAAAGGCGAGGACGATTTTACACCGTTCCGAGAGATTATAAGTGAATGGTATGCTCGTGACACGTCAAAGAAAATTAAATCCGTTCTTCATGCCAAAGGCAACAACGGTAAGCACATGACGAACTCCGCAATCTACGGATATATAAAAGACCCTAACGACAAAAACCACTGGCTCATTGACCCCGAAGCGGCGGCGGTAGTTAAAAAAATCTTCAATATGACTATAGAGGGCAAAGGCGCATATCAGATTGCACGAATCCTCACCGATGAAAAAATAATAAGACCGCAAGTATATGTTGCTTTGCGTGACGGTGGTAATTATATCCCCGACAGCGCGAAAGAACCTTACACATGGGGCGGTAAATCTGTTCAGAATATTTTAGACAAGCAAGAATATATGGGGCATACAGTAAACTTTAAAACCGCCAAAGAAAATTATAAATCCCGAAAGACAAAAGACCGCCCGAAAGATGAATGGGTAGTTTTTGAAAACACGCAAGAGCCGATTATTGAACCCGAAACATGGCACACGGCGCAAAAATGCCGCACAGTCAGACGGCGCGGTGTTAATAAAGACCCGAACCCCCTAACAGGACTTTTATACTGCGGTGACTGCGGAAGCCGGTTATACAATCACAGGGGAACACTTGCAGGGGTTTATGATTCGCAAGACAGTTATGCCTGTAATCAATATTCCAAGTATCCGCCGAAATGCACACGCCACTATATTCGTACTTCAATAGCGAGGGATTTAATACTGACTGCGATTAAAGATGTAAGCCGATATGTTTTATCAGACGAAGAAAGATTTATCAGCGAGTTTCGGGAATCCAACGAACTAAAGCACGCAGAAAACATTAAAATTCGCACTAAACAACTTGCTAAAAGTCAAAAGCGGTATGCAGAACTTGATACAATTATTAAACGTCTTTTTGAAGAAAAAGTCACGGGAGCAATTACAGATAAACGCTTTGAAATTCTTTCACAGGATTATGAACGTGAGCAAGAAGAATTGGAACAGAACATAGCTGTTTTACAAGCAGGGCTTGACGAATACCAAGCTGACGGCGAGAAAGCAGAGCAGTTTATTAAAATCGTAAAGAAATACACCGACATCACGGAACTTACACCGTCCATGCTCAATGAATTTATTGAAAAAGTCATTGTCTACGAAGCCGAGAAAGTAAACGGCAGGGTAGCGAAGCAGAGGGTTGAAATATTTCTGAACTTCATTGGGAGGTTTGATTTGCCAAATCAATCAGAACCCGAAGAAGAACGTAAAACAGCATAATAAAAAACGATACAGGACTATCATCAATTTGGTGATAGTCCTAAACTATTTTTAAAGAGAAAGGAAACATCATGAAGAAAACAACCGAGAAATTATTAATCCAACTTGAAGCCGAGTTGCTTGAAATTGAGCAAAGCAAGGAAGCTTACGCAAAGAAACTGCGGCAATACCAAAATCAATACAATCGGCTTTTGCAAAAACACAAGCATGAAGAACGCAGGGTAAGAACTCGCCACCTAATTGAACGTGGTGCGATTACCGAAAGTTGCATTAAAAACGCTACCGAATTATCAAACGAGCAGTTTAAAAATATTGTTACGGGAGCATTAAACGTTTACGGCATTGGTGAAGAAAGCAACGTGTCGGGTACAAAAACCAAGGTCGGGTAACTACCCTCCCTGTCAAGGGCGCACTTATAGACAACCAAAGGTCGTCTTTATAAGCGCGCTCTTACGCAGAGAGCGGTTCCGCACAAATGCGGAACAGGGTTCGCAAGCGACTTGCAATCCGATGTTACACATCGGAGCAATCGCCTAACGGCGAAATATTCATTGAAAGGAAAACTGCATGGCAATTTATCACTTGTCAATAAATATTATTTCTCGCGGCAAAGGTAAATCTGCCGTTGCCGCCGCCGCTTATCGAAGCGGTGAAAAAATCGTGAATGATTTTGACGGAATCATTCACGATTATACCAAGAAAGCCGGAGTTATTCATATGGAAATCATGTTACCCGAAAATGCACCGCTTGAATATTCTGACCGTGCTACTTTATGGAACGCTGTAGAGAAAATCGAAAAAGCAAAAAACTCACAGCTTGCAAGGGAATTTGATGTTGCACTTCCGAAAGAATTGTCCTTTGAACAGAATAAAGAACTAATCCGTGAATACTGCCGCAAGAATTTTGTAACAGAGGGAATGTGTGTTGACTTTGCAATCCATGATAAGAAAGATGATGAAAATGAAAACATTCACGCTCATGTCATGCTGACTATGCGACCATTTAATAAAGATGGCACATGGGGAATTAAAGAGAAGAAAGATTATGCACTTGATGAAAACGGTGAGCGTATCCCCATTATCGACCCCAAGACAGGCTTACAAAAAGTTGACAGCAGAAATCGCAAGCAATGGCAACGTGTTTATATTCAGACTAACGATTGGAACAACTCTGCTAACGCAGAAGTCTGGCGCGAATCGTGGGCTGATATGTGTAACGAATACCTTGAAAGAAATAACCACACCGCCCGAATCGACCACCGCAGTTATGAACGGCAGGGTATCGAGCAAATACCAACTGTTCATTTAGGTGTTGCGGCTTGTGAAATGGAAAGTAAGGGAATTGAAACAAGCCGTGGTAATCTTAATCGGGAAATAAAAGCAGATAATGCAGTTCTTAAATTTTTGAAATCTGCTGTTGCTTTGATTAAAGAGCGTATGGCTTCTATTGTTGAAGTAAAATCCGAACCTTTAACATATCAAAATCGGAATGAAATTCAATCACGGATTAAAAATTTGAATAAACTGATTGAAGCCGCCGCTAATTGGAAAAAGTACAAACCAATTGCCGATAAATTGAAGCGGTTGAAAGACAAGCCAACTAATATATTTAACAGGAAATCTGTTGAGAATGAAATTCACAATTTTGAATATGACAACAAACCTTTGTTGGCTGTTTATTACGAGGCGTTGAAGATTCTGCCGGAGAAAGTTACGCCGAAAAGGTGGCGGGCGGAAGTGGATGAATTAAAGAAAATTCTTGCAAATAATCCTGTTGAATCTATAAAGGACAAGCTTAGAAAAGGAAAATCGGAAGCAAACAAATGCAATCTTGAACGGGGGTTGCATGAACTTGAGCGGAAGAAGAAATTGCATGAAGCGGAAATCTGATGAAAATTTTCAAAAAGTATTGACAAATCGTAAATAATAGGCTATAATATATTCAGTGGCAACAACAAGATTGTTGTCCAGCGTTGAAGCAAAGTGTCCGTTTCAAGTCGCGGTGCTTTGTGGAGCTTAGTAGAGGGTTGTGTGTTATGCTCAACTTGAATAGGTTTAATCTGTTGACCGAAGCCGGATAGCTGAGAGAGGGTTAAACTGAACGAAAACACTCTAAGGGAGCTTTCTATAGCTCCCTTATTCATTTATAAGAGGTTGAAAAGCATGAATTTACTAAAAAAAGCCGCAAAAGCATGGCGAGATTTATACAGCATAAAATATGATATTACATATGGCAGAAAGCGTAAATTATACGATATTAATATTTCTTTTGGTAAATCTGACTTTTTTCACCTCGCCGGATTTCAATATCTTAAAGACATAAGGTTTCCAAACATTCCACCAAATCTGTATGTAGAATACATATTAAGAAATGAAATAAAAGGGGAGCTTATAGAAAAAGGCGAGCATTACGAAGAAATGGTTAAATCGCGCCTTTTAGCAATTATTGATTTACAAGAAGCGTTGGATAATAATTTGAATCTATATGCTTATAATCGTTCTAATTATGCCTTTCATACATTTATTGAAGCTAATAATTTCATACTCAGCAACTCAAAAAATGATGATATATTTGTATTTTTGGTGAAAAATGAAAACAGATATGTTTGTTCGTCTATATTTATGAAAAGAGACCGTGATTACAGCGAAAACCAAAGCCCCTTGTCGATTCTTCGGATAATAAAAACTAATCTCAAAACACAAGAACAAACAGTGTTTATGGATAAATTGAGCAAACAAGAGGAAACAACATCATAACAATATTGCAAATCTTTTTGAGAAAGCCGCCTGTAGGCGGCTTTGCTTGAACTACCCCTTCCTCAACTCCCCATCTTTCATTCGGCAAACCACATCAGCCATTTCCGCAACTTCCAAATCATGCGTAACAATAATCACGCAATAACCCTCGTCATGTGCAAGCCTGTGCAGAATTTCCATGATGTTTTTTGTGTTCGCTACGTCCAAGTTTCCTGTCGGTTCATCTGCGAGCAGTAGCTTTGCTCCCGACGCAAGGCTCCTCGCAATCGCAACACGCTGCTGTTCGCCGCCCGAAAGTCTTGACGGAAATCTTTTCATTTGTTCCTTAGTTATTCCTACTCTTTCAAGTAACTTTGCCGCTCTCGGTTTGGCTTCTTTAGGTGAAATTCCGCAAAGCTCCATAGGAAAACAGACATTTTCAAGCACTGTTAAAAGCGGAAACAGATGAAACGCTTGAAAAATCATTGCTATACTTTCACGGCGGTACCTGTCAAGGTCAAGTCTTGCAATATTATCACCCATGAAATTTATTTCACCCTCTGTCGGCAAATCTAACCCTGCAAGCATTGACAATAGTGTTGACTTCCCCGAGCCGCTCGGTCCTACAATTGCGTACAGCATACCCTGTTCAAAAGCACAGGAAACGTTTGAAACGGCGGCTTTTTGCGAGTTTTTGTATGCGTAATTTACGCTGTTTAATGTTAATGTAGACATAATTTACTCCTTTACTTGCAATAATTCTAAAATTCTGCGTCTTGTCACTGAAACCGAGACCCCGAACGCCGCACAGAGACACCCAAGCAAATACAACAATCCGCAAATTGCAAGCGTTTGCGCGCTTTTCGCAAACAACCCTGAATTATAAAGTGCTAATCCGCCGGCTGCAAGTGCGATACTCATAACACATAAACCTACTTGCTCAAATATCAATATGCATCGTACCCGTTTCTTAGTTACACCGAGAATACGCAGTATCGCGGTTTCTTTTGTTGATTGTATGATAATCAAGCTCGGTGCAATTAATCCGATGAACACTGCCGCTGTCACGGCTATCGGGAAAAGGAGTACAAGCAAATCACGTACTCGCCGTATATTATCAAGCTCCGCGCTATCAATGAAGTATTCTGCGCTCCATGCCAACTCCCTCCCGCTCTTAATAACCATTTCGTCTAAATATTCGGAGAATTCAATAATTCTTTCATTGTCTTTAAGTATAAATTCACTGTAATCAAGCGCAAAAGGTGTGCCATCAGCTCCGTAAACTATTTCTAAACCATAAACCATTTCAGCGGCTTTGCTTAATGGTGCAAAAATACTCCAATTAATCTCAATGTTCGTTGAATCAATGATACCGGCAACTTTATATGTTATGCTTTCCTTTATCCTGTAAAAGTTCCCTCGAGTGCGAATCTTGCAGAATAGTCAAAACCCCAATCGTAAAAAGGAGAGTAACTGTCGTCGATACGTCTGTAGTCTCTAATTAATCCGGCAGTCATATACCTCGTTTCTGTATGCGCTCCCGGCAAAGAGGAAAAGGCTTCAATCTGTTCAACAGTTAAAGCAGTCGGAAATTCAAATTCAGAACCGCACCAAAATTGATATTTTGGATAAGCTTCAATAGTAGCAGGCATATAACTTGCGTTAAAAAAATTTTTTGTCAGAGGTACGCCATTATCTAAAGCCGCTATGCCACGATAATGACTTGCGGCGTTATCCATTTCGCGTGAAATTATAACGTAATCCGTCACTCGTGAAAAAAGTGCGAACGAAGCTGCGGCGATGAGCAAGAACGTGATTGTTGTCTTGAGAGGTGTGCGAAAGAGAAATTTCAAGGATAGCGAATGGCGCATAAATTCACCGCTTTCAGTAGTTTTAAAAAATTATAGCATAAATATTTATATTTGTCAAGAACAAATATACTTGACAAATAAATATATTAGTTTATAATAGAAAGTATAGACTTGACAGAAAGGGCTTCATTATGGCTAAAAAGAAACAAGAGAAAAACCGCGACACTTCGGGCTTTAAAACCTTATTGAAAAGAGCCTCAACAGAAATGCTGATTTTACTGACACTACGAAAAACACCAATGTATACATATGAAATGATGAATACACTCGAAAGACTAAGCGGTGGTTATCTCGCGTTCAATACGCTTTATATTGCTATTTACCGTCTGCGAGAGCTCGGCTTTATTAAAGAGACTGAGCGGGTTATGTCAGACGATAACAGGGTGCGTGTGTATTTTTCTATAACAGAGAACGGACAGGAGTATCTTGAAAATCTCGTTGAGGAATATAAAAGATTTTCGGAGGTTATTGAGGTGATTATGAGCGCGGGGGAGATTGAACAGGGGGCGTAGGTCGTAAAATTAAATAAAATCCGAACATTATACCGATAAATGGTGAGATGTTCGGATTTTTTATTTATAAAGAATGTAAATAAACTATGAATTTTAAGTATACTACCTTGACAGAACGCTTCTTTTATCCCCTCCCTCACATACCCGCGCTTGTTTCCTTTCTCACGCCGCGAAAATCGCACTGATAGACAGCATATTTAAGCTACTCGGTAATGAAAAAAATAGTAACACGCCGCCTTTTTCAGCGAAGAAAAACTTGCTCTCGCTTGAAAAAGACGGCGCATTAATTTATGGCGCATTTTTGCAAACATACGGAATTAACTTGCAAAAAGATGAACTCGACTGGCGGGAATTTTGCACATTGCTTTCCTGTGTACCGGAAAACACTGCGCTTTTTTGCGTAATGAAAAACAGGCTTACTGAAACATCGGAAAGACTTGAAGACGGGCTTGAAGCTTTGTTTGAAAAATTAAATGGGGGGTGAAAAAATGAGTGACGGCAGTATTGTATATGAGGTTCGGGTCGGCAGTGATAATGTCAGCGGCGACCTTCAGCGGGCGGGAGCGCTGCTTGAAAAAGGTACAAATACGATTAACCAGCTTGCTTCAAATACCGCGCAGATATTTGGTAAAATGATAAGCGATATTTTCGGCAGCAGTGTGAATTTGGCAGAGAATTCTGTTACTCGGTTGAGTGCGGGCTTCGACAAGTTGAAAAGCTCTGCGAATCCGCTGTTGAACGCACTAAAGCCTATATCAAGCGAGCTTGAAAAAATATCGAAACTGAGCTTAGCAAGTGTAGGTGAAGTCGCAGGAAAAACAACCGCGAGCGCGACGCAAACAATAACAAACATTAATAATTCAACTTCAGGAAAATCATTGGATTTATCATCGAAATTACCCAGATTTGATATAGGTGCGAGTTATATTCCGTATGATGATTTTCCCGCACTTTTGCATAAGGGTGAGGCGGTTTTAACAGCGTCAGAAAACGCCGCGTTAAAAGCGGCGGGAGGCATAGGCGCGCTTACCCGTGACACAGCGACTGTTGTGCAAAACGGTGCGGCTTTTTCTGACGACATGAGTAGGGGACCGATTGAGGTTACGTTAAAAATCGGCGAGTATGAATTCACGCAAATCATCGCCGATACAATGAATAATCTTTACAGACAGTGGGGAGAAAATCCATTAAAGTAAGAACCGCACGCCGTTCGCCGCAACAAGTTGCGGACGGCTGAGCGAACCTTGAAACTTCGTTATAAGAAAGGAAAAAAGATGGATATATACTTTAACGATTACAAATTGCCAAATGTTATATCGTGTCAGGTGAAGCGCGCGGCGCGGAATACTAAGACGGAATATAACGCGGAGGGCGGGATGCTGATTGATATGGTGAACCGAAAAAGAAGCCTAAGGGGTTATACTGTAAAGGACGGTATGAAAATACTGGAAATTACAAGCAAGGCGAGAACTATTGCGGTATAAATGGACGGATACTGGCAATCAATACTTAAAAACGAAAGGGGGCTATTGTTATATTATACAATGGACAAGACCAAAAATCAATCCCTAATTCTGTCGAAAGTGCAAAATTTCAAAAGCGGATTGGTTCAACGGTTTATAATGTGTCCGTCCATTTCAACCTTGCAAGTAAAGAAACCGTAGAGGATAAAATTCTGCGGTTAATTAAAAGCGAGGTGCGTTGCAATGTTTAATTGCCGGAAAGAGGACGAAATGAACACTAATAAATTAAAAATCGCATACGAGCGATTAAGCCGTGATGATGAACAGCAGGGTGAAAGCAATTCAATCACAAATCAAAAAATGTTGTTAGAGGATTATGCTAATAAGCATGGATATACCGACATAACACATTTAACAGATGACGGGTGGAGCGGTACTCGGTGGGATAGACCCGGTATAATGAAATTAATTGACGAGGTAGAACGTGACAAGGTGGAAATCGTAATCGTAAAGGACATGAGCCGTTTAGGGCGTGACCATTTACGAGTAGGTTTGCTTTTAGAACAATTTCGTGAGCGTGGTGTGCGTTTTATCGCAATCAATGACAACGTAGATACAGCAGAGGGAATTGATGATTTTACACCATTCAGAAATATCATAAACGAATGGTACGCAAGAGATACGAGCCGTAAGATTCAAGCTATTTTCAAGGCGAGAACAAAAGACGGAAAGCACGTTACAGGGGCAATTCCTTATGGTTATATCCACGACCCGAATGACCGTCAAAAGTGGTTATTGGACGAGGGAGCGGTTATAATTGTAAAGCGAATATATCAAAGCGTAATTGAGGGGAGAGGTGTACAGCAAATTGCTGATGAACTAACCACCGAAAATGTATTAACACCGTCTGCACATTGGCAGAAAATAGGTGCAGGAATGAAGAAAACCCCGAACGCTAACCCTTGCAGGTGGTCTGCTTCTGCTGTTATAAATATTCTCAAAAAAGAGGAGTATATGGGGTGGAAAGTATTAAACAAAACTGTCAAAGAAAATTACAAGTCTAAAAAGAGAACCCTTGCTAATCCCGAAGATAAAATTATCTTCAAAAACGCACACCCTCAAATCATAGACGAGGAAATGTGGAACGTGGTACAGCGATTGAGAGAAACGAAACGCAGACCGCAGAAAGCAGGGGGCGAACCTAACCCACTAACTGGCATTATGTACTGC